>ERZ779888.1089-NODE-1089-length-28570-cov-4.253200_pt1 | contig 28570 bp, 23 predicted proteins | sample MGYA00511245_ERZ779888 | MGnify/ENA primary metagenome ERZ779888 (study PRJEB29588, sample SAMEA2155255) | human gut metagenome | biome: human gut; feature: human-associated habitat; material: faeces | place: Denmark | collected 2008/2010 ...
ATCTACAAGACCGCCTACCAGCGGATCATCCATACCTACGATCACCAGATCAATCTGCTGCTCTTTGGCAAATGCCACCAGCTTATCAAATTCCATTGCTTTGATATTTACACATTCCGCAAATTCTGCAATTCCTGCATTTCCTGGTGCACAGTAGATTTTATCTACACGCGGACTTTTTGCAACGCTGGTGCAGATTGCATGTTCACGGCCGCCAGAGCCTAATAACAGTATATTCATTTCTTTAAGTATATTAGTTTCTGAGTTATATAAGTTTTCCAACTTATCTCATCGTAAATAATCGTCGAAATAACGGGTTATCTTCTCATGCAGATGCGGGCGATCCTTTCCGATCACATTGTGTTCGTGCCGCGGATAAACGAAATAATCAGGATACGTATTGGCATCCACACAGGCTTTCAGGAAGCCCAGACTATGCTGCCAAACCACTACCGGATCAATATCTCCATGAATCAGAAGCAGATGTCCTTTCAGGTTCTTGGCTTTCAGCTTCAGATTGGAGTTCTTGTAACCTTCCGGATTTTCCTGGGGCGTATCCATATAACGCTCACCATACATGATTTCATAATTACTCCAGTCGATTACCGGACCACCGGCAACACCTACCTTAAATACATCCGGATAAGAACACATCAGGTTCGTTGTCATAAATCCACCGAAACTCCAGCCGTGCACACCGATCCGGTCGGCATCTACATACGGTTTCGACTTCAGGAATTCCACACCTTTCAGCTGATCGGCCATTTCATTGACACCCAGCTGACGATGGATCACACTTTCAAACGCATGTCCGCGATTGGCCGAACCCCGGCCATCTACCGTAAAGACCACATATCCGCGGCGAGCCATATAAATGTCCCAGCCACTGACGCCGCCCATCCAGCCACCGGTAACCAGCTGCGCATGAGGTCCGCCATATACATATATAATAGTAGGATACTTCTTCGTAGAATCCATATGCAACGGCTTCACCAGGAAATAATTCAGATCGGTCACACCGTCGGCCGCCTTGATTGTTCCGCGTTCCACTTCCGGCATCTCATAGTCCTTATACGGATTTTCAGCCGTCAGCAAAGTCGCAATTTCCTTATCCTTCTTCGTATCAACCAATACGATCTTCCGTGGAATATCCCACGATGAATAATTATCCAACAGATACTTGCCCGAACCGCTCAACTGCGTATTGTGCACACCTGTCAGTACCGCATCCGTAGCCAGACACGTTGATTTGCTCTTCTTCAGATTCAAAGCCCATGTCTTGACACTCAAAGGTCCGTGATCCGGTCCGAAAGAACTGAGCGGAGAAGGCTGTGTAGAAGAGATAAACAGGTTCTCACCTTTTTCATCAAAGCCCAGGACGTCCATGACAACCCACTCACCTTTCGTCAGTTGTTTCTGCAACTCACCTTTTGTATTGTACAAATACAGATGATTATAGCCATCCCGTTCGCTCTGCCAGATAAACTGATCCGGCTGATTCGGCAAGAAAAGCAACGGATGCTGCGGTTCCACATAATGTTCATCCTTCTCCGTGAACAAGACACCTTCTTTCTGTCCTGTCACTGCCGAATAGCAAACCAGGTTCATCTCATTCTGTTCCCGGTTCAATTCCGCAATATAAATATGCTGTTCATCCGGACTCCAGGAGATGTTCGTCAGGAATTTCTCCTTCGGTGTACCCGTTTTCAACCAGATTGTCTTTCCCGTTTCCAACTGATAGACACCCACTGTCACATGATGACTCTTCATACCAGCCATCGGATAACGGCGCGGCTCTACTTTGGCACAACGTGCGTCGATATTGACAATCGGATATTCTGTCACCATACTTTCGTCCATCCGGTAGAAAGCCAGGGCAGAACCTTTGGGCGACCAGAAGGTTCCCTTATGAATACCAAATTCATTCTGATGAACCGACTGTCCGCAGACGATGCCATCGGCCGTCTCGTTCGTCACGTCAGTCACCTGATTCTCCGGAGAAAGGATCTTCAGGTTATTTCCTTCCGTAAATGCCAGATACCGGTTTTCCGGGCAGAAATCATAATTCTCCCATTTCGGCTGTAACGTATAATCGGCTACAATCTTCTTTGTTGCATAATCATAATGATACAAATGCTTATTGGCCATAAACGACAGTAATGACTGTCCCGCATAAGGAACAGAAAAACGGGGCAACGAACCGACTTTCTTCTGTCCAGCCGCTTCGAGCGCTTCATTCAGGCCTGCTTTCGTCAGCAACACCGACTTTTTCCACTTCGGCGCCTCGCTTGTCCACACCGTATCTCCTTTCGCATACAGATAAGCATCACCGTTCCACTGCAACTGCGACAGATTTTTCGGAACGAACTTAGCATAATTCTTACCACCCGGGATCAGATCCTGCAACGTCAAATCCTTTTGCTGCGCCATCAATGCCATAGGAAGAAAAAGAATTCCGATAAGCCAATACTTAATCTTCATAGAAACGTCCTTTCTTTTTACCGCCAAACGAGGACTTCTTATCCAGGCGCTTCCGGTCGCTGTTGTCCCGATAACGCATCTTTGCCGGACGCTTTTCGTTAAACCGGCCACCGTAATCCTCATCTTCATCCCGATGAGCGGCTGCAAAACGACGTTCCGGACGATCAACCTTCTTCCGCTTGAAATCGCCTGATTTATTATCCCGCTGGTTATTTGTCTTTGTATGTTTTTTCTCTTCTGCCTGGTTCGTCTTGAATTCCTTCTTCGTGCCTTCAAACATTTCATAGCAACGATATTCACAACTCAACGAACCATTCATCAGTTTCATCTTTTCAGACGGATGCAGACCAATCTTGTCGAAACACTCTTCCTTGTAACTCAAGATCCAGGCTTTGTAACCCATGAAGACATGCTTCAGACGTTCCCCGATCATGCTGTACAAACCCAGCAGATCCCGGCTGGAAATACGCTCGCCGTACGGAGGATTCGTCACCAGAATACCCGGCTGCGGCGCCTCTGTATACTGCTGGAACGGCTTAGTCTCCAATTCAATATATTTCACCAGACCTGCACTGCGGATATTTTCGCGGGCAATATCGATGGCCTGCTGCGAGATATCCGAGCCATAACACTTAAACGTAAATTCGCGTTCCTGGCTGTCATCATTATAAATCTGATCGAACAGATCGGCATCATAATCGACCCATTTCTGGAAAGCAAATTCCTTCCGGTGAATACCCGGCGCAATGTTCAGGGCAATCATGGCTGCCTCGATCAGCAGTGTACCCGAACCACACATCGGATCTACGAAATTCGATTCGCCTTTCCAGCCTGTCTTCAGGATCATGCCGGCAGCCAGCACTTCATTCAGCGGAGCCTCCGTCTGATCCACCCGATAACCGCGCTTGTGCAGGCTTTCACCCGAGCTGTCGATCGACAAGGTACAGTCGTTATGTGATATATGTATATTAATGTATAAGTCCGGATTGTTCACACGAACCGACGGACGTTTATGGAACTTCTCGATAAAATAATCCACAATAGCATCTTTCGTTCGATAGGCAACAAATTTAGAATGGTTGAAATCTTCCGAATAGATCACAGAGTCGATGGCAAAAGTCTTATCCAGCGTCAGATACTTTTCCCATTCCACTTTCATCACTTCCTTATACACCGTATCGGCATCTTTCGCTTTGAAGTGATAGATTGGTTTCAAGATACGCAAAGCCGTACGACAGCAGAAATTTGCCTTATACAATAACGCCTTGTCTCCTGTAAACGAAACCATACGGCGGCCTATCTGCAAATCGTTGGCACCCAAAGCTAATAATTCGCCGGCCAAAATTTCTTCCAACCCATACAGGGTTTTGGCCACCATTTCAAATGTCTCTCCCATTTTGTTACTAAAAATTGGCTAACAGCACTCATCCTTTTCTACCTTGAAGAGTCACTGCCTAGTTGTTGTTAATCTGTTATATTGTTTTTATTAGTTGAATCCATTCAGTCGACAAGCACGATCATTATCTTCGCCGTTACCTGTCTTCTCATCAAGTCCGCTGATATACCGACTCGCCAGCCGCCACATCATGCGTTAACCACACATTACCAAAGATAGTTGCACCGTCGCCCACATGAATATGCCCCAACAGCGTCGCATTCGAATAAATAGTGACATGATCGCCTACAATCGGATGCCGGTCAACACCACGGATGGCATTTCCATTCTCATCGGGCGGGAATTTTTCACCAGCCAGACTGACACCCTGAAAGATACGGACATAATTACCAATCACACTGGTCTCGCCGATCACCGTTCCGGTGCCATGGTCGATCGAGAAGTGATGTCCAATCCTGGCTCGCGGATGAATATCAATACCCGTTTCCGAATGAGCCAGTTCTGTTATGATACGGGGAATATAAGGCACACCCAGCTGATCCAGCTGATGGGCGATGCGATAATTGCAGATAGCACGGAATCCCGGGTAACAGAAAATAATCTCTCCCAGATTCTGTGCGGCAGGATCGCTGTTATAGGTAGCTTCAGCATCCGTTGCCAGCACGTGACGCAGCTGTGGCAATGCAGCAATAAACTGTTCTGACAGTGCTGCTGCCTCGGTCGTCAACTGGTCACCACACGATTCGCAGGAAGCATCGGCAAAACACAGACCAGCCTGAATCTCTTTTGTCAGCAAACCATGAAGCGTCTCCACCAGCACACCCAGATGATAGCGGATGGTCTGTTTGTTAATTCGGGCTGAACCATAATATCCGGGGAACAAAATAGCACGGCACAGATTGACAATGCGCTTCAGCGTCTCTCCCGAAGGCAAGGCTTCCTCATCGCGACGGCTGTGAAACAACGCCTGATAAGAGGCCTCATCAGACAATTCAAGAACGGCACGACTGATTATGCTGCTATGCTGTTGCTGTGCTTCCATGTAGTATTATTCATACCTATTACCAGAGGATTGAAACTCTGAAATCCATTGTAGCCGGTCTTTCCTGCACCTTGAAGTCACTATATGTCGCATAGAAAGCCACATATCCGGGATTAAAATCATAGGTATAGGTTTCTGTCCACTGATATCCCTGGTTATCCTGACGATGCATAACATAAGGTAGCGGAGTCATCGTTTCCACACTGCCTACAACCGTAAACAAGTATCCCATAACAACTCCATTTTCATACACATTTTCTGTCAGCTCTTCCCACGGGAATTCATAAAAATAATATTGATTATTACCTTCACCTATCAGTTGCCAGTCTTCGCTATTCACCCTGAGAGTAATATTTCTCCAACCTTCAACCACACCGTCTCCACTTCCGGCAGGTCCTGCTGGTCCCATCGGACCTTCGGGGCCCATTGGTCCTTCACAAGCTGTAAAGGCGACCAGTAGCATGAGTAATCCAATAATCTTTTTCATCTGTTCCAATCTTATGATACTATGATAGTTTGCAAATGTAATAAACTTTTAGGAATGGGAAACGATATGCTGGTTTATTTTTTCTTTTCATTTGTCTATTTGGAATTTTATCCGTTCATTTACTATCAAAAATCATCATTCCTCCGACATGAAACATCTGAATGCATTTCTATCCATCTTTTTAGGACTGACCCTGCTGGTCCAGCCCGAATCCGTTTTTTCTCAAAGCCCGGCTGAAACCATCCGCTGGGATTCATCGCTCTGTCTTCCCGACACGGGCGGAAAGCCTCATCCCGGACTGGCTGGAGCTTTTTCCGGGTGTATTGGTGACTTTCTGATCATCGCCGGCGGAGCCAACTTCCCGGATGCCACACCCTGGAACGGTGGCACGAAAACATGGTGGAACACACTCTACTACAAGGACCTCAACGATACCTCATCTGCCTGGAAAGAAATAAAAGATGCCTTGCCTTCTGCCCGGGCCTACGGCGTATCTATTCCGTTGACAGACGGTATTTTATGTATTGGCGGATGTGATGCCAAGCAATGTTATAGCGAAGTCTTCGCCCTCCGGATGCAGAACGGGAAAGTTGAAATAGACAAGAACTGGCCGGAACTGCCTGTCCCGTTAGCGAATATGACCGGAGCCAGACTAGGGAACAAAATCTTTCTGGCCGGCGGACAAGAACAGATGAAACCGGAAGTGGCTACTTCACATTTCTTCGTGCTCGATCTGTCGCAGCCGGAAAAAGGATGGCAAACCCTCGAATCCTGGCCAGGAAAAGCACGGGGCTATGCCGTGAGTGCCGTGCAGAATAACGGCTCGGACGATTGTTTCTATCTGTTCAGCGGACGGAATTACCAAGCGGATGGAGAAATGGAAGTGCTGACCGACGGATTTGTTTACAATCCCCGTCTCAAGCAATGGAAGAAGCTGCCAGGTGAATTTCCGGTGATGGCAGGAACGGCTCTTGCCACCGGCAGTCAGCATATCCTTTTCGTCGGCGGTGTTGAAAAACTGATACCGGGTTCGGATACACATCCGGGCTTCAGTCACCGGGTTTTAGCCTATCATACCATTACGAATACACTGTCCACAACAGCCGTCTCTGAGGCGCCGATTGCCGTGACCACCAACCTGGTGTCGCACGGACAAACCCATTATATCACCAGTGGAGAAATCAAACCGGGCGTACGGACTCCTGCTGTTCTCCGGTTTGAAGTCTGTCAAAACCTGACGGCTCATTTTCTCCGTGCCACCGTACCGGTTTTAGCTGGAGAAACGGTGAATCCGGTCGGATACATACAGATTATCCAGACGCCGGGAGAGAAAACACGCCTGACAAGCCTGGCGTATGATTTATCAGGTACGACAGGTTTAGGTGACATCGAACAGCTGTCATTGTATGCCTGTCAGAAAGACGGACGGATCAAGACTTCTGATTTACTTGCCTTTTCGGATATTTCGTCTCCAACCGGATCTTTCCGATTGAATATTCCCTTAGAATCGGATACGACCTGTTTTGGACTGGCGGTCCGGCTGAAGAAAGAAACCTCTTTGCAGCATCGGGTGTTGGTCAACTGTCCGGAAATTACTCTCAACGGAAAGATATATCCCGTTCAAGGCTCTTTCAAAGAAGGATTGCGCACAGGCATTGCCCTTCGGAAACACCGGCAAGACGGCGTACACACCAGTCGCATTCCGGGATTGATCACCTCGAATGAAGGAACACTCCTGGCCATCTATGATGCCCGCTGGGAATCCGGACGGGATTTGCAAGGAGACATCGACATTGCCTTGAACCGAAGTGAAGACGGCGGGCAAACCTGGCAACCCATGCAGCGGATACTCGACCAGCACGAATGGGGCAGACTTCCGGAAAAATACAACGGCGTGAGTGATGCCTGCATCCTGCTGGATGAGCATACCGGTGATTTATATGTAGCCGGCTTGTGGATGCATGGGGTGTTAGACCGGAATACCGGAAAATGGGTAGAAGGACTGACGCAAGACAGTACGCGCTGGATTCATCAATGGCAGGCAAAGGGTTCACAGCCGGGCTTGGGAGTCAAAGAGACATCTCAGTTCCTGATTACGAAAAGTACCGACGACGGGGAAACCTGGAGCGAGCCTGTCAACATCACCGCGGCCACCAAAAGACCGGAATGGTGGCTGTTTGCACCAGCACCAGGACACGGCATTACCTTGAAAGACGGGACATTGGTCTTCCCTACACAGGGACGAGATGAGAACGGCCTTCCTTTCTCCAATATCACATACAGTCAGGATGGCGGAAAAACCTGGACGACCAGCAATCCGGCTTATTCCAATACAACCGAATGTATGGCTGTCCAGCTTGAAAACGGAGACATCATGCTCAATATGCGCGACAACCGGAATCGCGGCGTCGTCTCGCCCAACGGACGGAGAATCTGTACCACATCCGACCTGGGCAAGACCTGGAAAGAACACCCGACGTCGCACGCCGTGCTTACGGAACCGACCTGCATGGCTTCTATCCACAAGCATCATTATACGAAAGATGGGCAACCAAAGTCGGTGTTAGTCTTCATGAATCCCAATTCATACAACGAGCGCAACCGGCTGACCGTCAAATTCAGCTTTGACGACGGGCAAACCTGGCCCGAAAAGTACTGGATCTTACTGGACGAATGGGGCGGAGCCGGATATTCCTGCATCACGTCGATCGACGAACAAACCCTCGGCGTCGTCTACGAAGGCAGCGGTGCGAACCTCATCTTCCAGCAGATTGATGTGAAAGATATTTGCCGATAAAGAGGGGGAATCCCCCTGAGTTGACGGATGTAAGGAAAGAAAAAGTTCTTACCTTTGTTTTTGCCTTTAAGTAAGAAACAAGAGGTAACTAATGATTATGAATATGCCAACGATAAAAGATTCATCCTCGATAGAAGAGGTTTTGCAGTATATTGTTGCTTGTTATGGCGCAGAAATATACCAGGAAAAGCAACGGCTGAGCAATCTGATTGCTGATTTATATACGGGCGAAGAGCGGTTGAAACGCTTGTACCGGCGTATGGTGATAGAAGATGCCGTAAGCCAGCAATTGTATGCCATCTCCTTGAAGCCCCTTCAAGAACGGGAAGGTTTTTACAACCGCTTGGTTTTCCAGTTTAAAGAGGCGAATTTTTACGAAGAGGCTTTTGCCCGGCAGGTATTGGATGTGTTTCTTCATGGGATGAACCTGTTATTGGCAGAGCCTATTTCAACAGTAGCCAGGAAAGAAGATGGAGAGTGGTATGATGAATATGGTGTAAAGTACAGTGCGGATCGGAAGAAGTTGATTGATGCTCCAGAAAGTTTATATGGGAATTATCGTGTCTTGGATGGTACAGTTGTGATTTGTGATGATGCCTTTTGGTGTTGGCATTTGCAAGAAATTACCCTGCCTTCAAGTGTTACAAGCATAGGAGATGATGCCTTTTGCGGTTGTAGGAATTTACAAGAAATCAATGTGGCCGAAAGTAGTAAGTTCTATAGGGATATAGACGGTGTATTATATACTAAAGATTTAAAGACGATCATCTGTTATCCTCAAGGAAAGAAGGATGAAAAATTTGTAATTCCGTCAAGTGTTACGAGCATAGGAGATGGAACCTTTTATCAGTGTAAAAATTTGCGAGAAATCATCCTGCCCTCTAGTGTTACAAGCATAGGAAATGAAGTCTTTTGGGAGTGTGTTAATTTGGAAGAAATTACCCTACCTTCGGGTGTTACGAATATAGGAGATGATGTCTTTTGGGTTTGTCGTAGCCTGGAAACTATCATTCTCCCATCGAGTGTTACGAGCATAGGGAGGAGGGCGTTTACCGATTGTAGTAATTTACGTGAAATCAATATAGCTGAAAGCAATAAGGTCTATAGAGCTATAGACGGTGTATTATATACTAAAGATTTAAAGACGATTATCCGTTATCCTGTAGGAAAGGAAGATAAAAAATTTGTAATACCCTCGGGAATTACGAGCATAGGAGATGAGGCCTTTTATCAGTGTAAAAGTCTGAAAAATATCACCTTGCCACCGAGTGTTACGAGTATAGGCAAAGGAGCTTTTTGGGTTTGTCGTAGCCTAGAAACTATCATCCTTCCATCGAGTGTTACAAGCATAGGAAATGGAGTCTTCAGTTGTTGTGAAAATTTACAACAAATCAACATCCCAGCCGGTACCCTTGAAAAATTCAAGAAGCTATTGTCTGACGAAGCCCATTTATTACACGAAATATAAAGACACTCATCGTTCTTCTTGGCACTGTTGGTCGCGCGTGCCTTCAATACCGTTTTTTGTCGGTCAATTTTGGAACATGGCTGCATTACAAGGCCCTTTGGTCTGAGACTAAGATTCAATCACTCCATCTGATATATTGTGCTATAATCCTCCTGATTTGACGGATGTAAGGAAAGAAAAAGTTCTTACCTTTGTTTTTGCTTTTAAGTAAGAAACAAGAGGTAGCTAATGATTATGAATATGCCAACGATAAAAGATTCATCCTCGATAGAAGAGGTTTTGCAGTATATTGTTGCTTGTTATGGCGCAGAAATATACCAGGAAAAGCAACGGCTGAGCAATCTGATTGCTGATTTATATACGGGCGAAGAACGGTTGAAACGCTTGTACCGGCGTATGGTGATGGAAGATGCCGTAAGCCAGCAATTGTATGCCATCTCCTTGAAGCCTATTCAAGAACGGGAAGTTTTTTATAACCGCCTGGTTCACCAATTTAAAGAGGCGAATTTTTACGAAGAGGCTTTTGCCCGGCAGGTATTGGATGTGTTTCTTCATGGAATGAACCTGTTATTGGTAGAGCCTATTTCAACGAAAGCCACGGAAGAAGATGGAGAATGGGTGGATGAATTTGGTGTAAAATATAGTGCGGATCGGAAGAAATTAATTCGTGCTCCGGAAAGTCTATGTGAAAATTATCGTGTCTTAGATGGCACAGTTGTAATTTGTGATAGAGCTTTTTATTGGCGTATAAATTTGCAAGAAATCACACTACCACAGAGTGTTATAAGCATTGGGAATGGAGCCTTTTCTTGTTGTTTTCATTTGCGAGAAATCATTCTTCCTTCGAGTATTATGAGCATAGGAGATAGAGCCTTTTGGAGGTGTAAAAATTTGCAAGAAATCACCATTCCCTCAAGTGTTACAAGTATAGGAGATAAAGCCTTTGGTAGGTGTGAAAATTTGCAAGAAATCACCTTGCCATCGGGACTTACGAGCATAGGGAATAGCTCCTTTGAAAGTTGTTGGAATTTACAAAAAATCACCCTGCCTTCAAGCGTTACAAGCATAGGAGATTTTGCCTTTAGAGATTGTAGGTATTTACAAGAAATCACCCTACCTTCTAGTGTTACGAGCATAGGAGATAATATCTTTGGAGGTTTTTATACTTATTGGCATGAAAATTTAAAGCGAATCAACATACCTCGCGGAACCTTTGAAAAATTCAAGAAGTTATTGCCCGGATGGACACATGAATTACACGAAGTATAAAGACTGCACAGAAAAAAGGCTTTCAAATGAGTTTTCCCATCATTTGAAAGCCTTTTCTCTATCTATTCAGATCAGAATTTGATCACTCCCTCATCGTTCTTCTTGGCACTGTTGGTCGCACGGGCCTTCAATACCGTTTTTTGCCGGTCGATCAGGATATTCATCTGGTCGATAAACGAAACGAACTTGGCTTCGCCATTGAGCAAGACCATCGCATTGACCGTGTCGATCAGTTTGCGATAAGCCTCGTTCACCAACAAGATCTTTTCTTTCACGATACCCACCTGGCGGGCAGCCTCTTCTTCGGTACGCATTTTCGAAAAATCCAAGAAACGCTGGTTCTTGTTTTTGAGATCTGTTAGCCAAACGTCCACTTGTAAATTCGGGAAAGACCCTTCTTTACCGTTTTCAAGATCCTGAATCAGGTTATGGAGGATACCACTCTCTTCCGTTTGCGGTTTATCGGTGGGATCCCCATACTTGTCTATCAACGCCTTGGCAGCCAGTGCCTCGGCGGCCACTGTCCCTTCCGGGTAAGCTGTCATGGCTTTCACATAATTATTCAATCCCCGCCAGGCTCCATCGCGTCCTTGCTCTGCCTCGGCGGCCAACGTGCTGCTTGGCACAGAAGCGGAGTCTTTCAGGGCATCATCCAGAGCGGTCACAGCAGCAGTATGACCATTTACTGCTTCCGTCAAGATTGCCACCGACGCTTCGGGCAAACCTTCGGCATCCAAGTCGCCTGTCGTAGGCAAACTTTCTGCTAATGCTTTTACATCCATTTGAAACCCGAAATTCTCTTCTGTACGGAGATTGGTGAGACTAAAATTTTTTACTTTCTTCATGGTTCTCTCATTTTTTAAATTGAACATAGACAAATATATAAAGTTCACCATGAAATCGCAACATATCATTTTATTTTTTCGTCGGACGGTGCTTCCTTTTCTCGGGAAGCATCGTCCGAGTGTCTGGCAGAGCTTCCGCGCTTCAGGAAGTATCGTCCGAGCGTCTGACAGAGCTTCCGCGCTCCAGGAAGCATCGTCAGAGTGTCTGACAGAGCTTCCTTTTCTCGGGAAGCATCGTCCGAGTGTCCGACAGGGCTTCCGCACTTCGGGAAGCATCGTCCGAGAACTCCGGCAGCAGCCCCGCACAAAAAACATTTGTGGAACGATTGAAAATTGTAGCCATAAATCTCCATAGATGTTTAATAAGATCCTCTTTTTGAGTGTTTAAAAATTTATTCCGATTATCTTTGTCAAGAAAAACAGGAACAAAGGATATACATCCGGAATCCGTATGAATAGTAATGATTAAAAATTCTATTATGCTAAAACAGGGAGATCAAATAAAAATAGCCACAGGTGGAGAAGCTACCATCCTGGAAGAATTGGGGACAGGCGGTCAGGGAACGGTTTATAAAGTGGTATTCAATCATAAAGAATATGCTTTGAAGTGGTATCATCAGCCGGGAAAGGCCGAGTTTTATGACAATCTGAAAAATAATATCGCGAAAGGATCACCTTCTTCCTGTTTCCTCTGGCCATTGTTTTTGACAGCCAAAGACGAAAACGGGTGTTATGGCTATTTGATGGAATTGCGAGACACTTGCTATAAAGAGTTTAGCGATTTTTTATTAGCCAAAGTACAGTTTAAAACCGTCTCTGCCATGATTGAGGCCAGCATTAAGATTTGCTCCAGCTTCCGCAAGTTGCACAATGCGGGATACAGCTATCAGGATTTGAATGACGGAAACTTTTTTATCCACCCCGAAAATGGGGATTTGCTTATTTGTGACAATGATAACATCGCTCCGTATGGAACCAATACCGGCATTTTGGGGAAATGCCGCTATATGGCACCCGAGATTGTCCGGAAAGAAAAGCAACCGGATGCACAATCGGATCGTTTTTCGCTGGCCGTAATTCTGTTCCTCTTGTTCTTCAACAATCATCCGTTGGAAGGCGCATTGGTTGCCAATTGTCCATGTATGACGGAAAAACATGAAAAAAAGTTTTATGGGACATCCCCTTTGTTTATCTATGATCCTGATAATAATCAGAATCGCCCTGTACCCGGGATTCATGTCAATGTGATAGGGTTGTGGAACCAATTCCCGGATTACGTCCGAAAAATGTTTGAGGAGCAATTCAGCCAGAAAGTCCTGATGAATCCGAACTTGCGCATTACCGAAAAGGAATGGCTGACGAAGGTGCTCTTGCGGATGCGGCATGAACTGATTGTTTGTCCTGCATGTGGCGGAGAAATTTTTACGGATATGGAGAATAACACTTTTTCGTGCCCGGATTGTCATCACGTATTGCAGCGTCCGCCTATTATTCAAAGCGGGGAATATGAAGTGGCTGTCTGTAAAGGGAAAACTATATATCAATATATTACCAATAAAAACAAGCCTTTGTTAAATAAGGAAACAGGTATGATTGTTGAGAGTAAAAAAACTCCGGGTTTGTTTGCCTTATCCAATCAGACAGCAGATACTTGGATATTAACTACCAAAAGTGGTAATACCCGTCCGATTGCGCCCAATGAATTTGCCCCGCTTTTGGTAGGCAATCAGATAGCTTTTGGAAATGGAACAAATGTAACTATTCGCTAATTATAAAATAACATGAATACAGAAAGAGTAAAGATTGCCCGTAGAACAATGGTATTGTTCTTTGTTGTAGATACATCGGGAAGTATGATGGGAGAAAAGATCGGGTCGGTTAATGATGCAATCCGGGAGACAGTTCCCGATCTGAAAGATTTGTCGTCTGGTAATCCGGATGCAGCGATTAAGATTGCCGCCATGCAATTTGATACGGATGTCAATTGGCTTTATCCACAGCCCATTGATTCAGAAGATTTCCAATGGAATGATTTGCAGGCCGGCGGTTTGACGAGTTTGGGTTCTGCTTTAAAAGAATTGAATCAGAAACTTTCAAAATCCCAATTTTTACAAGAGGCAGCGGGTTCTTTTGCCCCAGTGATAATTCTGCTTTCAGATGGCGGACCAACAGATGCTTATAAAGATGCATTAGAAGAGATTAAAAAGAACAATTGGTTCAAACATGCCATTAAGATAGCCATAGCCATCGGAAACGATGCGGATAAAAACGTATTGACCGATTTTACAGGTAGTAGTGAGTCGGTTGTAGAAGTTCATAACCGGGCCATGTTGAAAGCATTCATCCGTTTTGTGAGTGTTACTTCTTCTCAAGTAAACAGTAAAAGTAGTGGAGTAGAAGACACAACGAAACAAGAGAAGGTAATTACGCAGGTTAAAAATTTTGTTGATACGCAAAATGTAGAAGATGTAGATTTAGATGAATTCAACTAAACAGAGAAAAAAAGGTCTATTGGTGTTTTGCTCATGCCATCAAGGAGAATCGCATAAGAAAACGGGTAAGGTATGCCAGGACGCCGCTTTTGCCCGTTGCCGAGAAGAAGACCGGTATGCCGTGGCAATAGTCAGTGACGGGCATGGTGGGAACAATTATTTTCGGAGTGACATAGGTTCTAAGAAAGCTGTTGAAGCCACCCAAGAAGCGATCGGAGAATTTATGAAAAACTTCCTGAAGGCCTCATCATTAAAAAAGCTGTCTGAATCTAAGTTCCACAATCCGGATGATCTGATGCGCCAACTGGAAACTGCTATCATTTACCGTTGGCGTACCAAGATCTGGGAAGATTATGAAAAACATCCTTTTACCCCGGAAGAGTTGGCTTGTTTCTCGGCTGCCATGCGGGATAAATATGAATCAAAACCACAGGATTACTTTGTGAAAGCATACGGGGCTACATTAATTGCCGTGGTGATTTATCCGGGACACTTTTGGTTTGGCCTGCATATTGGTGATGGAAAGTGCGTAGCCCAAAATACGGCTGGAGAATTTTTCCAGCCTATACCGTGGGACGACAAGTGTTTCTTGAATGTGACTACTTCGTTGTGCGACGAAAAGCCATTGGAGAATTTTCGTCATTGTTTTTATACAGATCAATTTCCATCAGCCATTTTCGTAGGGACAGATGGTGTAGATGATTGCTTTGCCAACGATGAAGATTTGTATGGATTTTACCAGGAAATTATTCAGACTTTCCAAGATAAGAAGGATAAAATAGCAAAGAAAGAGGTAGATGAGTTTCTCCCGCTTATGTCACAAAAAGGCAGTGGGGATGATATTTCTGTGAGTTGGATTATAAATGGCTAAGGAATATGCAAGCTTTAAACGAATCATCCTCGATAGAAGAAGTTTTAAAATATATCGTTGCTTGTTATGGTGCAGAAATATACCAAGACAAGCAACGATTGAGTAATCTGATTGCGGATTTATACAGGGGGGAGAAAAAAAAGAAAAGGGTTTATCGTAGGGCTATATTGGATGATTCTTTGTCCGTAAAAGTTCATAATTTATCCTTGATACCATTAAGTCAACGAAAAGCATATTACCAGCAACTTATTTCTGCTTTCAGTGATTTGAATTTTTATTCAGAAGATTTTGGGAAGCAGATAGTAGATAGTTTTGTCTCCGGTTTAGATATGCCGGTATCTATCTCCCAAGAATGCGAGGAGCTTATTAAAAAAGCAATGGAAGGTGATGCTGTGGCACAAAATGACTTAGCCAGTTGTTATTATAATGGGAAAGGAATAGAACAAAATTATACAGAAGCAGTCAAGTGGTATCGCAAAGCGGCAGAGCAGGAATATAGCTGGGCACAAAATAACTTAGCTAATTGTTATTATAATGGAGAAGGAGTAAAACAAGATTATACAGAAGCGGTCAAGTGGTATCGCAAAGCGGCGGAACTTGGAAATAGTTGGGGACAATATAATTTAGGTGGATGCTATTATTACGGAGAAGGAGTAGAACAAAGTTATGAAAAAGCTGTACTATGGTATTACAAAGCAGTAGAACAAAAGAATGAGGATGCACTAAATGATTTAGGTTGTTGTTATTTTCATGGGGAAGGAGTAGATCAAGATTATGAAGAAGCTGTTAGATTGTTTCAGAAAGCAGCAGAAAAAGGAAATATTGAAGCGCAAAAAAACTTAGGAATATGTTATTTTAATGGATATGGGGTTAAACGTAAATATGGGCTAGCGGTAGAATGGTATCGCAAAGCTGCAGAAAAAGGTCTTGTCGAAGCTCAAAAATCTTTAGGGCGTTGTTATTTGGAAGGGAAAGGAATAAAACAAGATTGTAAGGAAGCTATAAAATGGTTTCGGGAAGCCGCAAATCAAGATGATATTGATATGCAGAATATTATCGGAAATTACTATTATGAAGGAGAATTTATAACACAAGATTATGAAGAAGCAGTAAAATGGTATCGCAAAGCTGCAGAAAAGGGTCTTGCTGAAGCTCAAAAAAATTTAGGCTATTGCTATTACGAAGGAAAAGGTGTAGAACAATGCTATGAAAAAGCTGTACACTGGTATCGAAAAGCTGCAGAAAAAGGAAACATGGTTGCTCAACATAACTTAGGAAATTGTTATTATAAAGGTGATGGAGTGGAGCAAAATTATGAAGAGGCAGTAAAATGGTACAGAAACGCTGCTAAACAAGGAGATTCTTATGCTCAATTTTTTTTTAAATACTTTTGTAATGAAAATTGTACCCAGTATGAGGAAAGAATAAAAACTTCTTTTATTTCTTCTTTGGATTGTCAATTATGTACAGCCACTCTGCAAGAAATAATTGCACAATATCAAGAAAACGAAATTTACGAAAATATAAACATATTATATCCTAATATTTTAGATATTTGATTTGAAATACAAGAATAGAATATGAAAACAAAAATTCCCGGCGTAACGTTTTCTTGGAAGAGAGCGTTAGGCATTACAAAAGTAAAACAACAAATTGCAAGAGAAACTGGTATTCCAACTACTAAACAAGGTTTGGAACGAAAAATTGGGGCTACAATACTTGATTTACTTTTTAACAAGAAGAGATAAAATGATATAATGCCAACGATAAAAGATTCATCCTCGATAGAAGAGGTTTTACAATATATTGTTGCTTGTTATGGCTCAGAAATATACCAGGAAAAGCAACGGCTGAGCAATCTGATTGCGGATTTATATACGGGCGAAGAACGATTGAAACGCTTGTACCGACGTATGGTGATGGAAGATGCAGTAAGCCAACAATTGTATGCCATCTCCTTGAAGCCTATTCAAGAACGGGAAGGTTTTTATAACCGCTTGCTCTATCAGTTTAAAGAAGCGAATTTCTTGGAAGAAGCTTTTGCCCGGCAGGTATTGGATGCGTTTCTTCATGGAATGAACCTGCTATTGGTAGAGCCTATTTCAACGAAAGCCACAATAGAGGATGGAGAATGGGTGGATGAATTTGGTGTAAAATATAGTGCGGATCGAAAGAAGTTGATTCATGTTCCATATGACTTATATGGTGATTATAGCGTTTTGGATGGTACAGTTGTGATTTGTAATTGTGCTTTTTGGTCTCGTGATAATTTGCACGAAATCACCCTCCCGCCGAGTGTTACAAGCATTGGAAATGGAGCCTTTTCTTGTTGTTTGCATTTGCAAGAAATCATTCTTCCTTCGAATATTATGAGCATAGGTGATGCTGCCTTTTGGGGTTGTAGCAATTTGCAAGAAATCAATGTGGCCGAAAGTAATAAGTTCTATAGGAATATAGACGGCGTATTATATACAAAAGATTTAAAGACAATTATTTGTTATCCTGCAGGAAAGATGAATAGAAATTTTGTAATTCCCTCGGGCGTTACAAGCATAGGAGATAAAGCCTTTATAGAATGTGAAAATTTGCACGAAATCACCCTGCCTTCAGGAGTTATGAGCATAGGAGATGGAGCCTTTGCATACTGTAGTAATTTACAAGAAATCACCCTGCCTTCGGGAGTTACGTGCATAGGAGATGAAACCTTTTATGAGTGTGAAAATTTGCACCGAATCAACATACCTCGCGGAACCCTTGAAAAATTCAAGAAGCTATTGCCTAAATGGACAGATAAATTACACGAAATATAAAGACAGTACAAAAACAGCTTTCAAATGAGTTTTCCCATCATTTGAAAGCCTTTTCTCTATCAATTCGGATCAGCATTTGGTCATGCCCCCATCATTCTTCTTGGCACTGTTGGTCGCACGTGCCTTCAATACCGTTTTTGCCAGTCGATCAGGATATTCAGCTAGTCGATAAACTGTTATTTCCCTACTGTCTTCCGGTACGGAGCACCGAATTCCTTGCAGGTAATCTCGTCGATATCCACCCGCCAGACCTTGACGTTCACGACAGCCGGACGACCATAGGTAAAAGGACGGTCGGTGTACTGTTTCATTAGGATATCGAGTGCCTCGACTTTCTTGTCGTAATCCTCTTCAAAGACGACATTTCCCCAACAGATAACGCTGCTGGCCCGCATCCGGTAGCTGCACGCCACCTCTACATTCTGATAAGCCAGTTCAGTTGTCGGACAAAAAGAAATACAAACACGCGGATTCCGGTTCAAGATCGAAATGCTTCTGCCTTCCTGAGCCGAATGCAAATAAAGCGAACCGTCTTTGTAGCCAAAATTCATCGGGATCACATAGGGCGTACCATCTGTATCCGCCATCCCTACAAAACAAATACTACATTGTTTTAATACAGATTCAATCTGCTCGTTGTCAACATGTACCAGTGTCTTCATATTGTGTTGAATTTTAATTTCCGAATTTCTCAGCCGGCGGGCAGATCTACCTTAATTAATAGACTAATCAGCCCGCAACCAGAGGCAAAAATAATAAAAGTTACAGAGAATAACGATATTGGATAAAAAAGCCGTTTCAATTAGAGAAATATTTATTTAATCTTGTTGGTTGATCCATGGAATTAAACTACCTTTGCATAATTAAATGCTATATAAGTGTGATTTTTATACACAATTAAATAACTTAAATTATTATCTTATGTGGTTACTTAATTCTTCTATCGGGAGGAAACTGATAATGAGTATATCAGGTCTCTTCCTAATTCTGTTTTTATTGTTCCACCTGTCGATGAACGTAGCGGCAGTATTCTCAGGCGAAGCGTATAACACGATTTGCGGTTTGCTGGGAAGTAACTGGTATGCCATCGTAGGAACACTCGTTCTGGCTGCAGGTGTAGTAGTTCACTTCGTGTATGCAGTGATTTTGACATTGCAGAACCGAAAAGCTCGTGGTAACGACCGTTATGCACTGAATTCTCGTCCGAAAGGCGTTGAATGGGCATCACAGAACATGTTCGTACTGGGCTTGATCGTAATTCTGTTCATGATCCTTCACTTCACACAGTTTTGGTACAACATGATGTTTGCAGAATTAGCTGGTATTCATGGAGACATCCATCCTCAGGACGGTGCTGCATTCATCAACTTCTACTTCCAGGGTAATATTGTAAACACAGTATTATATCTGGTATGGTTTGCTGCATTATGGTTCCACCTGACTCACGGTTTCTGGTCAGCAATCCACACATTAGGCTGGAACAACACTGTATGGTTGAGCCGTTGGGAATGCATTTCTAAATGGGTAGCAACAATCATCTGCGGTTTGTTCGCGATTATTACTATTGTATTCTACCTGAATGGTGTAGGAGCGTAAATTTTGAGTTTATAGGTTTATAAGTTTATAAGTTTATGAGTTTGGAATCAAACATTCAAAACGAACAGGCTCAAAAACAAAATGACTTAAAAACTAAGAAACTAACAAACTTAAAAAACTAAAAACAATATGGCTGAAATAAATTCTAAAATCCCTCAAGGCCCGTTGGCTGACAAGTGGAAAAATTATAAAGATCACCAGAAATTGGTGAACCCCGCTAACAAGCGTCGTCTGGACATTATCGTAGTAGGTACAGGTTTGGCCGGTGCTTCTGCAGCAGCTTCTTTAGCAGAAATGGGATTCAATGTATTGAACTTCTGTATTCAGGACTCACCTCGTCGTGCTCACTCAATCGCTGCACAGGGTGGTATCAATGCTGCTAAGAACTATCAGAATGATGGTGACTCTGTTTACCGTTTGTTCTACGATACAATCAAAGGTGGTGACTATCGTGCTCGCGAAGCTAACGTATATCGTTTGGCTGAAGTATCAAATAACATCATCGACCAGTGTGTAGCACAAGGTGTACCTTTCGCTCGTGAATACGGAGGTTTGTTGGATAACCGTTCATTCGGTGGTGCTCAGGTATCCCGTACGTTCTATGCCCGCGGTCAGACCGGTCAGCAGTTATTGTTAGGCGCTTATTCTGCATTGAGCCGTCAGATCGGTTTGGGCAAGGTGAAGATGTACACTCGCCACGAAATGTTGGACGTTGTTTTGGTTGACGGTCGCGCTCGTGGTATCATTACCCGTAACCTGATCACCGGTAAAATTGAACGTTATGCTGCTCACGCTGTTGTTGTTGCAACTGGAGGTTATGTAAATACATTCTTCTTGTCAACTAACGCGATGGCATCAAATGGTTCAGCTGCATGGCAGTGCTATAAGAAAGGTGCTTATTTTGCTAATCCTTGTATGGTTCAGATTCACCCGACTTGTATTCCTGTAAAAGGTGACTATCAGTCAAAATTGACATTGATGTCTGAATCATTACGTAATGATGGTCGTATCTGGGTTCCGAAGAAACTGGAAGACGCCAAAGCATTACAGGCAGGTACAAAGAAAGGTAAAGATATTCCGGAAGAAGACCGTGACTACTATTTGGAACGTCGTTATCCGGCATTCGGTAACTTGGTTCCGCGTGACGTTGCTTCACGTGCCGCTAAAGAACGTTGCGACGCAGGATATGGTGTAAACAACACTGGTTTAGCTGTATTCCTGGACTTCTCGGATGCTATCAACCGTTTAGGTAAGGAAGTTGTTAAGCAGAAATATGGTAACTTGTTCGATATGTACGAAGAAATTACCAACGATAATCCATATGAAACTCCGATGATGATTTACCCGGCATTGCACTATTCAATGGGTGGTCTGTGGGTTGACTATGAATTGCAGACTTCTATTCCGGGCTTGTTCGCTATTGGTGAAGCTAACTTCTCTGATCACGGAGCAAACCGTTTGGGTGCTTCTGCGTTGATGCAAGGTTTGGCTGATGGTTATTTCGTATTGCCATACACCATCCAGAACTACTTGTCTGACCAGATTCAGGTTCCGCGTTTCAGCACAGATCTGCCGGAATTTGTTAAAGCAGAAAACGCAATCAAAGCTCGTATCCAGAAATTGATGAACATCAAGGGTAAAGAAACAGTTGATACTATCCACCGTAAGTTAGGTCACATCATGTGGGAACACATCGGTATGGCTCGTGACGAAAAAGGCTTGTTGGAAGCAATCAACATGTTGAAAGACCTGAAGAAAGAATTCTGGAGCAATGTATATATCCCGGGTTCAGGTGATGATCAGAACGTTGAACTGGAAAAAGCTTTACGTTTGGCTGACTTCATTGAAATCGGTACATTGATGGCTCACGATGCATTGAACCGTGCAGAATCTTGTGGTGGTCACTTCCGTACAGAACATCAGACTGAAGAAGGCGAAGCTTTACGTCATGACGATAAGTACATGTATGTAGCTTGCTGGGAATATCAGGGTGAAGACAAAGATCCGGTTATGCTGAAAGAAGATTTGAACTATGAATTCGTAGTTCCGCAAACACGTAATTACAAAAAATAAGTTTAACAAGTTGACGAGTTAACAAGTTAACAAGTTAACAAGGTTTTCAGGATGTATGCGTAACCACAAAGACCTGATCGTTTGGCAGAAGAGCATACTGCTGGTAAAACGATTATATGAGATTACGCGTACATTCCCTAAAGACGAACAGTACGGGATAATTTCTCAGATGAGAAGGGCTGCAGTTTCCATTCCGTCGAACATTGCAGAAGGCTATGCCAGGTGTCACGACCGGGAGCTGCTTCATTTCCTTTACATCTCTTTAGGATCGGCCTCCGAATTGGAGACCCAACTGATTATTTGCCGGGAAATCGATTATCTGTCGATGGAGTTGTTTGATGAAATGATGAAAATGAACGGCGAAATCATCAGGATGCTTTCTTCCTTGATTGATAAAAGGAAACATATTGCATGCTAAACCTTGTCAACTGAAGCCTTGTCAACTTGTCCCCTAAAAATAAAACGTATGGATAAAGATATAAAAGTAACGCTTAAAGTTTGGCGTCAAAGAGGTCCGAAGGAAAAAGGACAGTTCGAGACTTACCAAATAGATAAGATCAATCAGAGTGTCTCTTTCCTGGAAATGCTGGACATTTTGAATGAGCGTTTGATCAATGAAGGTAAAGAACCGATCGTGTTCGATCACGACTGTCGTGAAGGTATCTGCGGTATGTGCTCTCTGTATGTAAACGGTCATCCGCACGGACCGGCAACAGGTGCTACTACTTGCCAGTTGTACATGCGTCGTTTCCACGATGGCGAAACAATCACTATCGAACCGTGGCGTTCAGCTGGTTTCCCGGTTATCCGCGACTTGATGGTTGACCGTTCTGCTTATGATAAAATCATGCAGGCCGGAGGTTTCGTATCAGTTAATACAGGTGGTGTTCCTGATGCTAATGCAATTCCTATTCCTAAGAAAGATGCAGATTTAGCTATGGATGCAGCAGCTTGTATCGGTTGTGGTGCTTGTGCAGCAGCTTGTAAGAATGGTTCAGCTATGTTGTTCGTTTCAGCCAAAGTCAGCCAATTGGCATTATTGCCTCAGGGTCGTGTTGAAGCAGCTCGCCGTGCAAAGGCTATGGTTGCCAAAATGGATGAACTGGGCTTCGGTAACTGTACAAACACGCGTGCTTGCGAAATGGAATGTCCGAAGAACATCTCCGTTAGCAACATCGCTCGTTTGAACCGTGAGTTCTTGAAGGCTAAATTGAAAGACTAATCACATAAGAACTTTTAATAACTTCATCGAAGCGACTTGTCCCATTGGACAGGTCGCTTTTTTTATGTTGCAAAACAGCCGTGCCGGCTATACATTCCTTCGAGGAATATCTTACCTTTAAACTGCTTTTAAAAGACTAGATCTAATTACATGAAAAGGATGAAAATCAAAACAATCTTGAGTTCCACTCCGGTCATTGCCTTCATCGGATTCTGGATTTTTGCAGCCATTCTTTATGGCGATGTATTTTATATGGCCGAACAATACAGTTTGTTTGCTTTCGACCAACAAATCATGGAGTTCATACTCGACCAGCCAGGAGGAAAACTCTATTGGTTCGGTCGCCTTTTGTTACTCTCCTATCATGAACCTTGGATTGGAGGATTTCTGATGCCGGTCTTGCTCACCGGAACAGTCTGCCTCGTCAGAAAGAGTTTCGCACTTCAAGGTAAATGGGAATGGATTTCTCTTCTTCCTTCCATCCTGGTGTTGTGGTATCTCATTCAGAAAGGACAAAACCTGTATTATCAACAAGAGCCATCAGTAGTCTTTTTATGGCCACTCGCTGTTTTTATACTGGCAGCCCTGGTATCGATAGCTTTTCACTTTATTGCCGGAAAACCTTCGCATCCTGTTTCTCCTTCCCGAAGGGGACAAGTAATTTGTGGCGTTTTGTTTCTAGGACTTTATCTCTATACCTGGACAGGAAAAGAGAACGAAAGGATAACCGCCTACATGCAACGTGCATATCAGGAACAAAATTGGGATAAAATGATTCAACAAGCCAGACAGGCTAAACAACCCACCAGAAGTGTTGCTGCCTATCATGCCATCGCCTTGTTACAAACCGGACGTTTATTAAATAACCTGCTCGATATACCTTATCAATATCCAGACTTAGGCTTAATCAATCGAGGTGGATTACCCGACGACGGAACAGATCTGTACCTCAGCGACTGTTGCTTTTCTTCAGGCTTAGTAAATACAGCTTATCATCAGGCAATGGAACGCATGGTTATCGATGGTCCCAGTTGTTACACGCTCAAGCAACTCTTTTTCTGTTCCTTACTGAACGAAGAATATGCTCTTGCCAACAAATATCTTTACCTGTTACAGCAAGTTCCTTTTGAATCCAACTTTGTACGGAAATATATGCCTTTGGTAGCCAATCCCAAAGTTATCTTGGAACAACCTTTCTTCAATCGCATACTGGCACTCAAACCAACGAACGACAGCTTTGAACAATCATATCGCTCTCCTCTATTCATCGGATACCCCATTACTGGAAATCATATCCATAATCAGCAAACATTTGATGTATCCATGGCGGCATGTTTATATACTAAATTATTAGATGAAGTGGTGAATCGAACGCGTCCTTACAAAGGGAAGGAGCTTCCGCTCATAGTAGAGCAGGCTGTTGTTCTATATACTTATCTGCAAAAAGAACGGGCAACGAATCTGTTGTCACAGTTCCAGATTCGCCCGAGCACAATCCAACAAGTCGAAAACTTCCTATCTCAATATGTCAAAGACGGGAAAGTGGCCGATGAACTGATTCCTCAACTACAGGAAGAATACGGTCATTTCTATCCGTTCTATTATTTCTGCCAGAATAAAATAGATGAAGAACAGATGAAACGATACCAAATACTGATGAAAGGAGGAGTAAACTGATGAAAACAATACCTTATATACTTTCCGTACTCATGTACGTCATCATCGGAATGTTGACAGCATGTTCCTCTAAGACAGACGAGCCAGCTAACTTTACAGAAGTGGGACAACCCGCATCTATTTATCCGGATTATAAAGATATTATCATTCCACCCAATATCGCTCCGTTGAACTTTCTGGTCCGTACACCAGGTGAGAAGTTTGTAGCTGTATTGACTTCCAGTGAAGGAAAGAAACTGTCGGCCTCTGCTTTGCACGGATCAACATTACAATTCAATGCGGAACAATGGAAATCTCTTTTAAGTGTTTCCCGAGGAAAAGAGATACAAGTACAGGTCTATACTTATACGGAAAAGAAATGGCTACGTTTCCAACCTTTTACCTGGCATGTGGCTGAAGAAGAGATTGATCCGTTCGTCTCCTATCGGTTGATCGAACCCGGTTATTCCTACTATCGCCAACTGGGCTTATATCAGCGTAACCTCACGAACTTCCAGAGAATAACCGGACATTCAATTACGAAGATAATCATTGCATCAACTGCCACAATTACCAGAATTATAGTACCCAGAAGATGCTATTTCACGTTCGTACGAACCACAGTGGAACCATCCTTGCTCAAGGTAAGGATGTTGAGAAAATCAACTTCCATCATGATTCCATCCCATTCGGAGCAGTCTATCCTGCTTGGCATCCGACACAAAACTGGATCCTGTTTTCATCCAACAAGACAGGGCAAGCATTCCACATCCTGAATGAAGAAAAAGTAGAAGTAATTGATATGGCTTCCGACCTGCTCTTCTATGATGCCAAGCAGAAGGAAGTGAAATATGTCTGCCGCACAGACAGCCTGCTCGAGACATTTCCCTGCTGGTCGCCAGCCGGTGACAAAATCTATTATTGTGTAGGCAGTCTTTATCAGGACACGCCGGCCGCTCAACCCAAAGACTTTAATACCCTGCGTTACAACATCGTCAGCAGGACATTCCAATCCGGCAGCCAGGAATTCGGAGATGAAGTAATGGAAGTCGACTGCGATTCAGTTGGCCGGAGTGCCTCCGTTCCCCGCATCAGTCCGGACGGACGTTTTCTGCTGTTTACTTCCGGAGAATACGGGCAATTCCATATCTGGCATAAAAGTGCAGACCTCTATGTGAAAGACCTGAAAACCGATACTGTCTATCCGTTGCAGGAAGCCAACAGTACCGACGCCGACAGCTATCACAGCTGGAGCAGTAACGGACGATGGATTATCTTCAGTTCCCGACGCGACGACGGTTCTTACACCCGACTCTATATCACCTACTTCAGTCCGGAAGGAAAGGCCAGCAAAGCCTTTATCCTGCCTCAGAAAGATCCGGAACAAAATATGAAGCGACTCAAGAGTTACAATGTACCGGAACTGACCCGCGATCAGGTACGGATCTCTCCGCAGACCTTCCGGCAGGTTATTTATCAGACACAAGGAAGTCCTATTACTTATAAAAACGAATAATATATGATTCAAAAACGATTCTTATTACTTTTGATTTCGATTCTCGTATCTTTTGCCGGACAGGCACAAGGAGAATCAACTTCACCTTATTCATTCGATAAAAACGGTATTAAAAAAGAAGTACTGGAAAATTACCTGGATCGTTCCATAACAGTCACGAACTTACTGGTACCCAATCAAGGAGAAGAACAACTCAACGACGATATCCGCATGATCCGGAATATCGGAGCCAAATTCTTGGGACGTTCCATTCTCCTGTGGGAAAACGAACAGATATTAAAAGGCCCTACTTTCTGGACGAAAGCAGAACAGATCATCCAACGAATGCACGCAGATGATCCGGATCTGGTATTCCAAGCCTGTCTGTTCGAAGCTATTTCTACTGAAGTCTGCCAGATTGAAATTCCGGAATGGGTATTTGATAGTTACGGACTGAAACCAGAGAAAAGGAATTTCAGGTATGAAGATATGCTGAATCTGCAAGGGAAATATGTGGATCACTGGCATACAGGAGGAAGTGTGCCGGATATCAGCCGGCAGGAAACACAATTATGGTTCTATTTCCTGGCTTGTTCTTATATCCGTATCGGTTGTGAAGCCTTTCATTTAGGACAAATTGAACTGATGGGCATGAATGATCCTGACCGGACACACTGGATTACACTGATTGACAAAATTCGTTCCTTCGCTGCCCAGCATGCCCGCCGGCAATGGGTAATTCTGGATGCACACACGCCCAAAGGAGGTATGGTAACTAATGGGAAAAGCCTGATTGATTTCAATTCATTCCCGATGCGTATCTGTGCCCTTCCAACAGCTACTCCTTGGAAAGAAGGAGATATTCAACCCGCAGAACTACGAGTCAATCACTTAGATGCTCTCTATAAGAAGAGCATGGGTTGTCAGACGCCTTCAGGTTGGTCGTGCGAGCATCTGCCCTATTTAGTTGAGATTGATAATTACGGGAAAGAAGAACCGGTAAATGTAGCAGACACTACGTCTTATTTCCCGTGGGGTTGGGACGAAATATCCTGGTTTGCCAAACAACCGGAAAAGTATCGGAATGAATGGTTACAGTATGTCTGGCAATGGATGAAGGAAACGGATCCGGACGGACATATTGAGATGCCGGGCATCCGCGGTATCTGCTGCCCGAACGAAACAGAAAATACCTATCGGGCCAATACCCGGAGCGCACAATCGCCGAATGGTTATAACCAGGAAGAAACCATCAAAGCAATCTGGGCCGCAGATAAGACCAGAAAGCATTGAATCCAATCATCTGACAGAAAGCCTCAAACTGATTCCGGCGACTACATCCAACAAAAAAGGCCGTCGAAATCAGTTCGAAGGCCTTACAAGAAGAAAGACGGCAACCTGTCGTCTTTTATTTTACCTTAATATGATCAAAACCCTTTCCATAAACACCGATAACCGTGCTCTGTGATACGAATGCATCCGGATCAATGTCTTTAATCAAACGGAAAATAGTTGTCGATTCCCGCTTCTTGGCCAAAACGAACATCATCTTCACCCCATTGCCGGTATAAAGTCCTGTTCCATCCAATACTGTCACACCGCGATGCATATCCTTATTGATATGTTCTCCGATTTCTTTATAATGTTTGGAAATAATAAAGAACTGTACGGACTGATGTGCACTATTTACTATCTGATCAAGCACAAAGCTACAGACATACAACGTCACATAACCATAAACGACCTTTTCCCAATCCTGCAATACGAAATAACTGGAAGTAATGATAATCATATCACAAGCCATGACGACTCGGCCCAGCGAAACATCCCGATACTTGTTGATAATAGCAGCAATGATATCGGTTCCACCCGAACTACCATTTGCCGAAAAAGCAATACCAATGCCACTACCACAAAAAGAAGCTCCCAAGACACACGCCATAAAAGGCTGATCTTGCAGAATATGAACTTCTCCAACCAAGCCCTGTAAAGCCGACAAAAAGAACGTTAGGACAAAAACTGCGTAAATTGTCTTGACACAGAACTTAAATCCGAGAATCTTTAAGGCCAACAATAACAAAAACGCATTGATTGCAAAATAAGTGTACTGAACCGGTAATTTGGTTGCAAAGAACACAATAGAAGCAATACCCGGAACACCGCCGGTCGTAATATCATTCGGCAAAAGGAAAATGGTCCATCCAATGCCGTACAAAATCATTCCCAAGGCAATCATCACATAGTCCTTAGCCTCACGGAACAATACTTGCTTGTTAGTTAAATTAGAAATATTAGCAAATTTTATATTATTAAATATTGGCACTTTGTTACCTATTAATTTATGACCATTTCCATCTAATTTACCCATGAAATATCCATCAATAATGGTACCACCATCAGACTGGATGTTAGAAAGATCTATATCCTTATCTAATACATAATTTCCTATATAATATTTCTTATTTCCGCTTGCATCTCCTATTTGATTCTCCATTATCTTTGCTTTGAATTCTTCTGCTGTTGATATATGAATAGCATCATTTTTATCAGTTAAAACATCTTTTGTAAAA
>ERZ779888.1107-NODE-1107-length-28258-cov-3.564337_pt1 | contig 28258 bp, 31 predicted proteins | sample MGYA00511245_ERZ779888 | MGnify/ENA primary metagenome ERZ779888 (study PRJEB29588, sample SAMEA2155255) | human gut metagenome | biome: human gut; feature: human-associated habitat; material: faeces | place: Denmark | collected 2008/2010 ...
CCGCCGCCAAAAGCGATAATGCCCTCACATCCGTTCTGGATGTACATATTCTTTGCGTCTTCTATGTTGGGGATAGTCGGGTTTGGCTGAACGCCGTCATAAACAACATACTCAACTCCGCACTCATCCAGCTTAGCAAACATCGGGTCAAGCAGATGCAGTCTCATAAGTCCGCCGTCTGTAACAACGAGCACTTTGTTGATGCCTTTGTTCTTTATGAACTCGGGCAGTTTCAAAACCGAACCGGCACCTTCGAGAAGCTCCGGCTCACTCCAGTCCATAAAACACATAGCAACCTTAAAGCATTTTTGGTAAATTCTGTACCAAATCTTTTTTAAAGTCCAAAGCATTTCTTTTTCCTCCTTATTTTAGTCAATTTCATTTTACACTCTTTTCGCTCCCATTGCAACAGTTTTTTGACCGATGTCGCAAATTTAAAAAACTGTTGAAAAGAAAACCGACTTGTAGTACAATTTAAGCTACAAATCATATATATGTATTCAAAAGAGGGATGAAATATGCCGAGATTTGATAACGAAGGCTTCGACAAAAATCGAGTTTCACGAAATGACAGACGAGACCGCTCTGTGCCCGACAACGAAAATTACTACGGCGGATACAACGAGGATTACAAAAGCAATGACTACTCCTCTGCTCCTGTAGTGGACAATCAGGGCAACAGATACTATGACGACTACAATCAAAATGATGTTCAACCGCCTGTACGCAGTGAGAGACAAAACGGCTATAACGAGAACTACCGCAGAGAAGATTATGAAAATGCCTACAAAAACGGCTACGGAAATAATAACAGCGGATACAATGATTCTCTGCGTGGATTTGACTTACCCCAGAGGTCACAAAGAGGGCAAAATAATTCACCTAAGCACAGCGGTTCAAGGAGCAAAAGCAGAGGCGGCAAAGGCAAAAAGCCAAATAAAAGCAGAGTGCTCAACAAGCCGAAAAAAATATTGCTGTCTATAGTTGCGGTATTGTTGGTAATAATAATTGCAGTCAACTCTGTAATCAACGGAATACTGAATAAAATCACATATGACGAAAAGGTTGACAACAAATATGTTACCTCCACTGAGCTGAAAAGTGATTCATCAGTCAAGAACATACTCCTGTTAGGTGTAGATGCAAGGTCAGATGATGATGCAAAAAAGAGTCGTGCGGATACAATGATGCTCATTTCCGTAGACTCAAAGCATAAGACGATAAAGATGACATCATTTCTCCGTGACACCTGGGTGTATATTCCTGCAAAAGGAAGCAGTCAAAGGCTCAATTCAGCTTGCAGTTACGGCGGATACAACGGTGTTTGTGATACTATAGAATACAATTTTGGCATCAAGATAGACGGATATGTTGTGGCAGATTTCAGTATGTTCAAAATTCTCGTTGACAGCATAGGCGGTGTAACGGTAAATGTTACAAAGAAAGAAGCAAACGAAATAAACAGCCACAAAAAGCGCTACGGCAATGTTAAGATAAAATCAGGCAAGCACAAGTTGACCGGCAAACAGGCCCTTGCTTATTGCAGAATAAGAAAAATCGACACAGACTTTATGCGAACAAAAAGACAGCGCACAGTTATGCGTTCTATAATAAAAGGCATAAAGAAAAGCGGTCCGATATCGCTTATGAAGATGGCAAAGGGTGCAGCTCCGTATATTGAAACCGATTTAACGAAAGGCGAAATTAAAAGAATCGCTTTTAGGGCTTTGATGTGTCTGAAGAACGATATGGCAGAAAGCCGGGTACCGTTTGAGGGAACATGGAAGTACGCAAATATCGGCGGTGCAAGCGTTATATCCATAGACAAGGATGCAAACAAAGAAAAACTGATTGATTTAATCTACAACAAAACCGCAGAAGAAATAAAGGCAGAAAACAAATCCGACAAGAAATAACAAATGAGACGAAGCTCTGTTACAAGGCTTCGTCTCTTTCTCTGTGTCTATTATTGTTTACAATTCGTAAATTGACAGTGCAAGTGCTATTTGGTATAATCAATATATTATTATTTTAGGAGAAGTAATGTTATGTTATCTTTGATACCTATACCAAAGAAATCGTGCGAAAACAAAGGATCGTACACCCTCCCCGACGAAATCAAAATTAAAAGCGATTTTAATTTGCCGCTGTTAGAGGGAAAAGCCGAATTTTGTGACGACGCACCGATTGTCATCGAAAAGGACGAGGCGCTGAACAAAGAGGGCTACACCCTGTGTGTAACACCGGACGGAATCAGAATCACTGCCTCCACAAAAATCGGTGCATACTATGCGCTCCAAAGCATAAGAAAATTGGGCAAAACCGATTTAGGCAAAAATGAGATACCCTGCTGTGTTATCGAGGATGAGCCTCGTTTTGCATACAGAGGAATCAGTCTCGATGTCAGCCGTCACTTTTTTGGTGTAGACGAAGTAAAGAGATTTCTCGACAATGCTTTTATGCAAAAGTTGAATGTATTTCATTGGCATCTCACCGATGACCAAGGCTGGAGAATAGAAATCAAAAAATATCCACTGCTGACCGAAGTAGGCTCTAAGAGAGCGTTTACCCAAGTAGGCGGATGGGGCTCGATAAAAATCATCAACAAGCCCTATGGCGGATATTATACCCAAGAGCAAATAAAGGAAGTTGTGGCTTATGCAAAAGAAAGAGGCATAACCGTTATACCAGAAATTGACTTTCCTGCTCATGCTGCTGCCGCCATTGCATCCTACAACTATCTTGCCTGCCGTGAGATAAAGAGCGATGTACACGGATTTTTCGGTGGAAAATATCCAACCGTTGTAATGAAGAACCTGCATTGGAACAGAACAGTTTGCTGTGGCAAAGACAGCACTTTTGAATTTATATTCAATGTACTTGACGAGGTTTGTGAGCTGTTTGACGCACCGTACATTCATATGGGCGGAGACGAAGCTCCGAGAAATGAATGGAAGGAATGTCCTAACTGCAAAAAAGTTATGGCGGACAACGGTCTCAAGATTGAGGAGCTCCAAGGTTGGTTCACCAACAAAATCAATGCTTATCTAAAAACAAAGGGCAAAAAGCTAATAGGCTGGAATGAGATACTGAAATCTTCCAACTTAGATACAGATGACAAAAACATTGTCGTTCAATACTGGACACCGCAGAGAGATAAAAATGCAGAAAAGTACGTCAATGCAGGCGGAAGTATGATTATGAGTAATCACCAGTCCTTCTACTTTGATATGCCGTATGCACAGTATTGCCTAAAGAACACATATGACTACAGACCAGAAAAATTCGGCGTGAACAGCGAGAATGTAAAAAATGTTTTAGGTATAGAGGGTGAACTGTGGACAGAATGGATACCCGACAGAGCGAAACTGGATATGATGACTTTTCCACGCATACTCGCACTGTCCGAAGTTGCATGGTCACCCGAAAGCAATCTCAACTATGACAGCTTTAAGATGAGAATGGACGAAGAAAAACCTGTACTCGACAAGCTGGGCATAAACTATGCCGTAGACAAGGTATCCATGCCAAAAGGATTATTCCACAAAGGCAAAATACGCAAGAATTTCAGCAAAGGAAACACCTACCTTGAGGTAGAGTTAAATAAAGAATACAAATCTAAAGGAGAGCGGTAACTTATGAATATCAAAGAGTTCCCACAGGCAGTCATCAACGAAAATGTTGACTACACCGTAAAAGAGATTACCAATGTAATCAAGCGCTACGGCCCAAGAGAATCGGGCAACGAAAACTGCTTGGCTACCCAAAAGCACATCAAAAAAGAAATGGACACATTTTGTGACGAAACAGGATTTGAGACCTACAAAATGGCACCTAAGGCGTTTTTGCACTTCACAAAAACAGTATCGGCAGCAATTATACTTTCAGTCGTTGTTTGTCTCATTCTTACATTCACAAATGTTTTTGCAGAAGTAGGACCGTCACCGTTTTTTGTACCAACCTGCATAGTAGGCGGTATCGTGGCAGTCAGCCTGTTCATCACAGTGATGGAATTTTTGCTGTACAAGCAATTTTGTGATGCATTTTACAAGAAAAAGGAAGCACACAACTTTTATGCTAAGCGTAAACCTACAGGCGAGGTTAAGCGCAGAATCATAATCTCAGGTCACTGTGACTCGGCATACGAATGGCGTCACATCTATTACAGCAAGAAAAAGCCTCTTTTCGGTCCCATTATGGGATTGTCAATCGTAAGCGCAGTGATTTCTTTTGTTGTGGCAATAATCACAATTATCGCTAACTTTGCAGATATGGGTGCATTCGGTGAATTTGTTGTGAATTACGGATACTACTGGCACTGCGTTACAGCTTTAGCTATGATTCCGCTGTTCTTCTTCGTTGACTTCAACACCCTTTCACCCGGAGCCAATGACAATCTGACCGGCACATATGCCGCTGTGTGCGCTCTGCGTATGCTGGATATGGCAGGAGTAGAGTTTGAGAATACAGAGGTAGTCGCAATGATTACCGATGGCGAAGAAGCAGGACTCAGAGGCTGCAAACAGTGGGCTAAAGACCACAAAAAAGAATATACCGAGGAAGGCGTTGACACAGCTATTCTCTGTGTTGATACACTGGCTGACCTTGGATATTTCAATGTGTACAGCAAGGATATGTCAGGAACAGTAAAGCATGACAGCGCATTTTCACAACTGGTTAAGGACTCGGCAGAAGATGCAGGATATGACGACCTTAAGTTTGCTAATGTATTCTTCGGTTCTTCAGATGCTGCCGCTTTCTCACAGACAGGAATCAAAGCTACCTGCTTAGCTGCAATGGATCCGTCTCCGGCTGACTACTATCATAATCGCCGTGACTCCTATGACAGACTCGTACCGGAGGCTATCAAAGAAGGGTATGAGATTGTACTCTCAACTATTTTGAACTTTGACGAAAAGGGTTCTGAAAACAAATAAACGAGCATAATAAAATCAGCTCCTATCGAAATGGAAACGATAGGAGCTGTTATTTTTTGTTACATCTGTTTTTCTGACTTTGTGTCACTTATTGCTTTAAACAATGACAACTTGTTATTGTATGGCAAATCACATGTCATATGCCATATCATAATACCGCCCAAACCGGCATCGGCAACGAAAGCTGTTTTGTCCGAAATCATTTGAACCGAATTTATGTACTGCGGTGCAGTCATAGGATTACCGTCATGATCAAAATCATTGAAATAAATGAGATTTGTGTATCTGTCAAGCTTGCCTTCAAACTGGTTATAATTTCCCCAATAAGCAAGTTTATTGGTAGGGCGTGAATAAAACGGCACACCGAGGTCCAATTGTTCTGCCTTAAATCCGCCTTTGAGCATTTTGTTTATTCCGTTTACTGTCACAGGGAATATAGAATGATATCCGTGAGCAGTAAACATATCATAGAGCATAACCTCTGCTCTGTCGATAATTGGTATAACATCATCATCAAACTGCAGGTCCCACGGTGCCACTGCGAGAGATATAATTTTGTCCGGAATGGCGGCATCAAGTTTTCGCAAAAAATTATTGAACATCTTCCACTCATTTTTGCTGTTAGGGAACTCATAGTCCATATCGTAGCCGTCAAAGCCGTATTCTGTAACAAACGCCTTTATATTAGAAACAAGCTTATCTACATTGCTGTCGCTGAGCATAGAAATAATATCAGCATTGTTATCATTGTACGGCATGGCAATATCGCAAATCAGATTTATGTTTTTGCCAGCTGTTTTCTTTTTGATTATATTTATCTTTTCGGCATAGACGCTTTTATCAATTTCTTTTCCCTCATTGTCAACATAGATAATGTTACCGTCCTTAGTATATTTAGCAGTACCGAAAACTATAATGTCTGTGAGAGCATCAACCATAGAAAAATCAGTTTTTTCGTTTACTTCATTCGCCACAAGATACGAATTGACACGCATTTTGTTTGCATTTTTGCTCTTTATGTTGTATACACCGATGTTATACAATCTGTATCTACCGGAGGACTGATTAACAAAAATGCGCAAATAACGATAGCTGACATCGCCTAAAAAGCAAGTGTGACCACCCTCGATACAATCACTTTGATATAAGAATTTGTAGTCCTTGTCTTTATCGTTACTGCCATATATTTGGAACAACGTAACCTTTTTTCCACGCTCCTGGAGAACGACAGTATTGAAATCCACCGTCTTGTTTAAATCGACGGTGATAAAATTGTTTTCTTCCATTTTGCCCTTTAGTTTAAAAGACTTTCTTATTTTTCCGTCACTTTTGATATACTTTGCATTGGCCGCCAAATTATCATATTTTGAATAAGTTTCATTCATGATACTTTTTCCGTTGGCACTGCAACCGAGAAGCACTGTAACAGCAGTAACAGCCGCCATAACCAAAGCCAAAAATTTAACCCATTTTTTCATAATTTCTCCCTATTTCTGTTTATCGTATATAATAAACTCTGTTTGATTTTATTTCATATGGTGACGGATAGTCGCCATCGGTATAACCTACGGCACAGTGGCCTATGCCCTCCCATTCGCCGTCAATGCCAATTGACTTGAGCAAATTCTTGCCCCATTCGGACTCAAATTCTTCCTTAGCTCTATGAATCCAACAGGTTCCGAGGTCTAAATCGTGAGCCTCGAGCATCATATTTTCCATAACAAGACTGCCGTCGTAGACACGATTTACATTATTTTTGTCACCCAAAACCAATAGAATCACCGGGGCATTATAAAAAGGATCAAAACCGTCATCCCATCCGCCGATTTTTGCATTTTCTCTGACAAATTCACTACGCATCTTTTTGTCCGTTATCTGCACAATTACAGTACCCTGCTTTCCTCTGGAGCTGGGTGCATAGAGACCCGCCTCAATAATTTTGTCCAGCAAATCCTGCGGAACTGAATCGTCCTTAAACTTGCGAACACTTCTTCTGCTCCTAATATTATCCAATACCTGACTCATAAATAAAGCCCCTTTCATATATATTTAGCAGTAAAAGGCTAACTGTCTTTCTTCTGCTTAGAATCCAAATAATGTTTTATGGTATCTAAAAATATTTCGCCGTACTGTTGTGCCTTAGCATTGCCAACTCCCGAAACTTCCAAAAACTCGCTCATAGTACGAGGTAATTTGGCGCACATATCCACGAGTGTAGCATCATTAAAGACAATATAAGCCGGCACATTCTGCTTATTAGCCAACACCAAACGGAGTTGTTTAAGTCGAGTGAACAGTGAGGTATCAATGTTAGCCATCACCTGCTTTTTGCTGAGTTTTCGCTCAACAGTAACTGTTTTTGACTGCTTCATAGTGAGCGTTTCTTCTCCACAGAGTACGGGTTTGCTATGCTGTGTCAGTTTTAGCACAGGGTACTGTCCGCCCAAAACAGACAAATATCCTTTTTCACAAAGGAAGTCAATAATATCTCTCAGCTGCTTTTCACTGCACTCTTTCATTATTCCATAGGTAGACTGCTCATCCAAATGGAGCGAAAGTATTTTTTCACTTCTACTGCCACGGAGCACTCCGCATATTACAGTTACACCAAATCTGCCTTTTGTTTTTGCCACGCATGACAAAATCTTTTGGGCATCGACAGTAATGTCAACTGTTTCAAAATTGCCGAGGCAGTTTGAGCAATTACCGCAGTAGCTTTTGCCGTGCTCACCAAAATAGCGAAGCATATATTCTCTCAGACATTCGCCAGTGGTGCAGTAATAGGTCATATATTTCAGTCGTTCCTCATCAAGCTCCCTAACTCTGTCCTGCTCCTCTATCGTAAGTCCGGGATTAGGAGCAGAACGCTCAATCAAAAATCGATTTGTATGCACATCCTTAGGGCTGTAGAGCAAAATGCAATCAGACCTTTCGCCGTCACGGCCTGCTCTGCCCGCCTCTTGATAATAATTTTCGATATTCTTAGGCATATTGTAGTGAACAACATAGCGCACATCCGACTTGTCTATACCCATACCGAAGGCATTGGTGGCAACCATAACCTTTTTTCTGTCAAAAACAAAATCGTCCTGATTACGATGGCGTTCTTCCTCACCAAGCCCTGCGTGGTAGCGTGTAGCACTAATATCACTTTTTAACAGCAAGTCGCACACTTCTTCTACATTTTTACGGGTGGAACAATATATTATTCCCGATAAGTCGTCATACTTTCTTACAAGCTCCAGAACACGCTGATTCTTATACTTAGGCTTTTCTACAGAAAAATAAAGATTAGGTCTGTCAAAGCCTGTAGTAACAGTGTAGGGATTTTTCAGTTCCAAAAGGTTACGGATATCCTCTTTAACCTTATCTGTAGCTGTTGCAGTAAAAGCACCGACTATAGGTCGTACCGGGAGTAAACGGATAAACTCGTTTATCTTCATATAAGCAGGGCGAAAATCCTGCCCCCACTGTGACACGCAATGCGCCTCGTCTATCGCAACCATAGAAATTTTAACATTTCCGGACAAGTACAAAAAGCTCTTTGTCACAAGTCTTTCGGGCGCTACATACAAAATTTTATACTGTCCCCTAACGGCTAAATCTATTACCTTTTTGTACTGTACCTCACTCAACGAGCTGTTAAGAAAAGCGGCAGGCACTCCGCTCAAATTGAGAGCGTTGACCTGATCTTTCATCAAGGAAATCAGCGGAGACACAACTATGGTTATTCCGTCAAGAAGGAGTGCAGGCACCTGATAGCAAACGGACTTGCCGGCACCTGTGGGCATAATACATAGTACATCCCTGCCACTGAGCAAACAATCCACAATGTCCTCTTGTCCGGAGCGAAATGTGTCGTGACCAAAATATTGCTTTAGCACAGCGTGTTTATTATCCATACAATTCACCTACGGACATTATACCATACTATTGCCCACAGAACAAACAAAAAAGCAGAACTGTTATCTTTTTGCGACAACAGTCCTGTTTTTAGTACACACAGATTATATTATCTTTTTGTTTTGTGCCGATTTAAGTTGTCGCAGGAATGTCAACAAAAACGGAACGGAAATTACAGCCGAGATTACATATGCAACAGGCTGGCTGATTTCGATACCCGTAACGCCAATTATTTTGGACAGCACAAGCAAAACCGGAATAAAAATCAAACCGTTTTGACAGCAAGCAAGGAAAAAGGCTCTGACAGATTTTCCTACGCTTTGGAAAGTCATATTGGCAGTCATAACAGTAGGCATAAAAATCATAGCGATACACATATATCTGAGTGCCGGAACACCCACTGCAATTACCTCTGCGTCCTTTCTGAAAAACTGCACAACATACGGTGCAAAAGCAAACATAAATGCCGACAACACAGCAAGAACGATTGTTCCGAAAATCCACAAAAAGCTGATTGCCTTGCGAACACGGTCATATCTCTTTGAACCGTAGTTAAAGGCAGAAACAGGCTGAAAGCCCTGACCTATACCTACACACACGCTGAAAATAAGCCACGAGCATTTGGACACAATACTCATAGCTGCGATACAAGCGTCACCATAGCCCGAAGCAGCAAGATTAAGCATCATGGTAGAACAGCTGTTCAAGCCCTGGCGGGCAAAGCTCGGTAGTCCTGTGGAAATAATTTTCCAAAACACCTTTGACTCAAATGTAAAATATTTCAACTTGATTCTGCTCTGCGGCCTTTTCAATAAGAACACAGACAACAGAATAGCCATACTGATATACTGACTTATCATCGTGGCGATACCTGCGCCGCTGATACCCAACTTAAATACAAAAATAAGCAGTGGGTCGAGGGCAATATTGAGCACACCGCCTGTGGTGAGTCCTATCATAGCCATATTAGCCATACCCTCATACCTGAGTATGTTGTTCATTACGCATGAAGTGGTCATAGCCGGACCGGCTATCAAAATATATCTGCCGTAGTCCATAGCATACGGTAATATGGTATCGGTACTGCCCAACAATTTCATAAACGGTCCTAAAAATATTAGTCCCGGTATCATAACAACAAATCCGAAAAACAGTGCCCAAAAGAAAGCTGTAGAACAAAATGTTCTTGCCCGTTCAATCTGCTTTGCACCCAATAACCGACTGATAATACTGCCTGAACCTTGACCAAGCATAAAGCCAAAAGCCTGCAGTACACCCATAAGGGTGAACACTATACCCGTTGCACCGCTGGAAGATACATTTATCTTTGAGGCGAAGTAGGTATCTGCTACATTATATATAGTAGTTATCAGCATACTGATAACGGTAGGAACCGCCAAAGTAATTATCAATTTTTCAACCGGAGTTTCAGTCATTCTTTTGAACTGAGCACCGGCTCGTTCTTCTTCGTTACCTTTCATTTTTCACCTGACATCACAGTCGAACAGGAATCCCCTGCTTGTTCAAATACTTCTTTAGCTCCGGTACCGGCAATTCATTAAAATGGAAAAGGCTCGCTGCCAAAACAGCATCTGCCTTGCCCTCCGTAAAAGCGTCTGCAAAATGTTCTGCTTTTCCTGCACCTCCGGAAGCAATGACGGGTATGCCGACACTTTCGCTTACAGCTCGTGTAAGCTCGATATCGTAGCCCGTCTTTTGACCGTCTCTGTCCATAGATGTGAGCAAAATTTCTCCGGCGCCTCTTTCTTCGGCCTCTTTTGCCCACTTAACAGCATCGATGCCTGTAGGTATTCTGCCACCGTTAAGGTAGACCTCCCAGCTGTCCCCACTGCGCTTTGCATCTATGGCACACACTACGCACTGGGAACCGAACTTATACGCCGCATCGTTAATAAGCTGCGGATTACGTACAGCAGCGGAATTGACCGAAATCTTATCGGCGCCCGCTCTCAACAATTCTTTAAAATCATCAACAGTTTTTATTCCGCCGCCTACGGTAAAAGGAATAAAAACTGTATTTGCCACTCTCGAAACAATATCTATCATGGTGCTTCTGCCCTCGTGAGTGGCTGTTATATCCAAGAGAACAAGCTCATCTGCACCCTGTTTGTCATAGGCTGCCGCACATTCCACCGGATCTCCTGCATCTCTCAAATCGACGAACGAAACACCTTTTACTACCCTGCCGTTTTTTACATCGAGACAAGGGATTATTCGCTTTGCATACATAACCGCTACCCCCTATTTCATTGCTACAAAATTCTTTAGCAATTTAAGTCCTGTTTCGCTGCTCTTTTCAGGATGAAACTGAGTAGCGCACACCTTGCCTTTTTGTACGGCACACTGAATGGTTACACCATACTCGGCAGTACCTGCAACAACGGAAGGTTCTGCATTTTTGAGATAATAAGAATGAACAAAATAGAAATAGCTGTCATTGGGAATATCCGAAAATATGCCGTCATTCTGTTTTAGGCTCACACTGTTCCAACCCATATGCGGAACCTTGAGTCCCATATTCCCGGGGATAGTGACAATATCGCCCTTGAATATTCCAAGTCCGTCAACGCCAGGACTTTCTTCACTGGACTCAAACAAAAGCTGAAGCCCAAGGCATATTCCAAGGAATGGTTTTTCACCGTTTGCCGCATTTTTTATAACATCCTGAAGGTTGCGCTCTCTTATGGATGCCATAGCATCGCCGAAAGAGCCTACACCCGGCAAAATTACATGGTCGGCGTTCTCAATTTCTGACCTGTCCATAGTGATTTTGCTGTCACAACCCAAGTAATCAAGCGCTTTTTTTACGCTTTGCAAATTACCTGCGCCATAGTCTATTATCGCAATCATATCTATTCTCCTAAAGTTTGATAGATATATTTTAACACAAGAAAAATGAATTAACAAGATTTGATAATTATTTTTGTATATGTTGACAAATTGTCTTTGTAATGTTAAAATACCCATTGCAATTTACGGAGACGTATCGAAGTGGTCATAACGGGGCTGACTCGAAATCAGTTAGGGAGCAATCCCCCGCGAGTTCGAATCTCGCCGTCTCCGCCACAAAAAGCCTGTAATCAAATTGATTACAGGCTTTTTTCAAAGTTTTATCAAGCTCTACAAAAATCATCGAAATTCGTGTTAGAACAGCGTTAGAACGTTGTGTTTTTGCGTTAGAATAATCGTTTTTTACTTTCCAAACAAAACTCGCATAAAATCTCGTCTGCCATATAACACACGAACAATAAGCACTGTGTTATTTTCTACACGATAAAAAGCCGTATAGTTACCACAAACAAGGAAACGATAATTTATGTTGAAATCAATAATTGAACTTAACGGAGCACCGGAATTAGGAAATGTTTTCAATCTGTTAATGTGTTCCATAATTTTTGCTATTGTAGAAATCGCAGCTTGTTCATTACAGAGTTCGTCTGTAATATATGCTTTTATTTGCTGTAAATCATTTATTGCGTCCGGTGAAAACTTTATATCAGCCATTTGCAACTCCCAACATTTTTTCTACTTCAGCAAAATCAGTCCAACCTTTTTCTTTGCCGGCTTGCTCACCTTTTGAGAGTTCTCCCATAAGTTTTATTATAGCTTTTGTCTTTTCATATTCTTCCATATCGACAATTGCATATCTTCCTCTGCCGTTTTTGGTAAGAAAAACAGGTTCACCTACGGATATATCTCTCAACACTTCGGTATAATTTCTTAAATCAGATACAGGTTTAATATTTGGCATAATACTGCACCATCCTTTCTGCTGTATTTATTATACGCTAATTCTTCGTAAAATACAACAGCAAAATAAAAATTTCATATTTTTTATAGTTACAATCCCATCATCTCACGAATGATACGGTCGCTCATTTTTATTGCACCGACGAGAACAAGCATATTGAATACAAGTTCGCCGATATATTCCCACACCTGTGTAACAGCAGCCTCATTTGCATCAACAACCGGCGGCGATGAAGCAAACAGGCAAAAGAAGTTTTCTTTTGCTAATGTGCAATTTATAAATTTACCAATTTAATTCGTGACAATAATTACAACGGACTTTACAATCTGTGCCACTTTTTACGACTAATAATGTGTGTTTTGGATTTTTCGTTATGTTCGTTATCTAATCTTTTTGTGTATTATTTAGCAAGTCCCAACACATCGGCAGGTGTTGAAAACACATCAATAGTATCGCCATTCATATCGAAGAATTCCACTTCAAAATAGCTACCATCATATTCTAATACAATAGTACCTTCTGTTCTGGCTTTTAATCCGTTAAATTCTTTTGTCAATTTCACTATATCTAATTCTTTCATTGTTTATTCTGTCCTTTTACACATTGAGTTTTACCAACCCCATTGTGCAATAAGTTGTTTTTTTCAGCCATTACAGTTTTTCCTTCGCTTATAGCTTTTTTAAGTAAAGATACAATAAGATTAAACGCATCTTTTGTTTCATCAAAATCGAAAGTCTTTTCTTTATAGAGCATTAAATCTTTAAGATACTCCGTTGGGTTGATTTAATAAACGCCATAATTTTCAGAAAAAACACCTTCTAATTGGTGATAGTCTAGTGAAAACCCTGACCACCCTTTATCATCAAGAGACGGGGTATCAAAAATATCGTCAAAGTACCCTTCCCAGATATGAATAGCCTCGCCTGCTTCGATATACAAAATAATTTCATTTTCGTCTTCATAGCTTTTATAAAAAGTATAACTATTTTTTAGGTTTACAATGTCCATTATCTAACAATTCCCTTATGGTCGTGGGCAAGATAATCAAGCGTTGACTCAATCCATTCTTCTTTACTAATGCTTTTAAAGGCTTTGGTAATAACATTATTATGTAAAGAGCTTACATAATTCAAGGCTTTATCATAACTATTTGTAACAGTTATAGGTTCAGTAATATAAGAAACAAAGTTATCATAAATTTCCGGAACTGCTGAACTCAAACTGTCAAACAAGAATGGATTTGCAGAGCTGAGAAATTCTCCGAGAGTAGGATTTTTGCTTTCGTCCCATTCTGCATCAAGTACATAAAATATCATACAAAATAATTCAAATTTATTCATTTTCTCTTTTTCCTCCGTTTTATGGGGTTATTATTTAAACCTGTTTCATTATCCCAGTTTCGAGGCGTTTTATTTTGACCGCCTTCGTTAATAATACCATTTTGATATCTAACCCAGTTTTGAGCACCTAAGTCCGTTGTTTCTATATTCCACGAATTACCATATTTATCTTTTCCCACATATTTATTTTTATTATTAGCTAATCTTACTAATATTTTGCGATTTTCCGGGGTATCTTTTAGATGCCCAGGTTTATCTCTAAAAATGTGTTTAAGCTGAGATTCATTTTTCGGTAAATGCTGTTTTGGATTTGCTTGATTATCCTCTTTCGGGGAACCTTGAGTATTCCCAAATCCACCGTAAAATCCTGCTCCCATCAGGCACTCACCGCCTTTAGGTTTTGCATGAAATCACTGTCAAATTGCAATATTTCAATACCCATTTCTTTGTATTGCTCAAATATTTTATCGGGTGCGGTTCCGTATATAACAATAGTTGTAGGCTCTAATTTGTTAATTACATAAATTAAACCGTTTATGAAATATTTGCGGTCATCCAATAATTTTATGCATCCGTGAGAGCCTATGGCAATAATCCCATGTTTGTTTATGCCGGCACAAGATATTTCAAATGTGCGTACGTCACCATATCGTACATTAGGGATAACAAGAATACCATTTTCCTGCAGACAATGACCGATTGCTCTGCTTCGGTAAATGTTCCATTGTTGCATAACCAACGGCATATCACGGTAGACGCTAAAATCAGGTGATATAACACCTCTGAATTTCTTCAAAATCGGAAGATATGTATTGGGTCTGTTCCATATTCTTTCAAACTCTGCATCATCCTTCTTGAATAAGTGACGTTATCACTTAGCAAAAGTATAATCTATATTACCGTTTTTGTCGAGTGATTTTTTGAAAGTGCTTTTTGTTTTTCTACGATATCGATATTTTGACACAAAATATGTTTTAAAATTGACAAGCACAATATCTGTCGCTTTTGTACGGCATATTCATCTATAATCGGTAAATCGGAATTTAAAATAATGGTGACTTTTTATTTATTTTTCTTGACATAAAGTTGGCTTTAGGTTGTAGAATAAGGATAATGAAATATTTGGAGGAATGAAGTATGAAAACATTATCAAAAGAAGAATTTGAAAAGCAAAATGTATTCGGCTTAGGCGACGAAAATGTTGCATACGCTAAATATTTTGTTGGCAATTCTTATCTCAATCCATTGACAAAGACAGAGGACAATGTACATTTGTCAAATGTTACATTTGAGCCGGGATGCAGAAACAACTGGCATATTCACCATGCAAAAAGCGGCGGCGGACAACTGCTGATATGTACAGCCGGCGAAGGATGGTACCAAGAATACGGCAAGGAAGCTGTCAGTCTTACGCCGGGTACAGTAATAGTTATACCGGCCAATGTAAAGCACTGGCACGGAGCAAAAAAAGACAGCTGGTTTTCACACATAGCAATGGAAATCGCAGGCGAGGAATGCAGTAACGAATGGTGCGAGCCTGTGGACGAAAACGAATATAACAATCTGTAAAGGAGAAGATATACTATGAAAAAGGTAACAGCAGGAAGAGATGCTTTGGGCGAATTTGCACCAAAATTTGCAGAACTGAACGACGATGTATTGTTCGGTGAAATATGGTCGAGAGAGGACAAGCTGTCCCCTCGTGACAGAAGTCTGATAACAGTATCCGCACTTATGGCAAGCGGAATACTGGATAGTTCGCTTAAATTTCATATCAGTCATGCTAAAGAAAACGGCGTAACTAAGGAAGAAATGGCAGAGGTTCTGACTCAGTTAGGATTCTATGCCGGATGGCCAAAGGCATGGGCAGCATTCAATATGGCAAAAGAGGTTTACGGCGACGAATAATCTGCACCGACTACTCACACCTGCACAGCAAAATGTGCAGGTGTTTTTTATGTTGAAAGAACAGAAATTATGTGGTAGAATAACGATTAGACAAAAACAGTGCAATTTGATATAAAACAGATGAGGAAAAACTATGTTTGTAGATGTAGCAAAAATCAAAATTAAAGGCGGAGACGGCGGCGCAGGAGCGGTCGCATTCCACAGAGAAAAATATGTAGCGGCAGGCGGTCCGGACGGCGGAGACGGCGGAAAAGGCGGGGACATAGTATTTGTTGTAGATGATAATTTGGCTACTCTTGCCGACTTTAGATACAAGCGCAAATACTCTGCTCAAAACGGAGAACAAGGCAAAGGCGGTCGCTGCAACGGAAAAAAGGGACAGGACCTTGAAATAGCTGTGCCGAGAGGAACCATAATCAGAGAGGCAAACAGCGGTGCAGTTATGGCAGATATGAGCAAGACTGACAGGTTTGTTGCCGCAAAAGGCGGCAGAGGCGGCTGGGGAAACACCCATTTTGCTACTCCGACAAGACAGGTACCACGATTCGCTAAGCCGGGTGTACCCGGTGAGGAATGGGAGGTCAGTCTCGAGCTGAAACTCCTTGCAGATGTCGGACTCGTTGGCTATCCGTCTGTGGGAAAGAGCAGTCTTATTTCTGTTGTATCCCAAGCGAGGCCAAAAATAGGCGACTATCATTTCACTACACTTGTGCCTAATTTGGGCGTTGTGTCTATGGGTGAAGGCAACAGCTTTGTTATCGCCGACATTCCCGGTCTGATAGAGGGAGCCAGCGACGGTGTAGGATTAGGTCACCAATTTCTCAGACATATAGACCGTTGCAGACTGCTGATACACATTGTCGATGTCAGCGGACACGAGGGCAGAGACCCTATAGACGATTTTGAAAAAATCAATAGCGAGCTTGTTAAATTTAATCCGGAACTTGCTGAAAGGCCGATGATAGTGGCAGGCAACAAAATAGATATGGCTGAACCTGAGCAAATAGAGCGCTTTAAAGAATATGTGGAAAGCAAGGGATATGAATATTATTCTATCTGCGCACCAATCTTAGAAGGTACAAAAGAGCTTATGAATGTATGCTGGAAAAAGCTGCAGGAGTTGCCTCCTATCAAGGAATATGAGGTAGAAGAAATACCATTAGAGTCGCTGGTAGAAAACGCAAACGACTTTAAGATAACGCAAGAGGACGAAGGCTACTATCTCGTAGAGGCAAAATGGTTCCCAAAAGTTCTCAAGGGCGTTGATGTGGACGACTATGAGTCACTGCAATATATGCAAAGAGTTCTGGAAAAGAGCGGCATATTCGATGCACTGAGAGAAAAAGGAATACAGGAGGGCGACATCGTATCACTATACGATATCGAGTTTGAATATATACCGTAATGTTTATTGATAAAGAAGTAAATCCAAAGCAGCTCAGTCCACTGAATTTGGCATTTATCGGGGACTGCATATACGAAATTCTCGTGAGGGAAAACCTTGTAAAAAATGCAAACAGACCGGTCAATGACCTACACCACGAAAGTGTAAAATTCGTCAGTGCAAAGGCACAAACAAAGGCTTTTGAAAAAATTGAGGACATTTTAACCGAGGACGAAATGAGCATATTCAAGCGAGGCAGAAATGCCAAGGTGGGACACAACCCAAAAAGCGCAAGCACGGGAGAATACCACACCGCCACAGGCGTTGAGGCTCTGTTTGGCTATTTGTACCTAAGCGGCAAGGAAGAAAGAATAAAGGAATTATTTTCAGTAATTTGCAAATAAATGAAAATAATTCTTGACAAATGCAAAAGTTATGATATAATCATATATGCATTCGGGAGCATAGCTCAGCTGGGAGAGCATCTGCCTTACAAGCAGAGGGTCACAGGTTCGAGCCCTGTTGTTCCCACCAAAAAGGACTACTCAATGAGTAGTCCTTTTATTTTGTCTAAAATAACAAAACCCACTGTGTGACTTTGGATTAAAGTACACAGTGGGTTATTTTTCACTTACCTTTTGGGAGGTGGGAGGAAGTCATCCTCACCGTACATCTGGCGGTCAAGTTCCTCTTGTTTACGGCGTTTTTCGGTAATACGCTTTTTGTCCTTTTCAAGACGGACAATAAACATAATCACATAGAGAAGTGCGCCCAAAATAATCAAAAAGAAAATGAAAATAACTATTTTGTTTGTAAAAAATTTCTTTAGGGTATTCATAATTTTGAGCACTGTGGAAAGTTCTACAGTTTGGGCTGCGACAAGGTCAACTGTAGCTACGGTCTGCCCTGCGTAGACTATATTGGCGGTGCATATTTTGTCACCCTTAGTTACCGGCGCCTCAAGCTGCTTAGGCTGATTGACAGGTTCTATAACCACATTGGAGGGGTCGAGAGCAGACGGCACAAGTGTAGTGACATCTTTTGCAGCAACAAGTTGAACTGTGTCTGCATCCTTTCCGCTCTCTACAGGAACCTCGCTGACGACATCATTTTGCCTGATGACGGTAGAATATTTTAGGTAATCAAAAGCCCACTCAAACAGTGCCTTAGCATCCATAAAAGAATACTTGGTGTCTATACCGTCAAGCTTACGCATAGGTGAGTCCATAACTATGGCAAGGTAATTATATCCGTTCTTGGAGGCTTTGGTAATAACGCAGTAGCCTGCCTGGTCGGTTGAACCTGTTTTGATACCCTGTGCGTATTCGTAATAATATGTAGTATGGAACTTGTCCATCATATAGTTACTGTGGGTAAATGTATAATTCTTATATTTATACTGCTTAGTGCTCGATATTTTATTAAATGTATCATTCTTCATAGCGGCGAGAGTAATCTTTGCCATATCGGAAGCAGTAGTGTAGTGGTCATCATTATGCAATCCGTCAGGATTAACGAAATGGGTGCTCTTTGCTCCCACGGCAGCCGCCCATTTGTTCATCATATCGGCAAAGCCGGACACGGAGCCGCCCACATATTCTGCAAGAACCTGACAGGCATCACAAGCAGAGTGCACCATAGTAAGATATAGCAACTGCTCAATAGTAACCGTATCTCCTATCTTCAGTCCTGCAACCTGAGCATCTGTTCCATAGAGAGACTCGATAGCACGCTTGGATACCTTAGTCTTGGCGGACAAGTCCTTTACATTTTCAAGAGTAACCATAGTGGTAACAATCTTAGTGAGAGATGCAGGGAACTTCCTTTTGTTCTGATTTTTTTGAGCAACGACAGGATAAGAGTCATCATCGAGACTGATGAGCATATACGCATCGGCATATATCTTTGTATTCGGCTCATACTGTGCAGCCTGGGCTGAAAAAGGAACAGCCACAACCGAAATAATTATAATAAAGCACATGAAAAAAGATAACATTTTTTTCATAGACTTGACACCTCATAGAAATAAATATATTATATACTATATCACAATAAAGTGGTAAAGAAAAGAGAAAAATAAAATTTTAGAAGGTAAAATAATGGTATATATCACAGGCGACACTCACGGTGACCTCAGTATGTTCAAAAACCCAAAGCTAAAAAAGTTGACCGACGACGACATTCTTATAATCTGCGGTGACTTCGGTTTTCTTTGGGACGGAAACGAAAAAGAAAAAAAGGCTATCCAAGCCCTTTGCAAAAAGAAATACACAATCTGTTTTGTGGACGGTGCTCACGAAAACTTTGATATGCTGAGCGAATACAAACCGTACAGATTTCACGGTGGAAACGCACACAAAATCACACCTAACATCTTTCATTTGATGCGTGGAGAAATATTCACCTTTGGTGACAAAACCTTTTTCTGTATGGGCGGCGGTGAAAGCGACGACGTAGAAATGAGAGAAGAAGGCAAAACCTGGTGGAAGGAAGAAATGCCCGATGCAGAAGAAATGATGAACGGTGCAAGAAATCTAAAGGACTATGACTATAAAGTGGACTATGTAATAACTCACGAGGCACCGGCTCTCGCTAAGGATTTCATCCGTCTTCACTCTAATCAAGAGGTCAAAATATCACCGCTGAATACATACCTCCAAGAGCTTATGAAAAGCGTCGAATATAACCATTGGTTCTTCGGTAGTCTGCATATTGACCTGAATATAAGCAAAAAAATGACAGCCGTATTCAATGAAATAATCAAAATAAGATAACAAATGCCTGTAGACTTGACAAAGTCTACAGGCATTTTTCAATACATCAACGAGCTGCCGCCGATAAATTCTCGAACAAAAGCGTCCTTAGGCACCGAATCCGGTGGCATAGCTTCTGTTTCGTCAAAAGCAGAAACTATATCTTTTACATCGGCATATTTTTCGGACAAGGCGCACAAATCATCAAACAAAAAATACTTATACAAGTTAGGCTCATAACCGATAAAGGTATCTATGTTATAATCGGCACGGGACTTATAAGGAGCAATATACTTGTTTTCGCCTCTTTGCACCTCAGGGAAAAGGCGCACCGTTTCCTCTAACGAGCGGCCTCTGTATGCTCTGTCACGCATCATACGGCGGAGCATACGAATTTTGCAGGGATGAAGTCTGTCCCCGTTAGAGTCCTCCACACGAGTCCTAACGCTGACATATATTCTGCCGGTAGAATCGTCGTTATCGCCGAATAAGGTATCATTCAGAGCGTGTATGCCCTCTATGATAACAAAACCGTTGCGGAGCGTAATCGCCTTGTCTGTGCGGGTACGGACATTGGACGCAAAATCATAGCGTGGTTCAAAAATCGTACCGCCGTTTACGAGGGTGTCAATATCCGAACGAAGAACATCTATATCCACTCTCTCCGGTGACTCAAGGTCAAGTTTGCCTTCTTTTACAAGCTGTCTTTCGCTGTCAGAAAAGTTTTTGAAATACTTATCCATGGAAATGTAGCAAACATTTTTGCCCATATCCGAGATAACCTGAGAGAGCTTTATGGCGGTTGTTGTTTTGCTGCTGCCTGATGGGCCTGCTATAAGAATAACAGGCTTCGTGTCGAACTCATCAATAAGACCTTCGGCAGTTTTCTTTATTTGTGAAAGCACTGCATTTTCGCTTTGTTCAATAAACTCAATAGAATTTTTGTTTAATTTTTCATTTAATGTTTTTGTTTTGATAACCATATAATCACTTATCCATTTTATATTTTTCACACAGAGCAAGAATCTGGTCGGTAAACTTAGCTATATCTTTATTTGCACAGCCTCTGTTCTGCTCTATGATACCCATAAGGCTTTGACCTGCGAGATACAGACGGTCATAGACTGTATTGTTTCGCTCTGCCTTATGGAGCTGCTTGTTGTAGAGCTTACGAGGTCCTACATCTACCTGCTTAGCAAAGTCACCCAGCTCAAAGCCGTCGCCGGAATATGGAGCTGTAGCCGAAATCTCAAGCTCATCATCTATACTCCGTGCGAACTCGTCACAAACCGTATCGTGACCGTGATTAACAAAAACCGCACGTGGTTTATCCGGCATTGAGGACAACCAATGAAGGAGCATATTTTTGTCAGCGTGACCGCTTATACCTTTCATTTTTTCTATGCGGGCATTAACCTGAACTTCTTCGCCGAACAACTTGACCGAAGCAGCGCCCTCAATGATTTTTCTGCCAAGTGTTCCCTCTGCTTGATAGCCCACGAACAAAACGGTACACTCAGGTCGCCATAGATTATGCTTAAGGTGGTGTCGGATTCTGCCTGCCTCACACATACCCGATGCAGACAAAATAACCTTAGGCGCTCTGTCCTCGTTTATGGCTCTTGAATCATCGCTGGTGACTGCAAGTTTAAGGCCGGGGAATTTGATTGGATTCACACCTTTGTCAATAAGGGCGAGAGTGTCATCGTCGAAATACGCTCTCAATTTGCTGTCATCATATATCTCTGTTGCTTCTACTGCCAAAGGACTGTCTACCCAAACGGAAAACTCGGGGTGATTTTTAATCAAATTCTTTTCCTTGATTATTCTGAAAAGATACAACAATTCCTGAGTCCTGCCTACAGCAAAGGACGGAATAATCACATTTCCGCCTGAGTCAAAGGTAGACTGCAAAACAGAAGTAAGCTGTGTAACATAATCGGGTCTGTCACCGTGAAGCCGATTTCCGTATGTAGACTCAATAACAACATAATCTGCCGAGGGTGGCATCGACGGATTTTTTATCAGCGGACGGTCAACATTGCCTATATCTCCCGAGAACAGCAAAGTTCGTGTAACTCCATCCTCGGTAATCTGTATCTCTATAGATGAACTGCCCAAAAGGTGACCTGCATCTACAAACCTGATTTTTATACCGTCGAATATGCTGTAATAATTATCATAATCACAAGGGGTAAAATACTTAAGCGAATTTTGGACATCCTCTGTAGTATAGAGAGGTTCTATTAAATCTTTGCCGGAACGCTTATTTTTACGATTCTTCCACTGAGCCTCAAATTCCTGAATATGCGCAGAATCCATAAGCATAATACGGCACAATCTGTCCGTAGCACCTGTAGTGTAGATAGGTGCAGAAAATCCCTTAGATACAATATAAGGTATGTTGCCCGAATGGTCTATATGAGCGTGTGTAAGTAACATAGCGTCTATCTCATTAAGAGGCACGGGTATATCAACATTCTCATACACATTTTCGCCCTGCTCCATACCGCAGTCAATAAGTATTTTTTTGCCGCAAGCTGTGAGCAAGGTACAAGAGCCTGTTACCTCGTGAGCCGCACCGATAAAGTATATCTTCATATTGTTCATCCTTTCTTTATGATAAATAATCCAAAATAATATTCGACAACATAACCTTTTCATCGGATATTACCACCGCTTTGCTGACTAAAGGCATAGCGGAACTTACTTTTTCTTCCGACGACGAATACAATGTAAAAATCTTATCGCCCTTTTTTACCCTGTCGCCGACTTTTTTATGCAAATATATACCTGCAAGAGGATCTATGCTGTCCTCTTTTACACTTCTGCCTGCGCCTAAGAGCACCGATGCCTTGCCTATATCCAAAGCATCCTCCTGCAAAATATAGCCGTCTCTATCGGCTGTTACAGTGTGACTGATACAGTCAAGCTCCTGTCGTTTTTGGTAAAGAGAATCGGCATTTCCACCCTGCGAGGTGACCATTTCACAAAGCTTGTCGTAAGCTTTGCCCGATGCAAGCATATCGGAAGCAATAAACTTTCCTTCTTCAAAATCTATATTCTTTACTAACGATATCATCCGTCCGGAAAGAGCTATGCACAGAGCATAAAGGTCTGGTACCATATCGCCTTTCAGTACATCCACAGCCTCTCTGACCTCTAAGGAATTACCTACCGCTCTGCCTAACGGTGCACTCATATCGGTGACAAATGCAGCTGTATTTCTGCCGCAATGTTTGCCTATAGACACCATCTCTTTTGCAAGTCGGCGGGCAGAAGTGATATCGTGCATAAAAGCACCGCTGCCGCATTTTATATCGAGTACGATATTCTTTGAACCGGCGGCAATTTTTTTGCTCATAATAGAGGATGCAATGAGCGGCATAGAATCAACTGTAGCAGTAACATCACGCAGTGCATACAACTTTTTGTCACAAGGAGCCATATTTCCGGTCTGTCCTGCCACAACAATGCCATGCTCTTTTGCACGGTCAAAAAATTCATCAGGGCTCATTTGAGTAGAAAAACCGTGTATTGACTCGAGCTTGTCTATAGTTCCTCCGGTAAAGCCGAGACCTCTGCCGCTCATTTTTGCCACTACACAGCCTGCTGCCGCAGATATCGGAGCGACAATAAGAGTGGTCTTATCCCCTACTCCGCCGGAAGAATGTTTGTCAACAGTCAGTGCACCAAATGCGCTCAAGTCCAACATATCTCCGCTCTCAGCCATACGCATAGTCAGAGTGGCGGTTTCGGCAGTTGTCATATCGCCAAAGCAAACTGCCATAGCAAATGCTGCAGCCTGATAATCAGGAATACTGCCATCGGTATAGCCACGGACAAAGAAGGATATTTCTTCGTCCGTTAAAGCCTCGCCATGCTTTTTCTTATCTATAATATCAACCATTCTCATTATGCAAAACTTCCTTATCAAAAGATTCCGGCAGCAGCTCGCCGAGAGTAATTACTCTTATCTCATCTCCGCTGCTCAAAACAATTTCAAAATCATCATTGCAAAATTCTGCCATAAACTGCCTGCAAATTCCGCAGGGATAACAAAAATCATTTTTTTCACACACAATGGCAATCGCAGAAAAATTTCTCTCGCCATGTGATAAAGCTGATGAAAACGCCGCTCGTTCGGCACATATTCCGGCTGGATATGAGGCATTCTCGATATTTATGCCTTTATACACCTTGCCACTATCGGTCAGCAGCGCCGCAGACACTGCAAAATGTGAATACGGACTGTAGCTGTTTTTCAAATTATGCTTTGCAGCTATTATTAACTCATTGTATTTAGCCAAACAAATCACCTGATTTTATCAATAATATTATTATCGCTCAATCTATCGGCAATACCAAACAATGACAAAACCGTATCGGCACAAACACCGAAGCCGTCTATGGTGCCCAAATTAACATTTTTCAGATTAGGCGAATATATAAGCAGCGGCACATACTCTCTGGTATGGTCGGTGCCCTTATAGCCGGGATCGCATCCGTGATCGGCTGTAATCAACAAAAAATCATCATCTTTTATGAGCGGCAATAATCTTTCGAGTCCACGGTCAAAGAGAGTAATCGCTTTTGCATATCCGTCTATATCCCGTCTGTGACCGTAGAGCATATCGCAATCCACAAGATTGGTAAAGCACAGTCCGTCAAAATCCCGGTGTGCAATATCAATCGTCCTTTGTATTCCCTCAGTATTATTTTGGGTAAAATAGTGCTCATCAATACTGCGGTGAGCAAATATGTCATATATTTTTCCTACGGCGATTGTTCTCTTTTTATTGCGGCTGAGCACATCAAGGACAGTATCTCCCGGAGGCTCAAGAGAAAAATCATGTCGTCTCGGAGTTCTGACAAAATCTTCTGCACAAGTACCAACAAACGGTCTTGCTATAACTCTGCCTACGCCGTACTTGCCTTTCAAAATTTTTCGTGCAATACGACAGTAGTTATACAATTCATCATCGCTGACAATATCCTCGTGAGCTGCAATTTGGAACACGCTGTCGGCAGAGGTGTAAACAATCAGAGCGCCTGTTTTCATATGTTCCTCGCCGTAGTCATGAATAACGGCGGTACCCGAATACGGCTTGTTGACTATAACTTGCCTGCCTGTTTGGCGTTCAAATTCTTCTATAACCTCGGGCGGAAATCCGTTAGGAAATGTGGGAAGCGGCTCTTTTGTAACGATACCTGCCATCTCCCAATGACCTGTGGTAGTGTCCTTGCCCACAGACAGCTCACGAAGTCTGCCATAGGAGGCGATATGCTCCGCACTATCGTCAAGGTTAACGCCGTCAATGGACAAAAGTCCCATTTTTTTAAGATTAGGAATATCAAAATATTTTGACTTGGAAATAGTACCGACAGTAGAAGCACCGCTGTCGCCGAAACGGTCGGCATCAGGCGCACTGCCTATACCGAATGAGTCAAGAACTACCCAAAATCCACGCATATTTATCCCTCTTTCAAAATCTTAACAAGTCGGCTGGTGCCTAATCTGTCGGCACCGAGCTCTATGAATTTTTCTGCATCGGCAAAAGATTTTATTCCTCCTGCCGCTTTTATTTTTTTACCTGTAATATACTTTTTGAACAGCGCTATATCGTCAAAGGTTGCACCGCCTTTTGAAAAACCTGTAGAAGTTTTGATATAGTCCGCATCGGATTCGTTAATTATACGACAAAGCATAATCTTTTCTTCATCAGTCAAGAAGCAGGTTTCTATTATCACCTTTAGTAATCTGCCGGAGCAAGCTTTCTTTACCATATTTATCTCGGTCAGTAAATCCTGCCACTTATGCTCCTTTGCCCATCCGATATTTATTACCATATCTATTTCATCCGCACCGTTAGACACGGCGTCTGCAGCCTCGGTACATTTTACGACAGAGGTTGAGTATCCGTTAGGAAAGCCGATAACGGTACATATTTTTATTTTATCACCAACATAATCCTTAGCGAATTTCACGAAAGACGGTGGAATACAAACGCTCGCAGTGTGATAAAAAATTCCGTCATCACACACTTCTCTAATCATATCATCGGTTGAATCCTGCGCCAAAACTGTATGGTCAACCCGTGCTAAAATTTCTTTCTCGGTCATAATTTCCTCCGTTTCTGTATAGCTATACAATTTATGCTTTTATATTAGCACATTCTACCAACACATACAATGGTTATGATGAATTTTTTGTATAACATGTCGGTATTTTGTACAAAAAAACAGACAAAACATACCGCCCTCTTTGGACTCATTCTGTCCGCTAATAAAAAATTATGTAGTATTGGTACAAATTTGTTCAATACGAAATGAATTTAGACGCTCGCAAATTCAAATCTTGTTTATCAAAAATAAAAGTCTCACACTAATAAATTAGTGTGAGACTTTTGTGGTCAAGGTAACCATTTTCCCATTTTTTATAATGCCTTAAAAACGGCTTAACTACAGGGATATTGGCACTTCTGAATAATTAGCGTTCAAAAATTGTGCGATTGCTGTGCAATCAGGTCTCCTTCAATTACAGATATGATTATCTAAATAATCATCAAGTTTTTTTACTTCTGAATTCTCAAAGTTTTTTTGAATATCAGTATAAATATCAATCGTAATATCGACTGACGAATGACCTAACCAAGATTTAAGAACTTCAGGAGGAATATGTGCTTCCACACACCTTGTAGTAAAAGTGTGCCTTAACATATGTTGATTAACATCAGGTTTGTTAATACCTGCATTTTTGCATATGGTCTTAAAAGCTAAATTCACCTGAGAAGTAGTAACCAATGTCTTATTTACTTTATTGTAGAAAAGCAATCCGTTTGGATTTCCTTTACTGCATTGTACAGCTTCTTTAAGTATCGGTTCGAGCTTTTTACTAATTGGCACTTCTCTGTTACCGCAATAAGTTTTAGGTTTTTTTCCGATTTTTGGTTTATCGTCTCGTGTGTTGGTTATAGTCTTGTTTACAGTTATCACAGAATTCGTAAAATCTATGTCACTGACTCGCAGTGCATTGATTTCACCCATTCGCAAGCCTGAAAACAGTTCAATCAACAATTGATACTTAATATTATATCTGTTCGGTCTCGGTTCGTAATCATAAAGAAGGTAATTAACCAATTGGCTTTCTTCACTTACTGTCAATGAAGTTACTTTCTTATCGCTTTTCACTGACTGGGGTTTTCTTGCTTTTCTCTTTTTCATAGGATTTTTTATAATCAATTCTTCCTCAATGGCAATTTCAAACCCTTTGTTAAGTTCTTCATAAATCTTGCGAATATAACTATTTGAATATTTAGTGCAGGAAGATAGGAATTCTGCAATCATATCATCGCTTATAGCACTAACAGGAAGATCGCCTATGGCACTTTCCTCTATTTTACGAATGCTATAAAGCCTTCTGCGATATGACGATTCGCCGGTGACATTAAGTTCAAAATCGTTTTTTGCATCGTTTTGCAATATGTAAGTGAGTGTTCTTTTTTTAGTTTCTCTGTTGCTTCTTTCAAGAAACAATTTTTCGAGGAACTCATTTCTTTTTTGTTGGACCTCTCTTTTACTCTTTCCGCTTAAACTTTTTCGTCTTTTAACTCCGTCTATATCAATATAGTAATTGAATTCGATATTTTTTTAAGTTTTCATCATAATAAATTGAGCCATCGGTTATAAGCTCACTATAGTGTAAATTATTATACATCGTACATACCTCGATAGTTATTATTTAATTTTCAATGTGCATTAGGCGACATTACGCCAGTATTTACTTCGGTCTTTTTGGTGTCGTTTTGAAAAATATTGAAGAAAAGCATTTTTTCAACTATTTTTTTCTTACCAAAGTCGCACGAAGGAAAATCAGGATCGTTGAATAATAATTCAACAGTTTTTTTGGAATAACCGGTAATTTTTATAACATCTTTGATTGTTAAAAAAACTATATCCGAGTTATCCTTCAGCTTCTCATTTTCAATCATAATAGTAACATCTTTCTTTTGAAAATTCAATAGGATACCTAAGCAACAAACATTTCACTAACTCCGTCAGGTTAATAATTACGGTTTGAGTCTACTTTAGGTGCTGCTCAGAAAAAAGAAAAAGTTATTTCAATAATTGAAATAACTTAACAGTTGGTTTTCATAATTCAAGCATCTATCAACGAGTTAATAATTTTGATGAGCCGAATTAGGAAAAATAAAAAAGCCATTTTCCCCTTTACGGCGCAATTAGCCTGTAAAGAGAAAAAT
>ERZ779888.1120-NODE-1120-length-28105-cov-3.062888_pt1 | contig 28105 bp, 1 predicted proteins | sample MGYA00511245_ERZ779888 | MGnify/ENA primary metagenome ERZ779888 (study PRJEB29588, sample SAMEA2155255) | human gut metagenome | biome: human gut; feature: human-associated habitat; material: faeces | place: Denmark | collected 2008/2010 ...
TTTATCTGCTTTTTCCGACATATTCCCCCTAAAGGGGGAAATGCCCTTTTTCTCGCCGTTTTTTGCCTCTTATATCGACAAGCCTCAAAATAGGCTTAAATCGGCTCAAAATCCTAAAAATTTCTTTAAATTGGCAGTTTAAAAAGCGTTTTGGTATTGACAGAGTTGTTTTCAGTGTTATAAAATGGTAACGTAAGTTATCATATAAACGCGCACGCGCGCACGCACGCGTATATAACGCGTAAGGGAGAAATTATTATGAAAAGGAAGATCGGATTGCTTTTAATGGTAGTGGTGCTTGTCGTGACGGTATGTGGCGTCTTTGCGGCATGCGGCGAACCTACCAAAATCAGCGACCTCTACGAAGACGGGTCGTATGATTCCGCGACCGAAATTACTCAGAGTTACGCCTGGGACAAAATCTACAAGGGTATAAGCGGGCTCTTGGGTGACGGAGGGGACGCGAGTTTTCTGAACTTCGATACGACGTTCTACTTCACCTTCTTGAAAGATTCCGTCGGCTCGAAGTACTTCATAAACACGCAGGGGTCCATCGACGTTTACGACAACGAGCAGAGCAAGTTCTTATTCGAGCTCGGTTCGACAGACCAGAACGGCGAGAACAAAAAGATTATCATCGGCGTTTATTACTTCGACGGCAATCTTTATGCCGACCTCAGAACCTTGTTCGGCGGAATACACGTACTCAGAGCTGACGACGTCGACCTCACCAAACTCGTCAAACTCATTCAGTCGATAACCGGTTCCCTTGACCTTTCGGGAACGCTTGACGATTTGCTTTCGACTCCAATACTCGGACAGCCTTTGTCCAACTTTATTCCCGCCATGCTTTTCGGAAAGAGCCATCTCGTTTCGCTCGGAGCAGGTAAGGAAAGAGTAAGAGTAGAGCTTGCCTTGAACACTCTCTTGCCGACGTTGCTCGGTATCGTTCAGGGAATGCTTGACGATTATCAGGATATTCTTGAAGTCGTCAGAGATATTACCGGTCTTGATCTCACCAATCTTTCCGCTCTCATTCCTAACCTCGAAGCCACAATCGAGGCAGATTTCGACAATTCCGTGTTGTCCGGCGTAAATCTTGACGCCGCAATAGACTACGGCAAAGGAAGCGTGCCCGAAGACGTAGCTATCGAACTCGGATTCAACAGCGCATCTGTCGACGGCATTCAGAAAGTCGTTCTCCCCGACTATATCGAAAATGCCGAAATAAAAGATTTCTCGTTCACGACGCTCAGCCTCGATGCGTCCGTTTCCGTTTCCACGACGGAGAAAGATATAACGATAGGCGGTATCGTCGACTCCCTCGGCGCTCTGCTTGCCGGCGTTATGAGCGATAAAATCGAAGACCTCATCAAAGATAAAACTATTTCTTTCGAGCCCGCAATTTACAAACTCGAGATGTCTCTCAGGGCGGAGCTCGACTTTAAAGACAATTCCAAAACAAACGTATTCTTTGAATTATACGGCGGTTCAAACCGCACGGTAAGGCTCGGTTTGTATTATGTCGGCGCAAGCAAGACTCTCTATCTCGATTTGCAGGGAATACTCGGCCAGGGCAGCAAATACAAACTTCAGAACTTTGACCTTATCGCCACGATAGACGACGCCATTGAAGGACTTGTCGCCGGTATCGGCTCGAGCGGTGAGGCGGAAGGTGCGGCCGGCGTTACCTCACTCTCCGAAAAGATGGCGTATCTCGTTTCCGAATACGTCGACGTAAATATGGCGGACGGCAACGTGATGCCCAAAGCGGAAGTTTACTCGCTCGTCAAAAACATGATTTTGAACGGCGAAGTGTTCACCAGACACACTTTGGTAAACGAGGCGCAGACTGCCGCCGATTCAACCGATTATATGGCGATAATTTCCGAAATACTGTCCAACCTCGAAGTGGTTATGGGCGAGGGCGGTTGGCTCAGTCTCGAGCGTTTCAGCCTCGTCATAGGACAGGAAACGTTAAACAGCATCGTCAGCATTTTCGCTCCCGATTCGACGTTGCCCATTAAATCCGCAGAAGTGGTTTTGAACAACAGGACGGAATCGGACAACTTTGCAAGAAACAATCTTACTTTCACAATCAATATGGCTGATCCGTTTGACGGCTTTATGGTCAAGGCGGTAGCGGAGCTCACTTACGGAACGGTAACACAGCTTCAGAACGTTATCGATATGTCCGAGGCTTTGGCAAAAGTCGAGGCGGATAGCGCAAATTATCTCAACTACGAAAGAGACGAAAACGGCAACTTCTCTATCGGCAAACTTTACGTTTCGCTCAAGGGAGAGCTTGACCTTTATACTTCAAACGGCGACTTTACGACCATTCAATACCGTGACGTCACGTCGGCAAGCACCTTGCTCTTGCAAGTCCTCATGCACCTCGACAACACCACGCAGGCAAAACTCTATTTCAACATCGAAGGAAATATCGATTTTGCGAACTTCCTTGAAAGCGAGTTGTGCTTCACCGTGGTGGACGCAGACGGAACGGAGTATCTCGAGCTATATTATATAAATAAGGTATTATATATAGATTTATCCTATTTTAATATTCAAAAAGTAAAAGTCGACCTTTCCGACTTTATAGAAAAAGAAGAAGTTTCGAACGAGGCGGTAGGCTCTGACGAAACCACCGACGGCGAATCGAGCGGTGTGGATATCGTTGCAATTATCGCCGCTATGATTTCGGGCGTCGACATCGGCTCCGAAACGCTTTCGCTCTATCTTGCGGGCAGCCTTGTTTCAAACCTTATTGCGGCACTCGAGCTTGACGACAAACTCGTTGTCGGTGATATGGACAATATCAGCGGCGGTATCAGAATCGCTCTTGCAGACGGCCTCAACCTCAACGAACTTCAAATCGATATCTTCCTCGCAAGCGGAAACCGTTTCGATATGAACTTCGCACTTTCCGATTTCACGATTAAAGCGGCGACGGAACAATTCCTTACTCCCGATTACGAGAAGATCGAAGACCTCGATTCCTATACGGGAACGAGATACGAGCCCATTTACAACGACGGCAAGATAGTCGGATTTAAAGTTTCCGATTCCGACTCTCCCGAAGCAATTTACAAAGAGAGCGGTTACGTCGATTTTATGGAAAATCCCTATCTCTCGCTCGCCGTAGGCGGTGCGCTCAACGTCGATATCATAGCCGGTCAGGTTGACTTGCAAGAAGGCGTGGCGGCGCTCCTCGAAAAGCTCGGTCTTGTCATGGACAGCTCCATTCAGTCGCTTGTCGTAGAAGAAAACATCTCGGCGGAATATGCGTTTGACCTCGAACTCAGCGTAGACTTCACTCCGCTCATGCAATACCTCAAAGACGAGGAAACCTTCAATCAGATGGTTGCCACCGGCTCGATGTACAGCAACAACAATACTCAGTTTATGTTGCAGCTGACAAGGAGTATAAACGGCGCAAATCCGAGCACGATTTTGGGTATCTACTACTACGGCGGTAGCCTCTATATCAACGCAGAGTGGCTGGGACTTGAAAAAATCGCTTTGGAATTCAATATGTTTGAAGCGATAATGGAAGTATTGCTCGCAAGCAACCTCTTTGCTTCGCTCGGCAGTGAGGAAGGCTCGACGTCAAACGAGGCGGTATCCGCTTCCGAACTCATCGACTTCGATACCGAATACGTCGAAAACGGCGTCGTCAAAAAATACGACGTGGCGCTCTTGCTTTCGATGGCTCTTTCGGATACGAGATTTATCCTCGAAGTTGCGGACGGTCTTACTCAGCTTGTCCTCAACAAATTGGGTCTCGGCTTCTCCGAGATAGAGGCGGCTTTAGAAATCAGATACAACGAAACGGAATACGAAGACGGCTCCACCAAACCGTCGGGAATGACCGGCTTTGTCGGAATAAACAATGACAAAAACGAGCGTATGATATCCGTTGAACTCAACGTCAACGCTCCCGATATCACATTCAGTCAACGTGACATTTCCTTCACCAATTTCGACGAGGGTTACAACAAGCTCGAACTCTTCAACGAGGACGGCTCCGTCAACCTCGAAGGTCTGTTCCTCGAGCTTGAAGGCGGAATTGAGATTTCCGCATATCAGAGCGACGCGACAAACGAAGAGGAAAAATGGCAGCTCGGAGATTGGATCGAAAGCCTTTATACCACCGATTCGGCGGCACTCGGCAGCTTGCTCTATCAGCTCCTCGTCGCTTTCGAAATTCCTTCGCAGGTAACCGAAACCTTGGGCTTCAAAATTTCCGCACTTTTGAGGTTTGACCTCAGCGGAATAAACATGAACGACAAGACGTTCAATCTTGACAGCGTTCTCGATTTCAATTACATACTCACTCACTCCGACCTTTCCATTGAAATTTGGGACGGAAATCTCTCCAACCCGACGAGTCAAAAGATTATGGCTCTCTATCTCGTATATAAGGGCGAAAACGACCTCGGCGTTCCTTACAGCACGCTCTATCTCGACATTGAAACGGCGCTCATTCAAAACGTGCACATTATGGTGGACGGCTTCGATATCGGTTCGCTCCTCGGCTTGCTCGGCACCGCTTATGACGCAGAACTCGGCGTTACAAACGGCAAGACCGTCGACGTGACGAGCCAAGTCGCTTCCGACGCTAAATTGGGCTCGGACGGCAACTTTGCCGACCTCATCGTAAAGAGTCAGAACGACGCTATCGTTTCGGCTGTCGCCGAAAACGGAGCGGTCAAATTCACGGGCAACGCTTTGGGCGAATGCGTCGTGGATATCAGCTATACGAATAACGACGGCGAACTTATCGAAAAGACCATAAAAGTCAACGTCGTCGATAAGGTTTACACCGTGCTCAAAACAGGCGAGCAATATCCCTGGGAGGCATTCGACAATCCGCAGGGAACCGTTTTGGCTACGTCTTCCGATGAAGCAATCGCAACCGTTTCCGTAAACAATTACGGACAGGTAGTCGTTGAAGCGGTAGGCGCAGGCAACGTTATAATAACCGCAACATTCGGCGGAACGGAAAAGACTATGTTTATGAACATCACCGATCCCGATTCCGTTCCCGACACGGGTGACGGCGAAGAAGATGGTGAAGAGAGCGAAAATGCGACGATGGATCTCGTTGCCGTATTGCTCAGCACGGGACTTTCCGCTATCACGATGAGCGAGGAAACCTTCCTTGTCAACCTCTCGTCCAAATTCCTTGCAGTGCTTTTGGCGCAGTTTATCCCCGGAATGTATGAAGAAAACGAGGACGGCACCAAAACGCTCAAGCCTATGGCGGAAATGAACCCCGACAGGTCCTATATTTCCTACGGCTTCAACTCGCACGACCTCAATATATCTGTGGGTATAGATCCGTTGCAACTTGAACTTTACGCTTCCACTCCGGCTATCTCGTTTAACAGAAAGTCGATTGGAGCAAACATAGACAACACCGATTATATCTCGCTTCAAGATTTGTCACAATTCTCACTCGCATTTGAGATTGCAATTCAAGGACAGCTCAAAAATTCTCAAGACGAGAAAGACGGTGTCATTAAAATAGACAATTATCTCAAGGCGTTTATCTCGGACCTTGTTCTCGATTTCGGTATCAATATCGAGGAGGATATATGGCTTGATTTGACTGTCGAAATCGAAGCGAATATCAATATCGCAAATGCGGATTCCACCGAACTTTACGTCGTATTGAGAGATAATACCGACGGTAAAGTCATGTTCGGTCTCTACCTCCTCGGCAGCACGCTCTACGTCGAACTCGGAGCACTCAGCGAGGATAACTTCATATTGGAAAATATCGATATCGGACTTATCGTCAACGACGCAATCAACGGTATCATCTCTGATTTGACAACCTCAGTCACTTCTCCGTCAGGCGGCGAGGCGGTTTCGAGCGCCGACCCCGAAGAAGGTGGGGACGCCACTATCGATTCTAAACAGGCACTCGAACTTATCATTCAGATTGCAAGTAAAGAAGTATCTTTGACGCTTGCTCAAAATCTCGTTCTTGCCTTGATAAACTACTTTATCAATAACGGCAAGCCGGAAGAAGAGCAAACGGATATCAACTCAATCATCAATTCTATGGTGGACGACGAAGGCAACCCCGTCGATCTCGGACTCGAAGTCGAAGTTTCGCTCGACTTGCTCACTCCTTCCGTGTTGGTGGGTATCAATTCCGAGCTCTTTGACGCAAGCATATCAATCGTTCGTCCTTATCTCGCCACGGGACTTATTTCCGACCGTTATAACCTCATCGACCGTCCCGAAGATAAGGAAGACCTTTCCGGCTACTACGTTTACTACCGCGACAGCTATGTCGAACTCGTCACGGACGGCGAGGTCAACGTATATGAAATGACCACGCCCGATAACTATACGCCCGTTTCGGGTAAGGCGGGGGTTGAACATTACCTCAACGTAGACGGCAACGTAGACGGACCGTATATACCGATTTCGTCTTTGGAAGTTTACGAAAAACTTCAAAAGACTTCCTCTAAACTCCAAGACGCTATCGCAAGACTTCAGGCGGACGTCGACGAGGACGGCAATCCCACGCTCAACAATTTCGACGACAATCCTTTGCTCACATTCTCGTTTGACTTCTATCTCAACTACGCTCTCGACGCAACGTTTGTCCCGATGACCGAAACGCAAATTTTGGTCAGCAATGCGGGCAATACTTCCGATCCCAACTACGTAGCTCCCGAAGACAGGTACTCGATGCTTGCCGACGGAATTCACTTTGTTCAGGACGAATTCGGAACATACCAGAGAGTGGCAAGAGAATTCCAGGAAATGCTCGATGCGGCGTTAGGTCTTGACTTTATTACTTCGATAACCAACGGCGTCAATTTCGGCAGCGACGTCACTTTGGGCGACTTGCTCGAAACGATAGCGCTCAGATTCTATGTCGACGACGCCGTCAATACAACCTTGATATTGACCTTAAAAGGAAATATCAATCTTGAAAAACTCGGCATCTATTCCGTCATAGAAGGAGAGGACGACCTGCTTCAGTTTGTCGATAACTTCTCGCTTGAAACTCTCCTCAACGCATGCGAATTCGGTATCGAAATTTCGATGCTCGATTCCAACAACCAAAAAGTAGCGGAAAAGACGGTAGGCGTTTACCTCAAGAACAATTATCTGTTCCTCGATCTCAGCGGCATTGACGGACCCAAAGCTAAACTTTCGGCGGACTTCCTCTTTGACGCACTCGGCTCTTTGGGCGGTGACAGCGAAGCTACCACCACGGACGAAACGGCAGACGATACGACTTCTACGCTTTCTAAAGTTTTGAACGCAATTGTTAAAACCGTTATCGTAAGGGCAAAGCTCAGAAGCGGAGCCACGCTCAAGACGCTTGACTCTATCAACATAATGTTCAACACCGATATGCTTCAGGCAGTCGTGGCGCTGTTCAGCAACGACCCCGTCGACCTTTCGAGGTTCTTCCTCGACGAGGAGTCGAGCGGATTGTTCCTTACCCTCAGCGACCCTGCGTTTGACGGCAAGCCGTCCATTTCGGTGGGTATGGAAACTGTTGACGGATTAAGGCTCAAACTTTCTCTTGCGGCGGCATTTGAAATTGAGATAGGTGAATCCGCATCCATTTGGGGCGACGGCGTTTCCGAAGACGATTTCGCCGATTTGACCAACTACACGGCTCAGACTTACAACCTCTCCGTTTTGGGCAAACTCTACGTCGGCTCAAGCGGTGAAGCAAGCTACGATTTGTCGACGCTCTTCCAGTCGTCCGACCTGCTCGGCTCGTATTTCGGAGATATGATGATATCTTTGATGTCCGACCAGGAATTCTACGACGCTGTCGGCGGTAAACTCAGCGCAAACTTCAACCTCGGCGATTTGTTCTTGGACTACTTCACCAAAAACGGTTACGAACTCATAAGTGAGTGGGAAGCCGCAAACGGCACGACGTATACCGGCACCAAGTATTCCGAGCAAATCGACTATGACGAAGACGGCAAAGAGGTTGTTTCCTACGTTGAAGACGAAAACGGACTTTATAAGGAAATATACACCTTTAAAGACTTCCTCGAGAGAAGCGAACTCAGCTCGCTCGAGATAGCCTTGGAACTTGTCGAACTCGACACCTACGGCAATTATAAATACGACGAAAACGGAAACGTAATTTCGAGGGGAGGTATTTACCTTGCCAATAATACGCTCTATATCGACGGACGTGACCTCTTTGAAGGCGCACCTGTCGCATATATTCCTAACATCGTCGATATCGTAGAAAACATTTCCGACCTCATCGCTTCCGGCTCGACGGAAAGCGGTTCCGGCGAGGCTGTTTCCTCGTCCGACCCGACGGCTGTTCCTATCTCCTCGAGGGCTGCGGATGCGGTCATAGAATTCATTATATCCGACCCTGCAATCGAACTTGTTTTGACTAAGAGCTTCTTCTCGGTCATACTCGGATTGCTCTTCCCGTCGCTCGGCGATATCGGCGACGTGTTTGACGTGCTCAATTTGACTCTCAGCATCGACAAGGGCGAATTCAGCCACGATATCCTCGACTTCGACGAGATATGCAACTCCACGAGATACAGCAACATCTTTGAGATGTTCAAGCCCGACAACGTCAACGTGAGCGGGCTTATCGGCAAATATCACTACGACAAGGCTCTCAACACATACGTACTTATCAAGACCGCAGATGAGTGCGGTATCGACGGTTCTGTCGGCCAGGGTCATACGGGATATATTAAAATTAACAACGAGGACAAGTATATCGTTGCAAGAGATACCACTTTCTATACAAAGAAAGATATCAACCAAAACGTATATTATGAAAACGAAAACGGAGATTATTACGTTACCGGCGGTCTCTATTACGAACAGCTCGACTTCAGCGAGGAAATAAGCGAAAACGACAGATACGCTATCGGATATTATCTCCACGGCAACGGCGTTGAAAACGAAAACGTTTACGTCGACGAATACGTCAAATATCAAAACAACTATTACCGCATTTCCGATTATCCGACGCGCTACGTATCCAACGGCGACGGAACTTATTCGGAAAGCGCAAGCGGAAATTATATCAAGATAGGCAACGGCTACGTCGACACCACGACGCCTGTTTCCACGCAGGAAATAACGGTTGCCGCATCTCTCAACAGCTACGTATTGTATGAAGGCAACTATTATCAGATTGCAAAACGCTACTTCTTCGATGAGGGTGAAAACGACTACAAAGCGTCCACCTACGGCGACTATGCGGAAATTTACGTCGACGGCGTCAAGACTTACGCTCCTTTGACGGCTACCGCTAAGGGCAATTACTATCAGTTAAATACTATCGGACAATTTATTCTCTCCGGCGGAAATTATATCGATATATCGCGCGCAACGCTCGTCAGGGAATACGGACGTCTCAAACTCTTTACTCAAGACCGCGACGAAGTCGTATTTGACAACTCTAAATCTAAATATGTTTTTGTGTCGAACCCCAAAACATCATTTGATGGCGGAACGCTTTATGTTGAAGTAGACGAACAGCTTTATGCTTTCAGAGAAGTTTCAAACGCGGGAGCAACGCTTACCGACCCGGTTACTTACGATTATAGCTGGCACAAGAATTCGTCGGGCGTTTACAGAAAGCAAGCCACGTTTGAAGTTATCAACGCTCGCAGCTTCGTTCAGATTTATATCGGCGAGGACGGAACGGAAACTGCTTGGAATGATTCGTTTTGGAATTCGTCGCTTACTGCGGTTAACGAAAGCTACACGAGATACGGCTACGGATATTTTGCCAACGCCGACCTCGCTTCCGAACACGATACTTCCGTTACGGAATGGTACTTCCTTTACAACGGCGTCGTTTACAGGCTCAACAGCTACATCTGGCTTGACGAAAACGACGAGCAGCTTGCCGTTTCAAAAGCTAACATAGGCAGTATTGCCACCATTAACCTCAGCGACCTCGGACTCAGAGTCCCCGTCGATTTGCTCACTCCGGTTACGACCCTTTTGACGAAAGATTACTCTCTGGTTAAAGACTCCAACAGAGTTTACGGACAGGGAGCTTCGGGAGATTATACATACTTCTTCTTTAAAGGCTACTTCAAGACCGCAAACGGAATGGATGCAGGCGACGGCGATTATAAATGGGTTGAGGCGGAATATTCGCTCATACTGCCTTATGAAGAAAGATACACCGAGGTCAACTCCTTCCGTCAATACGCCAACGGCGACTACGTCTTTATCGCAGATGATGCTCAATGGTACGTCGACTTTTCGGACGTCGACTTGTCGGACGGCAGGACCACGATTGATAAAGATACCTATAACAACACTCTCGGTGAAGCGGAAAAAGCGAACTACGGCGCACTCGGAACTTACGTCCTCTACGACGACCTCGATGAGGCAGGTAAGGCGCAGTATAAAAACGCAACACGTTATCAGAAAGTTACAAACTACTACCTGTTCAAATATCTTGTCGAGCACGAAGACGACCTCTACGTAGAGGACGCCAACGGTTACTACGGCAGAACTCTTACCACCGACGCTTCGGGCAAGACGGTAGCGACGTACGAACCGTATGATTCGTCGAAACACACATTGCGTTACAGCAAGGTTGTAAATTCCGTTTCTTACAAGACGGAAGTGGAAGCACGCCGTGACAATCCGTCGATTGAGGGTGATTATATTCTCACTTCCGACGACATCTGGACGACGGGCACGGACAACGAATTCTTGCTTGACGGATATTTTGCAACCGACGAGGAAAGACTCGAGGCTCAGACGACGGGCGTATATCTCCTCTATGAGATTCTTTCGGACGACCTCAAGGCTTTGACCAGCTCGTCATACCGTTACGTTGCGACAATCGATATCTTCACTTACGAACAGGATACGACCTATACGTTCCCAGATTACGAGCGTAATGTTGCCGGCAAGAAGTATTTGATAGAGGAGGGCAAACCAGCCCGCGAACTTACCGTCGAGGAGACGAACCTCAAGGGCGACAAGTGCATTCTTTACGTCAACACCAGCGACGGTATGATGCTTTATCGCTCGCTTCCCAATTCTGCGAAAAAGACATATGAAGATTACACCAAATACGTCCTCACTTACGGACATGAAGGAACGAAATATCAAATAAGAAACGAAACGGCGAACGTTTATACCGGAAGCTATGTATTTGACAGAACGCAAAGCGAATTTATGAGAGTTTCCAATAAGTATTCTTCGCTTAACGATTTCGGTGTGACAATCGACATTGAGGCGGGTGTCTTCGATTTCGGTATCAATATTTCCGGTCTCGACATCGGCTTCGGCTCAAGCTCCTCGCTCTTGCCCGACGATTTCAACGACGCAGTGCTCTTTACAAAGACCACCGTCAGCGTCGGATTTGACCTTGACCTCAATGCTTCAATGACCGCAGGCACGATTGACATCGGTCAGATTTTCAGCGCAATACTCGGCGACCTTGACGGCGTCGTGTTTGAGGTGCCCGAATATACCACAGGTATAACCAAGCTCCACTTCAAGTTATCATTTAACTTGCTCTTAGACTTCAGCGACGTCAGCAAGTCGGAGCTTAAAGCGGAATTGGTGTCTGTCTCCGGTATGGGCATCGAGGAAGTTTACATAGGCGTTTACTTCCAGGACGGCAAACTCTATATAGACGCTACCAAGTTCGGTGTGCCTAAGATAGCAATCGACGAACTCGATTTCGTAACCGACGCTCTCAACGATATTCTTTACAATATCTTTGGCGAGGACGTTTACGATTCGGAAGAAATTCAGGACAACGGCAATGAGGCAGGCACGAGTGATTTTGATAGCAACACTGCACTCGCCATGCTCATTTCAAACAAACACTTCACCATTACAATCGGCGAGCAAATGCTCAAATACGCTTTCAGCCTCATCGAACTCGACAACGGACAGACTCTTGATACAATCATCTATGACGGCGTCAAGTTTAACGGAAGTGTAGACCTCAAGACCGACCTCAACGATTTGCAATCGACGGAACTGACGGTGGACGCAATCTTCAAACTGCCTGCCGGAACGAAATATGTTCCCGTTACGGTCAGCGACGGCGCAGACCTTACAAGCGACGACGTTGCGGCGGCTATCAACGCCGTTGCGGCTGCCAACAATCTTGAGGGCATTACTTATCAAAACCTCGTCTTGTTCGTCCTTGACGAGAACGGCGAATACGCTCTTGCGGATAACGGTATTTACACCAAAATCACCACTCAGACAGAGGGCGATGCGGTTACGCCATACCTCTACGGTTCTAACGAATTTGCCGTTCAGCAGGGCTTGATGAAGAACGACGGCAATGCGGACGTCTACTATATCTGCATTGAGGGCGAGGATTCAAACCACGACGTCTATGAAAAGACAGTCGATATCTCGCTTGCGGTCAGAAACGTTCAAATCGTCTTTGCCACGGCAGAACGTGAAAGACTTTTGACGGATGAGGAAATTGACGACTTCAGCGTTTATTCTAAAATCGAAAACCTCATTCTTAACGAGAAGATAGACCTTACCACATACTTCGACGGCGGAGACCTCGTGCTCAGCGAATGGATTCAGCTCTTCTTTGAAAACGAAGACCTTTCCGACCTCGAGGGTATCCTCACCGTTATGGAAGAGGAGGGCGACTACGTCAAACGTAAAACTTATCTTGAGATTTACCTCGACGTTAAGATTGCCGCTTTGATAAATTATCTCAGGAAGCAGTCGCTTAAACAAGAGACGATAGATTCCGTCGTCAACGCTTGGGAAGGCGAGATCGATTTCGGTAAACTTCTCGACGTTGTCACGAGCGGAAACCTCAATATTTACGAACTCTTCGGACTTATGAACCTCGCTATCACTATCTCGACCGAGGTTGAAAGTTACGACGAAAGCACGGACACACACTTGCGCCTTGCCGAATACGACGTGGCGAGAATTTACTTCGCCGGCGGTTCGTATAACTACGTCGCAAACTACTATACTCCCGAAGAATATACAAACGGCTATGAGCTCATCTCCGATTATAAAGATAGAATGGGCGGCAAGGATTGGACGGGCGATAAGTATTACAGCCTTGACGGCGTTACATACGTTAAGTGGAATGCCGACGGCGTCAACGAATACCCCAAAGAAGAATATATCTGGAAGGTCAACAAGCCTTACGCCGAGAGCGAGGGCAACAGCCCCGATTCTTACGACGGCTTGTGGTTCAGTAAAAACTCGAACGGATATTACTTCGATGAAAACGGAACTTATATTGCAGAAGTCGATTATGATAAACTCGATTCTATGGAATTGGGACAAAGATACGACTATTACTTCCAGCATGCTCAAGGAACGTATGTTTACGTCTATGAAACCAAGACGTTTGAAAACATAAAAGAACTCGAGGCAAAACTTTTGGCGCAGGGTGAGGAATTAGACCTTTCCGATACGACAAAATACAGCCCCGAAAGATTCTTCTATGATTCGACAAACGTTCACCAAAACCCCTACGGTAAATACGGTTACGTGTTCGGCGGTCTCAGAGTCGACCTTACCGGCGTCGGTTTGTCGGGATTTGAAATCAAGGCTGACCAGCTCAAACAGATATTCGGATTGATAACCGGAATTAAAGAGGAAACCTCGTCAACCGAAAACGAGCAACCGTTGCCTGATGTGGACGAAACCGATGACGGCACGACGGAAGAGATGGGAATTTCCTTCCCGCTTCTCACGGACGATATTGCGGAATACGTCAGACTGTTCCTTTACGGAATTCAAATGACGTCCAACTACATTTCGCTCGTCATTAACGCTGCGTACCTCAACGTTATCGCAGACCTCGTTACATCTGTCGATACCGACTTCAGCTTCGACTACAACTTCACCAACCGTTCCTTCCTCCGTATCAATACGGACGTCAACGCTTACTCGTTCACGAGTATCAGACCGTATACGGGTGTGGGCGATTTCGGCGATGATTCAATTACCGCTGTCGAGGGCGACGTTTTAATCAACGGTAAGCCGATTCAGAATGAGGAAGGCAACAACGTCAAATATGAAGATTATATCACCTCGGGTGAGGTAAACCTCTACGTGTTGATACCGAGACAGGGCGATACGGGCAACTACGTCTTGTCCAACAATACGGCAACCGAACTTATCAAGCTCTCTGCCGAGGACAAGAGCTTCCTTGCGAGATTCGGAAAGAATGAAGGAGATGCGGATAACACTCTCGAGGAAATCATAAATCTTATTCCGGACAAGGACAGCGCAGACTTCTCCGCAGGAATGCAGACCTTCTTCTACGATGTTATGTTCGGCTTGAAGAATTACGGACAGGACTCGATGAATTCTTCGATATTCATCAAGAGTATGCTGCCTGACGCTATATACGAAGGACTTGTCGCAGGATACGATTACTTCACCTATGACCTCTATGAAATAACGCTTGAAAAGGCAAACGATAAATACGTCATAACGTTTGACGGAACGACAAAGACATACGATGCCGTTTCCGACTTCCTCTACGAGGTCGGCGCATACAGCCTTGCTTCCGTCCAGATGGCATACTACAACGTGCTGCCCAGAGTTCAGCTGTTGCTCTACTTGTTCGATCACTCGGTCGGTATCGATATCGGAACGCCCAACGTTATTTTGGAAAGATACGTATATACGTCGAGCGGAGCTTCAAGCTACCCCACGGTTGCAACTTACGATGCGTTTAACGTGTTCGGAAGCCAAAAGCTTTCTGACGAAGAAATCGAGGCTCTCGGATTTGACGAGAAAGTCGACGACGACATTTCGCATTCGTCAATTAAGATAGTCATAGACGATATGTCGTCAAAAGGCTATGAGTTTGAAGTTACAGACGATATCCGTTATACGATTAACGGAACCGCCACCGCAAACAGCTATGTCGTAAAGACAATTAACGGTGTTCGTTACGTTTACGCAGACTACGCTTCTATGAATAAAGATACGACGGGTAAGGACGGTATGGAGATTGCGCAGTCGAACAGCGGAAACTATGTGCTCATTTCCTACACGCAAACGGGAAATATCACAAACGAATACCTTATCAGAATAGACAAAGAAAACGGCAAGGATACTTACGTTTCGTCTATCGCATTCAACTATATCGGAACGGGCGCACTCCAGATGGACGGCGGCTCACAGAATGCATCAAGCGTGTCTTACTACAAATGGTTTGGTTTTGAATTCAGACAAAGATTTGACGAAAACGGAAATATTATCCGCGGTCAATACGTCACTGCGCCTAATCTTTCGTCAAGCGTCGTTGCAGACACCGGTGAAAACTATTACGGATATGCAGAAGGCGAATACGTCTATGACGTCACAATCGACGATTATACCTATTTGCCGATGTTCGTTAAGGTCAGCGGCAAGGATACCTACGTATCCCTCTCGACCGCGTTCAACAGCAATGAGTATGCTTCTACGCAAATGGAAGTCGAAACGGGCAAAGGTATCAAAGTGTTCGCTTCCGAACAGGGCGGCACCGTCATCGGATATATCACAGAGGATGCCGGCAAATTTATCCTCAACGAAGATAACCTCTACGTCCTCAGCGGAGCGGATTATGTAGCCTATGCCACGGCAGGAAGTCTTGCCGATATGACGGCGCTCTATTCCAAGAACGGCGAAGAGTATATCAAGACGGGTTACTATACCACCGGAAACGCGGAGGAAGGCATTGCGGCAGGACCTAAGGCGTTCAGCCGTTACGATAAACTCGAGTATCTCAACCTTATGGAGCTCAAGTCGATTACTATGTCGCTCGGCGGTTCGTTCGAGCTTAACGGCGACTACTCGTCGACTCAGCTCAGCAACATAATGTATTCGATATTCGGCGAACTTGCTTCCGCTCTCACCGTAGGCGAGCAGGGAGAAGGCTTGCACATGAAGTTCGGATACGCAATCGGACTTAAAGTCGACTTCGACCTCGACATTATGGGATTGCTCAACGGAAGCAAATCCATTTCCAATGCTTTCGAACTCGAAAATATCGACCTTGCTATCGATATCTGGACGTGCGATGCGGACGGCAACTACGAAAGCGAGTTTATAGGTATATACTATCTCGACGGCGTGGTCTATATCGACCTCAGCTTCTTCCTCAGCGACGGCGGCTTGTTCAAACTTGACCTTGGAGAAAACGCCATAGAAGAACTTGTCAAATCGCTCCTCGGCTCGGCTTCTTCGGAAGCGTCCACAGCCACAGACGGAACGGAAGGCGATAAGGTTCATCACGGAGCTAACCGTGACGTTGCAGGATTCTACGTAGACGTCGTTATGAACTGCCTTACCGCTTCTATTTCAATGAAGCTCGTTTCGCTCATCGTCAACTACATTGCTGACGAAGACTTGCTCGGAAATATCGTTGACGAACTCCCGAACGTCGTTCCTTACGTCGGAATTGACGTGACAGAGAAAGACGGCAAGATATTCCTCGGCGCCAAACTCTACGATACGATGGGCACGACGGAAATACTCGATATCGGATTTATAGCAAGAGGTTTGGATACTCCCGATTCGCACATGATGTTCTATAACGGCGAAAGCTGGTTAGGATACGCTAAATCCATATCCTATCTGTTGGGCGACCTCAACAGAAAGGTTGCGATTTCCGACGTTGACATTTATGACGATTATAATAAGAAGCACGGCGAAGGTTTGGCAGGGGAAGAAGATACGGTAAGAGATACCTATCGTCTGCTTGCAACGGTTGACCTTGACGCTCTCATTGCCGGCGATACCGCAGGTATCGAAATCAATTGGGGAAATGCGGAGCTTTCCGCTAAGATGGACGTAAGTATCGAAGTGCTTGCGGGACTCATCAACTTCTCCGAAGAATTCGGCGAACTCCTCGACACCGAAGTGTTGGCGTTTATCGCGGCACTCAACAAGGATATGACGGAGGGCGTAAGAAACGACACATATATCACCGCTACCTTGACAGGCTTTGTCAACCTCGACTACTTCATGGACGAAAGCAGAACGTTTGTCCAGAAACTCGCAGGAACGGAAATAAGCCTTATTATGAACCTCAATTCCGATATATTGCCTTATACGGATCAGGTTACAAACGGCGGTGTGTCGCAAGATATTGCATTGTCGCTCACACTCATCTTTGACGAGCAGGGTAAACTTTCGATATACCTTGACATGACCGACCTCGGAATGAAGCTCGGACTTGGCGAAGCGTTCCAGAAGCTCAAATTTGAAGGCCTCGACATAGGCGGACTTTTTGGCTCGAGCAGCTCGGAAGCTGTTTCCAGCGCAAGCTCATTCGTCGAAGGCGATGAAGGCTCTGCGGGTATTTTTGGAAGCGACATGCTTGAAGTAATTGCGGCACTCTTTAAAGAGCTTCAGATTTTGCGTGACAGCATTAAGTTAAACTTCAACGACGATATGTTAGATTCGCTCCTGTCGCTCCTCACGGAAAATCAGACGCTCATCGACCAAATCAAGATGCCCACGATTGACAACGGCGGTCTTACCTTGTCGCTCAAAGACGGTCTTGAAGTTATGATAGACCTCAGCCTCGCAGTCGCAGACGGCAGAGAATATATGCCTAAGGAAATGTGGGTCAAAGGTGAATTCGATTGGAAAGGAGACCTCTACGCTTTCGGCAAGCTGGCGGACCTCAACGGTGTTTACGGATACGGCGACGACGACAAGTTTGGTCCTGCCGACGAAACAACTAAGGGTATACTTTATGCGTTTGTTCTCGACAACGAATACGGCGAGTATTACGTCACCGCAGGCACAAATGATCTCCATTATTTCGACGGAAGCTCCGCTACCGCTCAGCATATTCTGGGCGGAGAATTCAAACTCGTTGACGAAAACTATTCAAGCGGAAATAAATACAGCCTTGTCGTACTCTATCGCTTGAGCGAAGGCGCCAACACCGCAGACGACAGCACACTTTCCGAAGAAGATTTGCTCGACAAATATCAACTTACCGACAAACTCGGCACCTATGCAGAAGGAAACCTTTATATTCCTTATAAGAGTGAATCGGGCAGATATATCAAGCCGTCTGACTTCAGTATGGAAATCAAACTCTATGACCTCGAGCTTCAGTACGGAATTGAAAAATCGCAAATCTCGATAAGAGACGAGAGCGGTGCAGTCACCGAAGTTGCGTCCGGTGTAAATACAAGCGAAGGCGGTAAATACACCTATTCCGACGTCACCGAGTTTAACAAACTTGACGAGCTCAAGCTCAACCTCGCATTTGAAGGAACGTTTGAAGTGAATGCAGACGCATTGGATGAAAGCGGCGTAAGCAATACGCTTGACCTCTCGTGGCTGTTCGCTCTGTTGCTCGGAGAAGACAGCTCGCTCGGCAGCACGTCACTTACAATACGTATCGGTGACGACCTTGACTTGAAGTTCAAGATTGGTATTTATATCTACCTTGATTTGCAAGACTTCAGCAAGACGGAAGTAGTCTTAAAACTTGAAAAATTGCTCGACGACGGCACGACAGAAGACTTCCTCTCAATCTTTATCGCTCCCGACGGTACGGGCAAACATAGCATTTACGCCAACCTCTACTTCTTGCTCGGCGACCAAGGTAAAGTGGCAATCACCAACTTTGACCTTGCAGGAATGCTTGACGGAGTGCTCGGAGGAGTGTTGCCAGGCAACGAAGCCTCGACTTCGTCGCTTGCGGATGCGGCAAAACTCGTTATGCACGATTTGCCTTATGCACTCATTCTCTTCAGCCCTGAGGCTCTCGGTATAGCAATCAATATCAATGCAATAAACGAAATCGTCAACTTCTACAGAAGGGCGGACGGTCTTGAAGAAACCGAGACAATCGACACGACGGGCGAGTTTATGCTCAATCTCTTTACCAATCACTACGTTGACAACGGCGAGAATAAGATGAACCTGAACACACAGCTCCTTGCTAAGTTTAACGATACGTTCTATGCGTCAATCGACATAACGAGGCTCGAACTCAATACGGTCGACGATTACGATGCTGAAACCGCACTCGGACACGGCGCGACAGGCGAACTCCCCACGCAGGGTGAGCTTGACAGTTACGTTGCAGTGTTCGATATCGGAACGGGCGACCTCATCATCGAAAAGCTCAGCCTTAGCTTGCAGGGCACGATGACTCTTACTTCGCCTGTTACGATTTCAAATGATTCATTTGCGTATTGGGTTGGCGGCCTTATAGATTATTTACTTGAAACGTTACTTGAGGCAGACCCGTCATTGAAATCGGCAGATAATTTCAAATTGTATTTGCCGGAATCGCTTACATTTGTTATAACTGCTCAGGTTGACCTCAATCTTGCGGAAATAATAACGCCCGGCGGATTGAACCTCGGTGGAATAACCAAGAGCGATATCTATCTCGATATCTCGTTCGGTGACCCCATCAACAGTCCGTTTATATCGCTTTACTATCTCGGCTCGTCGGGTCTTGGCGGCTCGGCAGGTTCGAGTGCCAACACTAACAGACCTGTCGGTGTAAACAACGGCTCAAGCAATACGATATTCAACGACGCAGTATATATCGACCTTACGTCGTTCGGTCTCGGAAAAGTTAAACTTTCCGGTCTTGTCGGCTTGCTCGGCGGTAACAGCGGTACCGGCAACACGGGTGAAGGCACAACGGCAAGCGCAGGAGAGGCGGAAGCCGTTGCAGACGGCGGTCTCGATATGAGCGCGGTAACGGGTGAACTTATCATTGAAGAATCTCGTTTGGGAATCAATTTCAATTCGGCATTCTTCGACCGTATCTTCGACCTGCTCGGACTCAACTTCACGTTCGGAAATCCGCCTATTCAGGACGCCTCGCTTATACTCGACTTCGACAACGGACTCAACGGTGCGTCGCTCGAGGTAGCGCTTGACAGTGTGGGAACGTCAATAGGTCTCAATATAAGCGATATAGACGTTATATTCAGCGGCGATTCTCTCATCGACGTCGAAAGTATGGTCAACGAAGTTGCCTACGGATATGCGGCGCTCGATATAGGAACGTTCGGGCTTGGTGGCGCCGTAGCTCAGATTCTCGACAGCATGGATCCGTCTATGACAATGTATTATAACAAGAGGACATATCAGAGCTGCGTTGTAACCAACACGCATTTTACTAACGGTATGGCAGCCGGAAGCAAAGGTAACAGCGACGTAAACGGAGGCATAGCCATCACAGATTATTATGGAGCGACCACTGTTACGATTGCACTGTCGAAAGCCTCGTCCAATATTGACGGTAAGACGATAGACCGTATAAAACTTGGAATCTCTGCGAACCATCCTTTAAGAAAGTCAGGAAATCTTGACGGTAGCGGAAACTTTAACTTTAACGGCTGGTTATACAATAATAACCTTGCTCTTACTGACATAAAAGGCAACTTCTCAGGTCTCATCGGAGAATTGGTAGGAATTTTCGACCCGTTGGATTTAGGTTCTTATATCGGAGATCCTGAGACAGGACAAATATTCAATTTGGTCGAAATGCTCAAAGGTGACAACGACTATTACAACTATCCTAAGACTGGTGCGTTTGGAGAAGTTTATTCGACCAATGACGAAGATGACGGAACAAGCGAATACACATGGACTCCCGAACTTAATAATCTTATATCGGGAATAAAAATTCAAATGTTCGGAACAAGCAATGTTTCATGGGCGCATTATAACTACAATACAAATCCGACAGGCGCAGATGTTGCCAGATATTCGTCAATTGAAATAACGTTCGATAAAAACACGTTTAATGACCTTATTTCGTATCTGTTCTACATGATAATTTCAATGGTCAACGATGACGCGTTGGTAGCTCAATTGACTAAGGCGAAGAACAACGCCGGACTTGGTGGAAGCAACTATAATACGACAAAAGCATTGCTCACCGCAATCGAAAATGCCTCCTCTTCTGCTGCAAGGGTTAATATTGTCAAACCTTATGCGAACGCACTTCCCGGAGCGTTAATCCTGTGGCTTGTTGAAGATGTCGCCGGTGTATGGGGAAATGTTACCGCATTTGCCGAAGGACAGGTTAAAGCGCTTGGAGCACTGCTTGACGTTCTTTTGCCGTTGCCTTTTGCAACGAGCACGGCAACTGCTAAAATCTATATCGATTCTAAAACGACATCAAGCCAAGACGGTGGAATTAAGTCTATTGAACTATATATAGACGCAGATAAAGATACGCCTACCACGACGGTAAACAGTTCGGGCGCTGTCAACGATTACCGCAAGACTTTCTTGCAACTAGTAATGCAACCTGCCACGTCGAATGGAAACTTGCTTGAGCTTAGCGAAGTGAGCAGTGTTACTATCCCAGGAGGACAGGCAACCGTGCCGTCAAGGGCGGATATTCTCGATATTGCAAACAGAACCGCTCAAATCAACGTTGGTGGTACTAAGAAGACAATTTCGCTTACGCACGAATATTTGTCAAATCCTGCATATTTCCCGCAACACGCAAGCGTCACCTTCTCGGACGGCTTCAGCGATAATTACGGCGGTGGAACGGGATACGGCGAAAACGGCGGTGTTCAGATTGTTTGGGATGCATCCAGCGTTGACCTTACGCCAAACAATACGGCGTCCGATAAACTTGCAGGATATATTTACGGTTACGTGCTAAACAGAGTAGTTTATGCAATCCCGGTATATATCGGCTCAAACTATAATCCGACTTCGATAAGCGGAATTACGTATAACAGCTCAACAAGCAAATACGTATCCAAGACGCTTTCCGTCGATATGAAGACGATAGATCCGTCAAAGGGTGATGCGGCAAACAGCAAGTTCAATATCACGCTTCCCGATAACGCACAAATCACGTTTGAAAACGGTGAAGTTTATACCTTCTCCACTAAATATGCGGACTATGTGGAATACGGCATTTCCGGTCGTGAAGAATTTGTGGAATACGCAAGATACCTCGCCGAAAACTTCGGATTTAAGGGTAAGGTAAAGGGAACGAATATCAACAACGCAAACTCTACCTATAACGGAAACGATACGTTCACGGGCGTTACCAACAAATTCCCTGTCGGACTTCTGACTTGGAACTACGACGACTTCGTATACGATTGGCTCGGCGGAACGGTGGAAGTTTACTACACCTATCAATGGGCTCTCGGCGGCAAGATAACGAGAAGCATAGTCATTCCGATAGCAAATTATGAGATAGACAGCATCTCTCAATTCTATTCAAACGATTATGCAAATCTCAAGCTGTCCAACCTCACGTCGTTCGACAGCACTAAGATGGTCAAATATGACGCTAAGACAAATTCGCTCACCTTGGACGTCGACAAGTTTATGTCGAGAGACGGCGAGAAGTTCAATTCCGCAACCGATTTGAACGAATACTATGACTTCAACTTCGACCTTTACAGCTACATCAAAGCCATAAATATGGTATCGGGCAAATACAGCAACTATGTCAGCTCGGAAGGTCCGCAGGACGGAAGTTCGTTTAAGCTCGACCTCAGCTGGGGCGAGAACGACGAGGGACTTGCAAACCTCAAGGCGGCTCTCGACGAGATATGGAATGCGACAAACGATTGCTGGGACTACTATAAGGGTATAGATACGACCGTCACCGCTTACATTGGCGGAAGAACGTTTGTGGCAAACGAATACTTTGCAAGCTATCCTGAAGATACAGACCTTGTCAAATACGATCCGTATTACGTAAACGGCGAGATTGTCGGCTACTACGTATATCAGACGGTTACTATTCCTGTCAAGGTGGCAAGCTGTAGGGTAGAGAGCCTCGCCAAGACGGAAATTGCAGTCGATCCTTATCAATACACCTCGCTCGCAGTGGGTGCGGCAATCGATTCAAGCCTGTCGGCTAACGTAAGAGTGGGTCTTGAAACGAAGTCTGTCAGATTCAATTATGACAACACGCTTGCATCGCCCAAGACGCTCGATTACACCGACGCCGTAGACGGTATCATAACTTCGGTTACGGCGGAACAAATGTCTTACCTCGGATACTCGGGTGCGATTGCTCCGAGACTCAACGTTCTCCTCGGTAACAGGACAATGGGCTATCAGTCGGCAACAGTTGCACTCAACGTCAGAACGATGACGGCGCAAGCGACAAACGTCACCATTGCTTCCGACGTCTTCAACCCCGAGTGGTACAACAAGAGCGAGTATCAGTCGATGACGGTAAGTTTTGCAGGAAACATCAAGCACACCATGTATCTCGACTGGTCTACCTACCGTCTCTATTCCGACAACGCTTACAAGAACGAACTTGTCGGTGACGATAAGAACATCTTTGCCGGCGGCACATATTATGCCACGGTTGAGGCTTACGTCCTCGACGAGGAAGGAAACGAAATAGGTAACTACAACGGACAGCGTCAGGCTATCAAACTTACGCTCAACGTTGCACAGCGCTCTGTTTCGGATATCTTCTTCTACAACGGTTCGACAGACGGTGAAGGAATTGACGACCTTAACAACTACACGGTAAACGCGATGACGATTGACGCTTACGACTACTTCACGGGCGCGGCAAATTACTTTGAGGACGGCGTCAAGATAAAGGTTGTTTATAACGACAACTCTGAAGGCTTTGCCTATATCGATTCGTGGAATGTCGATATAACAAATGCGGAAAACGGTGCAATCGTTAAGGCAAGTATCGGCAACAACAGCGAATATCAGATTAACGTTAACTACAAATCTTACGTTGCGGAAAGCTTCAACTTTGACGAAAGTTCGACAATCAAGTCCGAAAACGGCGTATATACTTACGATATGCTCACCGCTTATACGCTGCCGACCTCGGCGACAGTCTACTTCACAGACCTGACGAGCAAACAGCTGGATATCAGATTCGTCACCGACGGAGCTCCTTATAAAGACGAGTTCCTCGAAAAGAAAGATTTGGACGGAACGGTGCTTTATACCTACGTCTTAAGAGACGTCGTAGTATACGAGGGTATCGAAGGACTTGAACAGACAATAACGCTCGAGATCAGACTTATCAATCACAACCTCAACGGCGATGACGTCGAAGTAGATTTCGGTTGGGGTGCGATTTCGTTCAACGTCGCAAACGAAGCCGTGTCTTCAAGCGAAGCAGTCGCTCAAAGCGAAACCCCGAGCTTCTCGGTGTTCAAAGACTTCTCGCTTCCGAGCACCGCCAAGGTCACCTATAACGGAAATATTTACGACAACGTTCCCGTTACCTGGTTCGACAAAGACGGCAACGCCGCACAAAGACCTGACATGGCAAAGGTCATAGCGGAAGAAATTAAAGACGAAAACGGACTCGACGGAATTTACTACTTCACGCTCACCGCAAGTTTTGCCGGTATAACGAAAGACGTTGAATTTATCTACTACTACAAGTATGAAATCAACGTCGATGACAACCCCGGCTTCGGAACATACACCGACCAGAATATGGGTATGGATTTCTATACCTACACTCTCGGTGCGGAAAACTTCTTCAACGGCTTGCCGAGCAAGATAGTGGTAAGAGTTTACAACTCCGAAGTCAGAGCCGATTTTGAGAAAGTTATCGTCGACGCCACTTGGAGAGACGTAACTTACACGAGCAACGGCATTGACAACGTAAGACAATTCGTTATGCTTTCGGCGGGCGGTTTTGAAACCGTTCAGCCGGAGCAAATCGATATCGGTTATCTCAACTACAGCACCGACATGATTTGCTTCCTCACGGTTGAAGCTCCGAGCGATACGATAAACGATTATATCGCAGAGAACTTTGAAAAAATGTACGTGTTCGATACTTTGGGTCTTTACACTCAAGACGAAACGAACACCGTGAAGAAACTCTTTGAGAACGGCGAAAAGACAACCGTTCAGTATAAGACGGGCGTTTCGGACGGAAACGACACGTTTGATGAAATTGAAGTTACGCTCAGCTATCAGTTGCCTGCCGATATCATGACGAGCAAAGAATACTTCGGTAAAGTCCTCAATGTTGACGTGACGCTCACCAACGCACAGGGCAACATAGTTGTTCCCGTTCAGGTTTACGTCATCGACAGAACGGTTGAGAAGATAACCTCTGTTTCAGACAGAACGGTTGTGTTCGACCCGTTCATCGGCGACTTCAGCCTCTTCTCGTCAACTTATGCTCAGACTGTAAATCAAACGGTAACAACGGAGCTTGTCGGAGAACAGACAAACTTCAAGGTTAGCAATGCGGGCACGCTCAATATTCTCTACTCTGTCGAATGGGATGAAAATCTTATTCCGCAGGCAGAGCAATCGGTTGGCGGAGCAAATTGGCCGGACAATATGGTTGACCTCGTTTACAAAGCCACCGAGGCATCGCAACAATTCAACGTGCCTGTTTCGGTCATCAACAGAACGATTGAAAAATTGCGTCTTATCATGGGCGGCGATTACAAGCTCACCGATACGATAGGTTATAGAACGGTCAACAGAGAAATCTTTACAAGCGAAAACGACAGTCAAATCGTTATGTTCGACTACGACGTCAATACGAGTATGCTTGTCAAGATTGAAATAAAAAACCCGTACACCTATAACATGGCAAACTTCCCGACAAACGTTAGCGTCGTATTTACCGACGGTCAGGAAATGGTCTATAACATCACTTGGGAAAATATCCCCGAAACTGTTACAGGTAACGTTTCCGACTTCGTAAAACTCAACGCTCACGTAGCAACGGAAAGAGACATAACGGTTGCCGACTTTGAAGTCGAGCTCGCCGTCAGAGCGTTCAACGTAACGAGATTCAATTCTACGATTGCTTCCGATACGCTCGATACAGACTACACCTACGTCGGATATCCTTACGCTACCACAACAGGTACGACCATTAAAGTCAACAACGTCGAACAAACGGTTTATAATCCGTTCGGCTTGACCTATAATGATTCGTTCAGAGCTTATCTCGACGGAACGTGGATCAAGAAAGACTATGCGGTCAACTACGTCGGCTATAAGACCTTGGCAAGAGATACCGCCGGCAACGTGATTGAACCCAATCTTGCGGATACTTCGCTCATTGATTCGTCGAAGACTGTTGACCCCGTCTACTACAACCTCAATCAACTCACGCGTCGTTATGAGAGCGTGGGCGGAACGGATTACATTTACGTATTTACCGTAGCCTTCACAATCGACAACGTAACGTGGGATAAGACGAGCATCGATTACAACGCAAACGGCGGCACGACATACGCTATCGCAACGTTCGGCGCCAACACCAATGCGGGCGAACACAGCTATAACGTGCCTGTCGAAATCAAGAATTCGTCAAATTATGAGTTTGATTGGAGCGAATCCTTCTGGAGCACTACCAACTCAAATGAACAAGACGTATTCAGAGCCGCGGTAGGAGTAGAGGGCGCAAGCGGATACGGATTTGACCCGGCTGCGAATATAGACTACACCGGTTCAGAGTTTGCGAAATACTATCCGAACAAGACCACAATGAAATTCCTTGATGCTGAAGGTAACGTGCTTTGGACTCAGGTTATGGATATTGAATGGTCGTTCACCAACCTTGACGTAGATATGTCGGGCGGACTCGGATATACCAAAGTTATAATCAACGGCAATAACGAGTTCAATTATCAGGATAGCGTGACAAACTTCACACTCAGACAGCTTTCGATAACGCAAACCGTTAAGTATATGAACAGAACCTGGAAGCTTGACATGAGCACCAACTCTGCTATCAAGGCTTGGACGGGATTTGCAGGCGCAGACCAGATGACAGCATCGCAAACGAATACGACAAACATCAATCCTTACAACTACAGCAAGCCGACACTTCCCGAATCCATTGTGATGAGGTCTACTGACGGCAATGATCAGAAGACTTTCACCGAGGAAGGAAAGGACGGATATAAACTTGAATGGGATCTCACCGAGTTCTATCCGTCGTATATGGGCGGCAAGACTTACGTATATGCAATTCTCACAACGCCGAGCGGACTGTCTCAATCACTCAGAATTACGCTCTACGTCCAAAAGAGATTGATTAATAAGATTTCAAGTAGCGGTTATACCTCAAACGTAAATACCGATACGGGAATTGCGGCAACTTCTTATACGATTACTCCGTTCAGCGCAGGTACTTATTCGCTGCCTTCGGCTTACACCGTAACGTTTACCGTTTCAAGCTACAACGGAACGACGTTTACTCAGACAAGTACTACGCAGACAATGACCATCAACTACGCTCCGGTTACGATGCCGTCCGACTTCGAATACGCATTCAACTCAACGGCAAAAACCTATCTTGCTTCCATCAAGTTTGGTTCGCAACAGAGAGTTTACGTCAACGTAACGCTTGCGGCGTTCACGGGTTCGGTTGCGACAACGGGAACGATTTCCGGAGGTAACAACTCCTCGAGCGCATACGTTACTACGGTGTATAGCGGAAAACCGGTGGCATTCATCGGATACGCATACGTTGACTCGGGTAAAGAGTATAAGGTAGAAATCTCGTCGCTTGAAACAAACTACTACTTGCCCAAGTTCAAGGGTAATAGAGCTGTGACATACGTACTCGTTCCTATCTTCGGAGTTATGGTAGACAAGAAAGGAACTGTTCTCACCAAGACGACGATAACGCAGGCGCAAATCAACAGCTACGGTCTCGGAGCCGTCTATTCCGAAGGAGATACGATTCCTTACGGCAAGGGCGGATTCGGAACCAAGTTCACCATAGTAAGTAAAAACTGACGGTGAAAACACAATCGCTAAAAAAGGGACTTCAAGTCCCTTTTTTAATGCCGTAAAAAGACGGACATATCAAAAAAACGGTCGTATTGAAAAGACGGTCATATCTAAAGGACGGTTATATCTAAAAGACTGTCATATTTAAAAAAGGTCATATAAAATACGTTTGTATCTAAAAGACGGTAATATCAAAAGAAGGACATATCAAAAATGCGGTCGTACTGAAAAGACGTTAATATCTAAAAGACGGTCATATAAAAAACGGTCATATAAAGAAGAAAGCATTATTTGGCAGTCAAAAATGGGAAGGTAAGAGCATCATAAAAAGTCAAAACAAAAGAGCAGGGCACGCAGTATGCTGAGAGCAAAACAGGCGGTGCGCATTAACCGA
>ERZ779888.1121-NODE-1121-length-28099-cov-11.202610_pt1 | contig 28099 bp, 23 predicted proteins | sample MGYA00511245_ERZ779888 | MGnify/ENA primary metagenome ERZ779888 (study PRJEB29588, sample SAMEA2155255) | human gut metagenome | biome: human gut; feature: human-associated habitat; material: faeces | place: Denmark | collected 2008/2010 ...
CGTGAGCTTTCGGTCTTCATCTCGTCGCTGACCACCTGTTCCATTTTGCCGTTGCGGACGACCTCCAGCACCTTCTGCCCGATAAAGATTTTGTCATTCTCAAAGTCGATGTTGCTCCACGACAGCCCAAGTGCCTCGCTTCTTCGCAGTCCGCAGTAGACGGCAAGGACGATGGGGATATAGATAACGTCCTCTCTCGCGTGTTCGAGCAGTGTTTTGACCTCGTCCACCGAGTAGAAGTCGCCGACGAACTTCTTCGGTTGCGGGCGCTCCACTCTGTCCATGGGATTGTATTCGAGGATCTCCTGGCGGATGGCGTATTCGAAGGCGGTGTGCAGCAGATTGTGATAATGCAAAATCGTCTGCTCGCTGTCGCCGTCCTCGCGCAGGTAATCGTAGAAGCCGTGAATGAGCCTCGGTTTGCAGTCGGCGAGCGTGATCTTGATGTCAAAGTATTTCGTCATCTTTCCGCTCACTCTTCTCTTGTAGCCGTAATATGTGGACTCTTGAATCTTGTGGATGTGTACGCGGTCGAGCCAGTCGTTGAGAAAAGGCAGAAGAGGATATTTGGTTGGATCGTCGTAGCCGTCAAGGAAGCGTTTGTACTCGCTTTCAAACTTGTTCTTCGCCTCTCTGACAGCCTTGTTGATGAGCGATTTCGTGGAGCCGGCAGGCAGTCCAAGCCCCAGCCATTTGGTTTTGTTTTTCTGTGTTACGGTATCCTTGTAACTGACCACCAGATACAGCATCCCTCTCTTTTCCTGAACGCTTCCCGAGATATCTTTACTCAGTTTATTTGCCATATCAGCATACCTCCTTTCGCTTTGCGGCAGCACACAAGATACCACATTTATCTTCAATTATCCAGTCCTGTGGGTTCGAAGTACCATTTACAACACAACTTTTTTTCGTGTGTTTTTTCTTTCCGCGGACAAATTCCATCACAGAGCTTTTCGAGATGCGGTATTCCCGTCCGACTTTTTTGGCAAATACCTTTTTCTCATGCACGAGTCGTGAGGCGAGCTTGGTGCTGATGCTCAGGCACTCGGCAAGCTGGGCGAGTGTCATTGCGTCGGGGTAATTGCAAAAGATATTGTTATTGATCATTCCTTTTCCTTTCGTTACATATAAAGTCCGTATTCGTTTTCACGTTCGTTGTTTGCGCTGTACTGTAAAAGCGCCTTGGGTTCGACCTTGATGCCCATCATTTCCAGCATCATCACGGTCATTTTGTCGAGCTGATGGTCTTCAACCGGCGGTGTGAAGCGCCCTTCGTATGGCATAGTCTCGAGCAGATTTTTCAAAAGATGGAAGAGTCCGTCGCCCACGGTGTAGCTGTGTTCCGGTCTAAGGTCGTTCACATATGACTTGTACTGTTCTGCAAGCCCCGATTCGCAACCGCCGAGGAGATAGTAGATCTCCAGATTTTTTCGCAGTAGTTGCTCGGCAAAGAGCTTATTGTCACGGCACTTATGACCGTCGGGAGTGGTGAAGGTGATATACTTATGATCATCTTTCCAGTCAACCTTGTAGCCGTGCATCTCCATTTCAAAGATAAAATCTTCCTTGGATTGCGTACGGCAGGCAACGGAATATGCTTTGTTTCGTAGCTGTGATTTCCACTTCGGCATAGTCCCGAAGGAAGATTTGGTTTCGGTTTCCGAGAGACCGTACTCCCGGCAGAGCTTGTTGGAATACTCCTTGACCTGCCGCATCTCGGCGGCGCTCTGATGAAATTTCTTTCCCGTTTCCATATTCACCGAGTTGAGAATGATGTGATTGTGGATGTGGTCGGTGTTTCGGTGCGTGGCGACCAACGCTTGATAACCTCCGAAGTATTCAGCGAAGCGCAGACCGATCTCGTGAGCCGTTTCGGGCGTGAGATCATCGTCGGGACTGAAGGCTTGAACGATGTGAACGTAGGTCCTGCCGTCCTCTTTTTTGAATTGTTTTTTCACAAACGTGAACTCCTGAAGCACCGTATCGGGGGAGCAGTTGATGCCTGAAATGAGATTTTCGTCGGTCTTTTCTTTGTTCATCACGTAGGGGAAAATATTATTCATTGGGCAACCCGAAGCAACGAATTTAACGATTGCCATATTTTTTCGAGCTCCTTTCTTGTTTCTGTCAGGTTGATCTGGGATGCATATCCCGCGTTGACGGCTCGCGTGAGCTGGTTGACATTGTTGCCGATGCGGCGAAGCTCGGTTGCCACATCATTCGCACCTGTGATGATAATCATTTCTTTTTTGAAAACACAGTCCCGAACGAAGTCGCTGATGAGTTGATAGTGACCATAGGAACGGTCCTCGATCCACTTCTTTTCCTCGGGAGTCACACGAAAAGAAATGATACAGTTTTTGTTTCCTTTATCATTCATAGAGTGAAATCCTTTCTGTAAGGGTGAAATATTCCGCAAGCGGAATGTGAAATGTTGCCTTGCGGCAACGTGAAATAGCGGCTGTCGCCACTGTGAAATTTCTTTTGCAGGCAAAAGAAGTTACGCCTACGGCGTAGGGGTATGGGCATAGCCCGACGCCTTTGCGGCCGCCGTTTCGGCGGTCGTAATACAAAGGCGAAACTGGCGATAAAGCGGTTCATCCCACATCCCCCGCAGGAACGCAAGGGACGAAAGGAACGGAATCTGTGAGAGCAGAAGAAACAGAGTCACTTGAGGCACTTGAGTCACCGTCAGAGGGAGGACGGTATTTGACCACAACGAATTTCTGTCCGTTGCTCCGCTTGCTCTCGAAGAAAACACCGAGGTCTTCCAGCTGATAACGGTAGCGGTTCATCATTTGCTTGAGCCCCTTGGGGTTGACCTCTTTCCCTAACGCGATGGAGACGTGCTGAGCCAGTTCGGTGTTCGTGCCTACGAATCCATGGTTTTTTGATCTCCAAACGAAGCCAAACACATATGCCATTTCATCGGGAAGCATGGTTTCGGGCATGGTCAGGCTGTCGGCAATGAGTGTCCAGACGCAGGCATCTTTATCGAGCTCCAGCTGTATCTTTCGGTCGCGTATATTCCTACCCGAAGCATAGAGGGTAGCGAACCGTTCTATCCTTTCGTTCTTATCCAAAACAAAAATGGCATCGACCGCACCCGAGATACCTGTGCTGCCCGAGAGCTTGTTGACGGGATCGCGGTCATTCATCTTCCGCAGATGGTGGACGAGCAGAAGGCAGATTCCAAGCTCGTCGGCAAGCTCCTTGAGGATGCGAAGCTCGGCGTAGTCACCGCCGTAGGAAACATCGGGAGTGGGTGTACGGATGAGTTGGAAAGTGTCGATGGCAATGAGGGACACCTCCGGGTGCTGACGCTTGAAATTCCGAAGCCAATCACAGACTCCGCTTTCGATGGAAGTGCATCCGGTAGCGAAATACATCCCTTCGGGGACGTTGTCCGTGATGGTGTTCAGGCGCTCCTGGATCCGCCTCTCGCTGTCTTCAAGGCAGAGGTAGAGCACGTCTCCCCTCGTCACGTCAAGCCCCCACAAAGGCGTTCCTTGGGCGACGTGGACGCATAGGTCAAGCACCAGCCACGATTTGCCTACCTTGGGTGAGCCACCGAGGATGCAGAGTCCTTGAGGCAGCAGTGTGTCGACGCAAAACTTCGTAGGCGGAAGTCTTTTGTCCATGAGTGTTTCACCGTCTATCACGGTGAGCTTGTGTGGATTACTTTGCATTCGTAATCTCCTTTCGTGAATAGTTTTTTTGAGAAATGAGCCTGTCACCTCGTTTCCCGATATGTGGCTCTGCTTTTTTACAGAAAAACATTCCTCACCTATATCCATAAAAACGGCGTTTTGTGGGGGTGGTTTTGAAAAAGATTCACAGCATATTTACAAATCCGCACCATTGAAAAAACATCCTCTATCTATACCCATCAAAATGGCGTTTTGTCCCCCTTGTTGAGAGCAATGTTTACCGTTTGTTTACAAAAAACCTATCTCATCAATTGTCCTCTCACTTAATAGCCACAGAAAAATGAAAACCGCACCCCTTTTGAAAAACATTCCTCACCTATATGAAAAAAATCGGGGTTTTGGTAACCCATTTTGATGGTCTTTGACGCGAAATTTACAATTTATTTACAGAAATTGACCTTCTAACGGAATTAGCGCCATAGGACTGTCCGAAATTCAGTGGGTAACTATCAAGACCTCAAAATGAGGTCTTGCCCCTTGACTTAAAATTGTCCCTCACCTAATAGGACAAAAAATGGGCAAAAGTCCCCCTCTCCCCGCATTGTTTACTTTTTATTTACAAAAATCGACTGTTGCAAACAAAAAATGCGCCCATCGGCGCATAAAAAGAAGTACAGGCGTTTTGAACTGCCCCATCCTACTTTTTTCGGAGTAGGCTGGGGGAAAAACCCCCACCCTATAATCGTTATTTATCCCGTTACTTCAGTTGATCTAATAAAACCGCCGTTTGCGGCAAAAAAACGGATGGACTTATCGGCAGAAAAAAAGGATGGCTCGTGAGAACCACCCTTTTGCATTATTCTGCAGTCATTCTGCGTTTCCGCTTATCCTTCGTTGCTTCAAAACTTATGTTCACAAGAAACCGCACCACATCGTCGAGAGCATCGGGCAGAAGCACCGAGACCAAATGAAGTTTGTTCATGTGATAGGTGGGATAATGATTTGTTTCTCCTTGTTTTGATAGCACACAATATACAAAACAAGAACGTGGAAGTCCGGCGAATATGAATTTGTTATCAAAGAAGTCACATATTGTCGGCAATCATTATTTCAGAGGCTTCCTCGTTTTTGAGTAACTCCATACGTAATCGACAAACTCATCCCAATTTAAGCATAGCTGATCGTAAACATCGATTTTATCCGAATGTGATAAATTTACATTAGAGCATCTGAGCGGAGGATCGTCCTTACGGCGTTGCAAGTAACATTCGGAAATAATGCGCTGTAATTCTTTTTTATCAATACATGGTTGACTGTCGGTTATAACACTCTCCCATTCAGTTTTTGACCAATAATAATATTGTGCCTCACGCCGAAGCTGCTCAGCAAAAGCGTCTTTCGTTATGTCTTTTTTAAGTAATTTTCTGATATTACAATAGAAGGAGTTGTGTTCGAAAACGTTGAATACTTTCAATTCCCGCGTAGAGCAGTTAAATTCATATACGTTCCAAGTAAGTATTTGAGCATTTTTCATTTCTGACTCTCCGTCCACATATAATCAGCAAAACGTTCCCAGTTTGCTTGAAGTTGACTGTATACATCGATCTTATACCATTTGGCAACGTTGAGGTCAATGTGTTCGGGAAGCGCTTGTTCCGGGGGACAGTTGATGTGATATTCGGATATGATCCTGCTAATTTCTTCGGCATCGATATAAGGGGGCCAAGTAGTGATAAAAATCTCCCATTCAATCTTTGCCCAGAAAAAGTAGCGAGCCTCCTGATCCAGTTCTTTTAGAAAACGCTTTTTAGGATATTGTTTTTTGAAGAGGTTTTCCATAGACGATCGGAATTCCAGATGTTCAAAAATGTTGTACGGCTTAAATTTTCCTGTTTGAGAGTCTTGTAAAAATACATTCCATTTCATTTTGAATCCTTCTTTCTTTTTGGTAACACTCAAAATACCATGGAAGAACGCTAAAGTCCAGCAAAAAGCTGAAAAGTTATCAATTAAGTAACATATCAATGGCAGAAGAAAAGGATGGCTTGCGAGAACCATCCTTTGTTTTTTATAATTGTTACTCTGCCGCCTTGAAATTATAGATAGGCTTGATTCTGCAAATTATCTCTGCGGTAGGCTCAATATTCTGAACGATCTCGTCTATGCTCTTATAAGCCATAGGCGACTCGTCAAGGGTATCGGGAACGACGCAGGTGGAGTAGATCCCCGCCATCTCTGACTCGTACTCTGCCATTGTGAGACGCTCGAAAGCGGCAGAACGAGACATCAGACGTCCCGCACCGTGAGGTGCGGAGCAGTTCCAATCCTCGTTGCCACGGCCGATACAGATGAGCGAACCGTCACGCATATTGATGGGAACGAGAAGCTTCTCGCCCGCCTTTGCGGAGACTGCGCCCTTACGGAGTATCATCTCATTCACATCTATGTAGTTGTGAATGGTCTGGAACGTCTCGACGGCTGTCCAGCCGCAACGCTCAAGAATGATCTCCGCCATCTTCGCGCGGTTTCTCTCGGCAAACTTCTGACAGATATCCACGTCGTGGAGGTAGTCCTCCATAAAGGAATCGTAGAGGAAGCAAAGGTCACGAGGGAGCGTAGGCTCCTTGGCATTGAACTCCTTCTCAAGCGCCTTGATGGTTGCCTGAATCTCGGTTCTTCTGCCTTGCTCCTTGTAGGTGCGGATGATCTCCTCGCGCTGCTTGAAGTACTCCTCCTTGCCCACGTTGAGGTCAACGGCAATCTGCTGGTAGAACTCTGCAACCTGTGTGCCGAGATTACGAGAACCTGAGTGGATAACAAGGTACTTGCCGCCGTTCTCGTCCACGTCAATCTCGATAAAGTGGTTGCCGCCGCCAAGCGTTCCGAGAGATCTCTCAAGACGCTTAGAGTCCTTAAGGTATCTGTAGCAACGGAGCTGTGTGAGGTCAAATCTCTCCTGCCTACCATCCCAAACGTTTCTGCCGCAGGGGATGAAATGTGCCGCCTCGTCAACCTTCTCAAAATCAATATCAATGTTGCCGAGGTACACGGTGTACATTCCGCAACCGATATCCACACCGACCATCGAGGGAACGATCTTGTCGGTGATGGTCATAGTCGTACCGATGGTACAGCCCTTACCCGCGTGAACGTCGGGCATAATTCTGATCTTCGAGGATGCAAACGCCTCGGTATCGCATACCGCCTTGATCTGCTCACGCGCACCGTCCTCAAGGGTGGAGGCGAAGCACTTTGCGGTGTTAAAGTTTCCTATGATCTCTATCATGTCTTTCTCCTTTCATATTGTACGGTCGGGCGTTTTGTAGCTAAAAGGTTACAACGCGCCCGACCGTCATCGGATTCAGACGTTGTTTCCGTTCAGAATGGAAGTAAGCTGAGAAAGAATATTGCCGTTGCCGTTCAAAGAAATGTTTCCTACGTTCTCGCAAATGCGCTCAACGTATTCGAGCTCCTTGAGCTTGTAAAGGGTCTGGTTTTCATCCATCAGCTTTGCCGTGTTCAAGAGAGAACGAGTGGATGCAACCTCTTCACGGCGAGTGATAACGTTTGCTTGCGCACGTTTTTCAGCCACAAGAACGGTGTTCATGATCTCGCGGATCTCGCCGGGAAGGATAATATCCTTGACACCTGCATCCGTAATTTCAACAAACAGATCCTTTTCCTTTGCTTTCAGCTTGCCGAATACAAACTCGGACATCTGATCCTTGTTTTCAAGGATCTCATCAAGCTTGTATTTGCCTACGTATTCGCGCAGGGCAAGCTGTGCCGCTACGTGCATTTGCTCTGCGAAATCATCGATCTCGGTCAGAATCTTGACGTAGTCGGTCACGCGATAGTTGCAGACGAAGTTGATACGAAGAGAAACCTTATCTGAGGTAAGGATCTCCTGACCGGTGATATCCATTTGTGTCAAACGGGTATCCACAAAGCCTACGTCTACCTTCGTGGAAGTTTTCCAGAAGTAGTAGGTGCCTGCATCCAAAATACGCTCGAGCTTCTGATTGAAGTAGAGTCTTGCCTTTTGATATTCGGCAACTTCGACCTTGGTGTAGTAGATCTGAGGAATCTTTGAGAAGATGTACTCGGGGATGGATTCGTCAACTGTAGGTGTAGAGATATCCACGATTTTGAATTCGTGTTGATCTACGACAGACCAAAAGGCATATTTGCCGTGACGAAGTACAGAGGAAAACTTACCGTTTACATAGTGGAGAGCAAGTTCCTCGTCGCCTACTTCAACGACTGCAACTTGATCGACAACTGCTTTGTCTGCAAGCAAGGTTTCAAGAGCGCACTTGCTGCAAACGATAGGCTGTTCCAGATTGGAAATCTCAATCTCCTTGCCGCCAAACAGGTGATACTTGCCCGCGTCGAGCAATTTGATATACTTTCCGTTTTTGAAGAGAAAACCCTTCTGATTTTCATTGATAATCATCTTTTTCATAATATGTAATCCTCCTTAAAGGTAGTAAAGTCGCCTCGCTATCATCCATACAAAAGCAGCGGCTGAAAATTTGAGTGTCTCCTGCACAGTGCGGAAAGAAATCTTTTGGCACTGTTTGGGATAACACGGTATCCATTCTCAGGCAAGGCTTGCTTTTGCATTGCTCTGCGAGATGTACCGAAGCACTTCTCGCTTTGCCGAATGATAACGAATCCTGAACAGAAATGTTCTCTCGCACACGATATCGTGCGCGTCATCTTGCGTCCAGAAGGACAAACCAATCCACTGGCGATATGCTATAATTGCATACGGTGGGATTCGAACCCACGAATATCGAGCTTGACAGGCTCAAGGTGCAAGTGTTCTTCTGGCATACACTTTGGAACATCCTCGTGCACCGCTGTGAAGGATTGACTCAAACACCGGCTTGAAGTAACCTTGCAAGCATATTTTACCATTCCGGTCGCCGTTTTTCACGGAAAAAAAGCTGCGAAAATAACAAAAAAGCCCTCGTAAGAGAGCTTTTTTGTTATTTTAATCCACAGTTTAGCTGTTTTTTCAGCTTTTCGATGATCAATTTTCTGAAAGATTCCGAGCCGAGAACCTCTACCATCGGTCCAAATGAAAGGATTCTTATCACCATCTCGGGTTCGTCATCGTGAGCATATTTAATTTTTACAAGATATGTGTTTTTCTCAAGCTTTTCGGCTTGCTTTTCAAAATGGGCAAAATGGAGCATAAATCGTTCCATCGCATTTCGCTCGTCACGAATCTTCACGGTGATCGTATCGTATATGACCGCTTTTTCCTCGCCAACGGATTGTCTTTCTCCTGTGTAATGCGCACAGGATCTTATCTTGGCAAGGTTGACCGTTGAAACGGCACGCCATCCCGCCGTGATCAATCTGAACTTGTCATCCTTTTCGGAATATTCGAGTCTTACAGGGCGGCATCTGACAAACATGGTGTTGCCCTTGCGGTTAACCATTTCAAACTTGATTTGAGAATCTTTTCGTATTGCCTCTAAAATGATTCGGAATTGCCTTATGTATTCTTCATCCTCAAAGGGGTCACCGTCACCGTACTTATCGTAGACGTGATAATCCGCAGAGGTGAAAAGAGGTTCTACGTCATCAAGATCAGGAAACTCAACACCAAATAACTTTACACGGGGATCAAGCAAGATTGCCTTCAGCCACCTCTTTTGAAGCGTTGTCAGAGGCATTGTTGGCTTGTGCTCAATAGATGTGGTCATATCGGAATGTACCAGCTGCCACTTTTCATTTTTGAGTGAGGGCATGATCGTCAGCATACTCTCGCCGAACGCGCGATCGGCAACGATCTTTTGTAATTCCTTTTCGGAGTGCTCACCGTCAATGATACCCGATATAATAGCGGCAACAGTATTGTAATATGCAGAGTAAAGCTCACTGAATATCATTCGCTCACCTCCGCTTTGACATCGTACATCCAATACATTGCTTCCAGATCCTTTTTGAATTGGTTCTCAACACTGCGATTGGAGAAGTTCATTTTTACGATACGGCAGATAAAGGTTCTGATCCAAGGGATCATCTCACTGGAATCATAAACGTCAGCAGAAAAACGATAGGTGTTTTCGTCGAGCTTTTCCACTGTTCCGACACGCTTTTCGCGTTCAAGGCGCCCCACGATATATTCCTCATTATCTTCTACCTTGACCGTGAATTCTACGTGCTCAAGGTGCTCTGCGCCCCATTTGTTTCGCTTGACGCTGACACCCCACATCTTGCTCTGCATTCTGTCAAGTTCCGCTCGAAGCTCATCGAAGCGAGGCGTAGGATCTTCAAGCTTTACGTTTGATAAATAGTCCACACGGTAGGAATGAAACGAATTGTATTCGGGCAGATATGCGAGTAGATGCTGTCTGCCGTTTTGTACGCTGATGAACACACGAAGCGGAACGATGCGATTGCGCCTCGGCATATCTCTGCGGCGGCTCATATTCGATATCGTCACAGCTCTTTTCTCTCTCATTGCCGTGAAAAGGGAGGCAAGAACACCGCTGTCGATGGCACCGGTTATGTAGTGATGCTTGAAGGTAAAAGCATCGGTGTCGGATTCCTCTTTGTCGAGGATAAACGATCCGACTACTCCACAGGGAGCAACCTCCGAGAAGTAATGCAAAACGTCGTTAAGATCGGAAATGTCGGTGCTCTCGGTTCGACGGTAATACATCTTCCGTCCTTCTTTTTCTGCCACGATGATACCTGCCTCGCAATATTCCTTGAGTTTTTTGCGAACAGTGGATTCGTCAAACATCATAGGGCTTTGAAAGCCAGACAGATATTTCTCATCGATCTCCGCGACAAGCTCTGAAATAGTACGCTTGACAGACGGATCGTGTAAAATGTCAAAAATGATGAAATGCAACGTGATGTCGCCATCGGTAAAGCTCTTTGCCTTCCAAGCATTGTAAAGCGGATTGTGCCTGATCGTTCGGCTATCGATGGAAATAAAAACATTTTTACCTTCAGAAGTGCGAACAAAGCTCATATGATCACCAAGCCAGCTTTCCAGACGGCGACGCTCGTCATCATAGGAACGCGCACTCTTGCTCTGATAGTCATCACGACTCTTGAAACCGTAAACGTAGAAATCACGCATATATGCTCTGATTTTTTCAAAGTTTTTGATAAGCTCACTGTATGAGGACATAGTTCACGCTCCTTTCTGTTGGTTTAAGTTGTTATTATGCTTTTCTGTGTTTCCGCTTATCTTTTGTTGCCTCAAAGCTCACATTCACAAGGAACCGCACTACATCCTCGGGCGCGTCGGGCAGAAGCACCGAGATCCAATGGAGCTTGTTCATGTGATAGGCGGGATAGACACCGTCCGACATGCCAAAGGAGCCGAACATCTCGGTCGGCAGCTTCAGATTGACAACGTCGACGACCTCGTCGCTGTCAAAGCCAAACTTGCGACGTGATACCCGCATCACAAGCGCATACCACTTGCGATTGTCACCGTGCCGGAGCACCGCCGTTTCAAAATCCTCATCAAACGGATAGTCCGGCGACGTGCCGTATGTACCTGAGCAGTAGGATAGGAAATCTTGTTTTGTCATCGGCTACTCTCCTGATTCATATTTCTCTTCTTCTGCCGATATCTCTATCGTTTCTGATAGATCAACATAGCAGCTCTTATCCTTGAAGCATCGACGCAGATAGGCATGACCACCGTCCACGGTACATGCACCGCATTTGCAGGTGACATATTGATGCCTGTCGGTGGATTCGATGATTTCGCCGCAGAGCTTGCATTGTATGGCGTTTTTGATGATTTTTCTCATGCTTGCATCTCCTTGCAGAAGGCTTTATAAATCGCCAGTTCACGTTCGGTATGATATACGGCATGCTCAATCGTATCGAAATAGCAGAAATAGGCTCCAGCTTTAGTACAGTTCTGTTTTGCGGAATACCTCCACACTTTTGTATCTTTACCGATCATTGATACACCTCATTCAACAAAAGCATTTCCTTTTTCAAGGATCTTCTTTCTTTCTTCCCAATCGGGCATAAACATAGCAAGTTGCTGATAGAACTTTTTTGAATGATTCGGTTGCAAGAAGTGGGTAAACTCATGCACAACAACATATTCTATGCACGATATCGGTGCTTCAACCAAAGCAAAATTGAAAGTCAAGACACAACGTTTGGGCTGGCAACTTCCCCAACGAGAAACCATATTTCTATATCGAATAATCGGATACTCAACTCCGTATTTCTGAAATTTGGGATAAATAGCATCGCACAACGATTGAATTGTATCCTTGCAGATCGACATTAACCATTTATCCATCAATTTCTTTTTCATTTCGTAATCGTCCGCGTTTTTAACGGTCAATGTGATGTACGATTCATCACATTCCACTTTGCTTTTCTTTGCCTCAACAACCTTCAATCTTCTATCATGACCAAGTATTCTAAACGTTTCTCCATCCACAAATTGTTTCGGTTTAGGAGCATATTTGGCAAGCTCTTCATAATGTGCAAGTGCTTTGAGAATATACTCCGACTTGGATTCAATAAATTCTTCAATGATTCTCTCAGAAATGCGAGTATTGGCAGAAACAAAAATCGTTCTATCTGATTTAATTCTTAAATTGATATTCTTAACATCTTTCCATTGCAACTCATACTCAATTTGTTTTCCATTCAACACTATTTCTTTGATCATTTGAATCTCCTGAGGGCAACTGTGATCACATTCTCAATGATCTTATCGACAGAATCGAAGTCAACATGAATACCTTTTTCTTTTTCGATGTCATAGAACATATCGTCAATATCTTGCGCAATTTTGTTGTGAATATCTTTGTTTGTCTGCCAATCAACCATATTGTGTTCATCAATAATCTCTGTGATGCGAATTGAGATATCCGAAATGACATCAATATTGGCGCTTATATCCATTACATCATCTAAAATCGCAGTAATCACACCGTAGAATGCCTGTGCATGAACATTTCCCTTGATTTTTTCCGGATAGGAAATGTTGGTTGTACCCTTACGGTAGTCTTCCATAATGGACTTCAACTTGGAAAGATATTCAGCTTCTGTGATGACCCGATTCTTATATTCCTCAAGAGCATCTTTTATACGTTTTGAAAAGCTATCGTAATAAGCCGGATTTTCATCTCTGTTTGCTTTAATGCTCTTCGTCATATGAGATACGATTGCATCAGCTTTGGAACGCATGGTTCCAAGGTCATGCAGTTCTTTTTCCAGTTCATCACGGTCAAGAATATCAACCGGGTTTGTAATTTGTTTAATACCTGCTACCGACATATGCGTATCAAGAAGATTCTGCATCTGCTTCTCATACTCTTTATTATCGATCACATCTGCATAACGTTTTTTTACACTTCTTCTTACTTTTGAATAGAAGATAAATGCCGATTGATACATGCCGATTTCCTGCCTTGTAAATGCAGAATACGCCTTTTCGGAATTCAGCACCATGTTGAGCGCACGTCCGAAAGAACAAAGCGCATCATAGAATTTCGCACGGATCTCCGGATCTGCAAGAAATACTTCGATTTCCTCCGTATCCTCTTTGTTTCTGATTGATGTAAAGATATCGCACAGATGAGAATATGCTTCCCGCAAGCGGCTCACGCATGCCATAACATCGACAATCACACCTTGAATATCAGTGCTGTCAAATTCTTCAAGTCCTGCTCCACTATAGACTTCCATGGCAGAATCAAGCTTTTGAATCAGTCCTCGATAATCTACAATCAAACCATAATCTTTACCCTCATAAAGACGGTTTGTGCGTGCAATTGCCTGAAGTAAGCCGTGCTCTTTCAACTCTTTGTCAATATAAAGAACCTGTGTACGAGGTGCGTCAAAGCCTGTAAGCAACTTACTGCAAACAATCAGAATATCAATTTCTCCATCAATAAACTTGTTTTTGATGGCGTCTTCGTAATCATCCGCATTGCCGTATTGCGCCATCATTTTGTTCCAGAAAGCGACCACCATATCGTCAGTACTTTCGTCTACTTCTTCACTTCCTTCACGCATATCGGGAGCAGAAATAACGACCGCAGTGGTAAGATCTCCGAACTCTTCAAAGCATTTTTGGTAGCGAACCGCATCCTTTTTGAAATTGCACGCCAGCATTGCTTTGAATCCGGTGTTTTTGTAGCCTTCAATAAAGTGCAGATTTACATCCAGCGCAATGCGCTTGATCCGTGCATCTGTGGAAGTCAGACGTTTGATGGTACTCCACTTGTTTTTAAGATCGACCTTCTGTGCATCATTCAGCCTTTTTGTAACCTGATCGAACCAAAGGTCAATATTGGCTTCGTCCACATTCTGTTCCACAAATTTTCCTTCGTAGATCAAAGGAACAATTGCATGATCTTCCACACCGTCTTTAATTGTGTACTTATGAATTAACCTGCCGAACTTTTCCATGGTGTTCTTTTCGCTCTTCATTAAAGGCGTTCCCGTAAAGCCGATGTAGCACGCATTTGGAAATACGGTACGCATTTTGGTTGCCAAGGAACCGTAATTGGAGCGGTGGCTTTCGTCGACCAGAACGAAGATATCCCTGGAATTATTCTTGAGTCCGCTGCTCTCCACCGTATTGAACTTGTTGATGATCGATGTAATCACATCCACCGACCCGCTGTTGACAAGCTCAATCAAATGCTTTCCGGAGGTGGCTCTTGCGGGGGACAGCCTTGTATGAGCAAAGGTTTTGGCAATCTGTTTATCGAGTTCTTTTCGGTCCGTTACAATGACGACACGAGGATTAAAGCGGCTCATTTCCATAAGGATATACTTTGCCACCATAACCATCGTCAGGGACTTGCCGCTCCCTTGTGTATGCCAGATAACACCGCCCTGACGGTTGCCCGCAGGATCGTTCTGTTGAATGGTCTTGATGATTTCTTCGACAGCAAAGAACTGCTGATAACGGCAGATCTTTTTGATATTGGCATCGTAAAGGACAAAGTATTTTGCGAGAGTCAATAGCCGACCGGGATCAAACAAAGAAACAAGATTTCTGTCCTGCTCGGTTATTTCACGCCCCACAACATATTGGTCAAGCAGGTTGTTCTGCCACGCTGTATCTTGCTCACGCCATACGCACCAGAAGTTCTTCCCTGTGCCACAGGTTGCATATTTGACGGCATTTTTGTTGGTTGCAACCACAATTTGCGCAAATTTGAAAAGCTGAGGAATATAATCCTTGCCCTGATTGCGAATCATCTGTTCGACCGCCTGATCGACATCCACCGTGGGAGCTTTGCACTCGATCACCGTAAACGGAATCCCGTTGACAAACAAAACGATGTCGGGACGTGCATTCTTTTGCTTGTCCAAACTGTCACACGAAAACTCCTCTGTCACATGAAATACATTATTTTCGGGATGCTCCCAGTCAATATATTTCAGGTTAAAGCTCTTGGTCGTTCCGTCCACAAGCTTTTGGGGATAACTCTTGCCAAGCATCAGAGCATCATAGATTTTTTCACTGGTACGCACAAGACCGTCGATAAGCGGCTCATCCAACTCGGAAATAGCTCGCTCTACATTCTCGGCGGTAAACTTATATGTAATGCCGCTGTAAGTGAATTGGTTCAACTTATGAAGCTGGGAGCGCAGAATGTCTTTCAGTATCACATTATAGAGCCCGCCACGCTGAGCGATACATTCATCGGGAGAAATATATTGATAGCCCAGTTTGCATAAAAGCTCTATGGCAGGGTATTTGCTGATGTTGTCTTCCAAATATAAATCAGAGGGATTTTTATAACTCATATAAAACTCCTTTTTGAGGGTATCTGTTAGATAAAAAGCACATCATTCAATTACAAAATCGCAAGTATGGTAAATGCGAGTACCGTTCTTGTTGATTTGTTCACACAACTTTTTCAAAAAAATGATTGCCTCATTATAAATTGGCAAGTCAAACGATTCAGAGAAAATTTCTTTCTCTTTTGATAAACGGATATGTACTTTGTTTCTACAATCGACAATATAAGAAATGCGTTCCAGTTCTTCTTTTGTAAAATCGGTAATTTCCAATTCATTCATGCGCAAGAGCGCTTTCATAACATTTGCTCGTTGTTCTTTGTTGAATTTGTATTGACAATTGTTTTGATGACATGAGACTGGGCGGTTGCAAATATTGTTTGCGCATTCCAAAATAATAGATTCGATAATTGAAACGACATTAATAATTGCACTTTTGAAAATCATAGTTTTCAAAGAGCCGTAAAAGTGGAATCGATTTATCAAAAAATTATAAAAATCAGACCATTGCAACGCATATGCAATATTGCTTCGTTTTTCCCAAGTTTCCGCAATTTCTTCTAAGTGGTGAGTTTTATTCAAATACTCTTTCGGGCGAATATAGGCGGAAGGAATATTGATCTTTTCATCTTCTTGCAAAGCAAAATTGGTTTCCGGCGGATTATATCCCGCTTCACGAATAATGGTTTCATTGTCTTTCATCAAGGCGGAAATCTTCTTATTGTTTTCAATAAGTTTTTGTTTTTGCTCTGGTGTTATCATAATACCCTCACAATCCCTGTCAGCAAAAGCTGCATCAGGGATTTCTTCTTTTTTTGTTCTTCATCCAACTTACGCTGATGAAGGGTGATAAGGTTGTCGAAGTTGCGAAAAAAGTGTCCTATCGCTTGTTGCTCTTGCTTTTGTACAGGGACTGGAATATCAAAATCAGCGAGATTACTTCTGCTAATTCTTTGGCGTGTACCACCCGCAAGGCAGGTGTTTACTTCGTCAAAATATCTCTGTGACGACAGGTACTGAAGTAGAAATTCATTGCTTGTATTTTCCGAAGCTCTTACTATCGTGCAATCGACTGCTGTAATCATTTTTGTGCCTATATTCGGCACTATACAAGCTCTTCCGGCTGGTTCGGGCAATCTTGAAATCAATATATCCCCCTCAAAAACCTCCTCACAATGTAAGGCTTCAAAGGTATCTTCCGACACCCACTTTTTGTTGTTGGGTTTGTCAAGAAATTCTGCCACACCGACATTGCCTGTCTGAATTAAACGCACGCCTGAATTGCTTTGGTCTTTTGCTTCAATCCAATCGCCGTCCGTAAACTTATCGCATAATGATAATAACTTACGCTGTTCCCAAGGGTCAGTAAACCCCGGGAAACGGATTTCGGGAACATTGCAGCCTTTTTTCGGGAACATTTTCGATAGGTACACTTTTTTAAGCCTTTTCAGTTCGTCGATTTTCTTCTGTTGAAGCTCAATCACCTTGTCCTGCATCTGCAAAATCTCAGCAATCTTCTCTTGCTCAGCAGGAGTTGGATAATGCAATATCATATCGCCGAAATCTTCAAATCCGATTTGCTTACCATCCCTGATTCCATATGTGCCCTTATTAAGACGATTGATGTAATCGCCTGTTTTGAAATATGCTTTATAATATCCATCACAAATTGGAACAATGGGTTTTAAAACGGTGTAGGCAGGGCTAACTAATCCCTCATATTCGGAATACTCTATTCCACCTTGAAAAGAACGAAGACTAATAACAAAATCCCCACGATCGACTTTCTTGTAGCTGGTAATATTAGATTCATCAAATTTTATGTCTATATCCACTTGATCTCTAGGAATTACCCCTTTGTCTTGAGTTGCAGAGAGAACTTCAAATTCACCATTATGCTTTTTATTTGTCACCGATTTGAAAATATCTTTTGCTTTATATTCTTTTTCGGTACACCAGTCAAGTGGCATAATGCCAGCTTTCGTCCTTTTATATCCTTTCGGCACTTCACCGCGCCGGATTTGTTCAATTCGTTGTTTTATTTGTGGGGTCATATTTATTCCACCTTTTTATAATTTTCCGCGATATCTTCCTCGTTCTTTTGTTGTTTCGGACGGCAAATCTTATAAAAGAAATCTGGAATCAACACAGCGTTCTTTCTATGCTCAAAAATTCCATTTTGTAATTCGATTGCTTTTTGAACTAACTCGTCTCCGTCCAAAATCAACCCCCAGTTGTTCAAAAGATTATCCGATGCGTTTTTTAGTGTTGTTATTCTATTGTCGTCTTCCTTCATGTGTTTATTAAACGACCACAAATATTTAATAAAAGGAATACACCAAAGAGCTATACTAAGGAAATTCAAAAACGACGGGTTGATAATAGCTGCAGCTACAAAAATCAACGCAATGATCACGTACATAAGTGCCTTATATGCCGAGGCATATTTTTTTCGCAAATCGCTATCCCAACGAAGATTCTCTTTTTGACAAAGAAGAATCTGCTTACTATAATCGCATGTCGAATAGTCTTCATACCATTTATCATTGTCGGTAAATCCGCTTTGGGGATATTTGCTGACCATTTCGATTATACGATCTTTGGTAAGGGGGCAGTTCCACTTGTTATTCAAATGCGAATATTGATTGCTGGAATATAATGTGGTATCAATATACTGCTGAACTTCTGCTGCCTCTGTTCTAATTTTTGAAATATAGCTGTTTATGGGAAATGCAGCAAAAAATGTTGCAAAAGATAGTCCTATTGATAAACCTGTAATAAGTTCATTGTGGGTTATTGACTTTAGTACTGCGAATACACATACTAAAACAACACAGAAGAAAAAATACAAACCGGCTACTACTTTTGCTTGAAAATATTTTTTGCGTTGCGCAAAAAGGCATTGTATAATTAAAGTGTTGCTTTGTTTTTCGTAAATGCTTTTATCCATAAGTTGGGAAATTACCTCCTAAAATCTCACGCCACAATCTTATAGCTTTAACTTGGTCTTTTTCTTGTGTTTCTGCATAAATTGCCGAATACGCTTTATTGTAATCAGAATATGATCGCAGATAAATTGATTGCTTCTGCGCATTTGTTAATGTGTTTATATTTCCTTGAATCCCCTTTGGATCGTTTACAGTACAATAGATATTCTGATAAATATAGTACAGTAAACCTTTGAATTCTAAATCAACATACTGGGAAAAATCGGTTTTTGTTTCGCAATAATTCAACACCATTGCTTCCAACATATATGAAGGCATAGATGCCATCGTCGGTCTACGATTCCAATATTTAGCCAATCTAATTAAATTAAGTGCATATCCATTGCACTTTGTATTTATCCTCTTAACTCTATCTCTATCGATTTTAGGATTGGTTTTTTTCCACCCTCCAGATCCGTTTGGAATTAAATAGTAGTCAGTAGCATAAAATGCGGGAACTATATCAAAATTCCATTCATAACTTGTGAATTTCAGCGTTATAGCTTCACCTCTTGAATGTAGTCCCGCTTTACTACAATCATGGAGCTTTTCGAGTGCAGATTTGAAAGCATTTTTTATTTTTGTAGAATTCAAATAATATGTTGGATTATAATATCCATAATAGCCATTAGAGACGCAATCGCAATATTCCTTAAAAGGACTATCTGTATTCGTTAGTTTTAATTTGTAATTGTCCCAAGATCCGTTGAACTCAACTTGGAAAGCCCCTCCGTTTAATCCTATTATTAGATCGATGTCGTCGATGGGCCGGATTTTTGTTCCTCTTGCAAACGATCCAAATTGCATATGATATTCTTTAGCTAACGGGAGAAAATTCTTCAAATTATTGATTCTATCAAACATAGCATCTCTGCTATTTCTTGCCAGGGTGACTCTTTGTGGTGCGAGATTAACATAATCTCGCATAAACTCATTAAAAGCACTATTTACACTTGTTGCCATAAATTCTCCTCATTGAAATTTGATTTATTTTTTCATGCTCTTCTCCACCAGCTTATCAAAATCACTCTGATAGAGCTTATCTTGTGTTACACGGTATTTTTCGAACTCGCTTTCGGCATACGCTTTAGCAGCGATTTTGGAGACCGTACCTGCATCAGTTAATATCTCACGTCCTGTAAATTCCAAGAACATATCCAGTCGCTTCGCCCAATCTTCCATCGTCATCGGAATCTTTCGCTTGGCAAAGTCTTCTGCGGCATCGAGGAAGGAGTTGACGATTCTACCAAGTGAGTCGAGCTCGTCTTTGGTGAGATAGTTTTTAGCTATCGAAACGTCGGATTTGAGAATCTTGCCGTCGGGGGAACGCTCCCATGAGGTAAGCCCCATATGTTCCTTGCTACTGTCAGCACGCCCCATAATCAATTCCGGAGCTGTATTGCCCGTGATGGCATAATGCATCTTGTTCTGAACGGTAGCAAAGAAGAGCTTGGTTGTTGGCGCATTTTTATCGTAATCCACACTGGTTGCATATATGTCGGTAACCTTCTGATAAAATCTACGCTCACTTAAACGAATCTCGCGGATTTCTTCCAGCAAACGCTCAAAATAGTCTTCGCCAAGGAAAGCGCCGTTCTCCATACGCTTGCGGTCAATTACGTAACCGGTAATAGCATATTGCTTCAAAACCTGAGTCGCCCAACGTCTGAACTGGGTTGCGCGAATAGAATTTACACGATATCCAACAGAGATTACAGCATCAAGATTGTAGTGGTCAACTTCTCGACTGACTTGACGCGTGCCTTCTGTTTGAACTACTCGAAATTTTCGAGCAGTTGATTCTTTATCCAATTCTCCGGACTTAAAAATCTCTTGTAAATGATAAGTTATCGTGTTGGATTCAACATCAAAAAGATTCGACATCATTTTTTGCGTGAGCCACAATGTTTCGTCTTCGTAACGAACTTCTATGGAATCGGCGTGAGCCTGCTTTTCAAAAATCAAAAATTCAGCTGTACTGTTTCGGATAATCAAATCTTTTCCTTCGCTCATAATCCAAGTTCCTCCATATACTTCTTCATCTGTGCCTGCACCTCGGCAAGCTCTGCTTCGATGTTGGCAATATTCTGCTTTACCTCATCGATGTCAATGAGTTCTTCCTCTTCAAAGGTGTCAACATAGCGGGGAATATTGAGATTGTAATCGTTTTCTGCGATTTCTTCAAGAGAAGCAACGTGACTGAATTTGGGCTCGTCCGCATAATGAATATCGGTTTTATACTGAACATAGGTGTCTACGATCTTCTTTACGTCACATTCACGCAGGATGTTCTGATTCTTGCCTTTTTCGTAGTGTCCTTCACCGCTTGCATCCACAAAGAGGACCTTGTTATTCGTTCCGCGATCCTTGCGGAAGATCAGAATACACGCAGGAATTCCTGCACCGTAGAACAGGTTTGCGGGAAGCCCGATCACGGCGTCAAGAAAGTTAAAGCTCTCAATAATGGTGCGGCGGATTTTTCCTTCGCTTGCACCGCGGAAGAGTACACCGTGAGGAAGAATGATTCCCATGCGACCCGTGGTATCGTCCAGACTGTGCAACATATGCATGACGAATGCGTAATCGCCTTTGGATGTGGGCGGGATGCCCCAATCGAAGCGTCTGAACGGATCAAGCTCCGCAGACATTTTTTCCTTGGGCTTGCCTTTTTCGTCTACCGCGCCCGAGAGAAAGCCGCTGTCCCACTTGTCAAGCGAGAATGGAGGGTTCGCACAGATACACTGGAATTTCATCAATTTATCATCTTTAATATTTCCGGGGTTGGAAAGCGTATCGCCTTGCCAGATGGTAGCGTCATCTACATTGTGTAGGAACATATTCATACGGCAGAGTGCCCATGTCTGCATATTCTGCTCCTGACCGTAGAGGGCAACCTTGCGGCTTTCGACTTGCTTGTATGCCTTGAGAAGAAGACCGCCGCTTCCACAGGTTGCATCGTAGATACGGTCATTTTCTTTAGGGGCAATCAATCTTGCAACCAGCTCGGAAACCATACTTGGGGTGTAGAATTCGCCGCCCTTCTTTCCGGCACCGGATGCAAAGTTTGCGATCATATATTCGTAGGCATCTCCGATGATGTCTGCATTGTCGAGCTGATCGGGGGAGAGATCAAGGTCCTTGAAATCTTCGAGAAGATTTTTGAGAATCGCATTTTTTTCTTTCACCTCACCGAAATCAACGGTAGAGTTGAAATCAATGGCACGGAACACGTTATGTAGCTTTGCGCTGTTGTTTTTCTCTATATTGGCAAGAGCGATATTGATTTTTTCTCCGATAGCTGTATCGTTTCTGTTTTTGTAGAGGTAATCAAAGGTTGAGGTTTCATCCATGACAAAGCGCTCACGGCTCATCGCACGGGCAATACGTTCCTCGTTCCCGTCATACTGTTCACTATATTTCTTGCGAGTGTATGAGTATACATCGCTCAGATATTTTACAAAAAGCATCGAAAGAATATAATCCTTGTATCGTGAACTGTCAATCTTTCCGCGAAAGCTGTCGCAAGCATTCCAAAGAACTTTTTCAATGTTTTGTTTGGTAGTCATCATTTATTACCTCTTTTCATATTTTCGTAAATTTTGTTCAAAAGCAGAGCGTTGTATTTTTTCTTTTCTGTGGCGAGCTTCTGCATTAATTCTTGCTCGCGCTCCGAAAGGATCATCAGATCACCAACCATCTTCTGCTCCTGTAAGGGTAAAATTGTGATCGACAGTGAGCCGATCAGCCCTGAACTGATTGTGCCAAAAGCAGTGCTTCCGCTGCTGTTTTGCGTCATCGTTATTCTGTTTTTGTCACGCCGCAACGACCAAAACACATATTCCGGCACTGCGTAACGTTTATCAACACGAATGATTGCAAAGTGGGAGGGAACGACAATTCCGCACAAATCCGGCTGATCGATCATGACTACTGTATAGGGTGCGCTTAGTCTGATTAGAATATCTCCCATCCGGGTCAGGTAGCCCTCTTTCAACTCTTCCGATAATTCGTATGGTTCAATATAAGCTTTTTCAATATAACCTTCGTTTGCTATACATTTTAGATTCAAAAGCCGATATTCAAATGTTCGCAAGGAAGATGCGTCTTTCTTTTTTCTTGCGGTAACAAGTCCTGTTCGGACAACCGCAACTTCACCGATTGTCATATGCTCTCCTAAAATATTTGTCCTGGTAAATTTGTGATGATATTTGTCCAAAATAAATGGAGTTCCGACCCCTTTATTACATAATAACAAACTTTCCCGATTTTGTCAATAGGTTTGCAAAAAATTTGCACTGGATGTTTTGTGATTACGAGAATGGCGTGTCAGATATAATTAAAAACATCCTGGATGAATGATAAAATATTCTTCTCTTGCAATATCCGCCGGTTTGAGCTATAATAAACCCAAGTTATCGATCCGGCTTTGGCGGAGCGGTACTCTTTGATTACAGCGGTGAATTATTTGCACCGTGAAGTACTGTGACAGGGAATGACCGCATTAAACTCGGCAACAGGAACCATACAAACGGGGGTGCATTTCTAAAAGAATTTCTAAAAATTTTTTAGAAATATTTTTAGAAATCGCAATGCTTTATGGCGTAAGGATTTTTTGAGGTTCGAACAAAAAAGAGCCAAAAACCCTTGTAAACACTGGGCTTTCAGCTTCTTTTATCGTCCGTTATCGTCTTCTAAAATCCCTTAATTTCCGCATTGTTATTTTGCCTTGAAAACCGTTTGCCGGCAACGGCACGTGGGTGCGAATCCCACACCCTCCGCCAGGCGTGATGGTCTGTAAGATTTTTCTTACAGACCATCATTTTTATCACAGGTGTTGCGCTGATTCTGTTTGTCTGACAAACGCCTATTTGTCGGGACGGTTAAAAATGTACAAGTTGAAAAATCGCTGAACAGCCTGCGAAAGCAAGGGGTTCAGCGATTTTTTACTTTAAAATTTTTGTGCTCTTTGCAGATTCCAGAAATCCGGGTCTTGTTTGGAATACCGTCGGCGTTCCGCTTTTGGCCTTTTGATAAATTGAGAAAAATCAGACTCCGGGTCACGCCTGTCAAAAAACGGTTTCGCGGAGTCCGGCCGGGCGGGATTACTTGCAAAGGTGAACATCCATTTGCGGGAAGGGGATGGTGATGCCGTTTTCATCAAAGGCTTTCTTGACCTGCTCGTTCATGTCAAAATAAACGCTCCAGTAATCCTCGGTTTTGCACCAGGCGGCGGCGGTAAGATCGATACTGTTTTCGCCGTGTTTGTCGATGCGGGCGCGGGGCGCGGGATCGGAAAGCGTGAGCGGGTGGCGGGCGATGATGTCAAGAATCAGTTGCTCGGCCTTTTCAAAATCATCCGAATAGGAGATGGAAAAGGTGAGATCCACACGGCGCAGCGGCTTTTCGGAATAGTTGACGATCTCGCTGGTGGAGAGCTTGCCGTTGGGGAGGTAGACCACCTTGTTGTCCACGGTGCGCAGTTTGGTGTTGCAGATCAAGATATCCTCCACCGTGCCCTCAAAGCCGTTTGCGGCGATATAGTCGCCGTCCCGGAACGGGTGCGTGATGAGCAGCAGTATGCCGCCGGCAAAATTGGAGAGCGTGCCGTTGACGGCCAGCCCGACGCCGACGCCGAGCGAGGCAATGAGCGCGGACACGGCCGAGACATCAATGCCGACATAACCGACGAGCGCAAGCACCACCAATATTTTCAGCCCGATCTTGGCCACATAGGAAAGCGTGCGGTAGACCGTCTGGTTGACGGCTTTTTCGCCTTTTTTGGCGGCCAGTTTCTGTCCCTTTTTCTCAATGGCCCGGGAAATCCGGTTGATAAAGGCAAAGGAAACAAAAAGCAGCACCAACGCAACGACAAGCCGGACGCCCACGGTGGCCAGCCAATTCTGAATGGTGGAAAGGAAGATTTGCCAATCCATTTTTTTGACCTCTTTTGTTTTGTAATTTCCGGCCGGAGCCGGTATTTTTATTATAGTCCGACCGGGGGCGGCCGTCAAGACGGACGGCTTTTTTCCCCGGAAAATCTTTGGAGAAAGCGGAAGGAAAAACTTGAATCCCGCCGCCCTTTGTGCTATAATATAAACTGGCGTAGGATTTTTATTCACGGAAGGATGAGGGATATGAGAAAAACCAAAATCGTGTGCACCATCGGCCCGGCCAGCGACAGCGAAGAGGTGCTGACGGGACTTTGCCGGGCGGGCATGAATGTGGCGCGCCTCAATTTTTCGCACGGCACGCACGAAGGGCACCGCCGCACCATGGATCTGGTGAAGAAAGTGCGGGAGGAACTGGGACTGCCGATTGCGCTCATGCTGGACACGAAAGGGCCGGAATACCGCATCAAAACTTTCAAAGACGGGAAAATCACCCTGTCGCCGGGGGACGCTTTTACTTTCACCGCCGACGAGGTGGAGGGCGACCGGACGCGGGTCGGCGTCAACTATCCCCAACTGCCGCAGGAGCTCTCGGCCGGCGACACAATCCTGCTGAACAACGGGCTCCTTTCCTTCCGGGTGGTCTCAGTCGAGGGGGCGGACATTCACTGCGAGGTGATCACGGGCGGCGAGCTTTCCGATCGCAAGAGCATGAGTTTCCCCGGCCGGGTGATGAGCCGGCCTTACCTTTCCGAGCAGGACAGGAAGGACATTGCTTTCGGCGTGGAAAACGATATTGACTATATTGCCTGTTCCTTTGTTTCCTGCAAGCGGGATCTTCTGGATGTGCGGGCGTTTCTCTCCGAGATCGGGGGAGAAAAGATCGAGCTGATTGCCAAGATCGAAAACCAGTCGGGTTTTGACAACATCGAGGAGATCTGCCAGGCGTGCGACGGCATCATGGTGGCGCGGGGCGACATGGGGGTGGAGATCCCCTTTGAAAAACTGCCCGCCATGCAGAAAAAGCTCATTACCAAGTGCCGGTTGCTGGGCAAGCGCGTCATCACAGCCACCGAAATGCTGGAATCCATGATAAAGAATCCGCGGCCGACCCGCGCCGAGATTTCGGATGTGGCCAATGCCGTATATGACGGCACCAGCGCCATCATGCTTTCCGGCGAGACGGCGGCGGGGAAATATCCGGTGAAGGCGGTGGAGACGATGGCCAAGATTGCCGAGACGGCCGAGAAGGACATTGCCTATGACCGGCAGTTTTACGGCAGTGAATTCCGCATTAAAAACGCGGTGGACGCCATTTCGCACGCCACCTGCGGGATGGCCATTGACCTGGGCGCAAAGGCGATTGTGGCCTGTTCGCTGTCGGGAATGACGGTGCGCATGGTCTCGCGTTTCCGCCCGCCCGTGCCGATCATCGGCCTGACGACCGACAAGCGCACTTTCCGGCGGCTGGCGCTCTCCTGGGGCGTGATCCCCGCCATGTGTGAACAGTTTACCTCCACCGAGGTGCTCTTTTACAGCGCCAAAAAGATTGCCGAGCAGATTCTGCCGCTTGAAAAAGGCGACCGGATCGTGATCACCGGCGGCGACACCAGCGGGCGCTCCGGCAAGACCAATCTGGTGCGGATTGAAGAGATCTGAACAAAAAAGTTCCCCGGCTGACAGCTGTCAGCCGGGGTTTTTGAATTTTTGTCTGCTATTAAACCCTCCGATAGAGATCACGGATGTAATTCTTCAGATATTTCAGCAAAGTGGCATCGGTGGGATTGGACATGATCTCCGGGGAGATGCGGCCGATGCCGGAGATTTCCCAATAGTTTGTGTATATGAAAGTGGCGCTTTTCAGATTTGAATTATTGAATGCACCTTTGCCGATATGGGTTAGCCCGACGCTGAAGCTTACCTCCTCCAATTTACTTTCGGCAAATGCGAAGTCGCCGATTTCCTGGAGGCTGCTCGGGAAAGAAATGCGATCGGTGACCTGGAGGCGGTAGAAGGCGTACTTCCCGATGCGGGTGAGTTTTGAGGGACTGCCGAAACTCACATTGAAATCCAGTGTTGTAATAGAACAGTCATAGAAAGCATAGTCTCCGATCGTTTCGATATTCTTGCCCAGTTTAAGCGTGGGCATGACGCCGGATATGGATACATCGGGATCATAAAAGGCATAGTCGTCTATGGCTGTGACGGGATATTCGGTGCCGTCTACCGTGAGGGTATCCGGGATGGCGATGGATTTGTTCCATTCTGTGCTATTGCAGAATTGCGCGGCCAGGGCTGCTTTCCCGTCTTTCACACGAAAGCGAAGGCCGTCACAGATCACATAGAATGTGCCGTCTTTTGTGAGGTTGTTGGTCTCACAGCTGTAAATGACCGGATAACCTCCGGCAAAACGCTCATGCCAGTTTTCACCGGGTGCGGCGGCTTTGACATAGATAATGTGGCTCTCTCTGTTGGAATTGTTGCTGATCACGTTGGCACCCACCGTGACAAGGCCGGCCGGAAGTGTGATCTCACAAAGTCGTGTGCAATAATGGAACACTTCGTCTCCGAGATAGAGCAGGCTGTCAGGGAGATTGATGGACGAAAGATGGGCGCACCCATAGAAGGCCTTGTCGCCGATGCCCAGCAATCCTTCCGGCAGGATCACTTCCGTCAGAGGTTTGCTGGAATGGGAGGAAACAAAGACCCCGTCGGAGATGTAAAGCGTTCCGTCCTTTACCTTACGGGTGTTGCTTAGCTTTCGGTCAGCAACCAGGCAGTGACCCAGGTACAGGAAATTGTCTTCCCAGTTATTATTGTTGTTTACGAACGCCGTGCCCTGGAGCGCCGAGTAAGGGACGTTTCGGAGACTGTCGCCGCCTGTGAATGTGGCAAGTTTCGTGCAGGAATAGAACGCTTCTTTCTCAATTCGGGTCACGCTGTTCCCAAGGGCAACGGTCGTCAGTTTGTAGCATGCACGGAACGCGTTTTCCCGGACCCTTTTCACGCCGTTCCCCAGAGCAACGGTCTTCAGAGCGCCCAGCTCGTTGAAGGCGTACTCTTTGATCTCGGTGACGCCGTCGGAGATTGTGATGTCGGTCACAAGGTTCCGGCCTTCAAAGGCGTAGGCCGCGATCTTATAGGTGTGTCCCTGATAGCTTTCGGGCAGGTTCAGCACGGTCTCGCTGCCCACATAGTCAATCAGACAATATTCATTTTCACCCTCAAAGAAGAGGTAGTCGCCCACACGGCGGATGTGGGTGGGTTCGTTTTTGGAGGAATAGACGCCGAGAACCGTAGAGAGCGACCCGAGGCGAGAGGAAGTGGGATTGATGATCTCGACCAGGCGGTGGCAGTAGGAGAAAACCAAGTAAGCATTGTCCAGGGTATAGCCGGAAACGCCTGTGCCGAAAATCACGCGCCGGAGTGAGTTGCAGTATTCAAAGGCATATTGGCCGATTTCCTGCAGCGAATCGGGGAAGGAAAGCTCACTCAGCGCCTTGCAACCGGAGAAGGCAGAGGAACCGATGGACTCCAGTCCTTCTTTGAAGGTGATGTTTTGCAATGCGCCGCAATTGTAGAAGGCATAGGAACCGATGGACTTCAGTCCTTCTTTGAAGGTGATGTTTTGCAATGCGCCGCAATTGTAGAAGGCATATTCTCCGATCGTTTTGAGCGAGGCGGGGAAGGAAAGCTCACTCAGCGCCGTGCAACCGGAGAAGGCATAGGAACCGATGGACTCCAGTCCTTCTTTGAAGGTGATGTTTTGCAATGCGCCGCAATTGTAGAAGGCATA
>ERZ779888.1125-NODE-1125-length-28037-cov-8.754235_pt1 | contig 28037 bp, 28 predicted proteins | sample MGYA00511245_ERZ779888 | MGnify/ENA primary metagenome ERZ779888 (study PRJEB29588, sample SAMEA2155255) | human gut metagenome | biome: human gut; feature: human-associated habitat; material: faeces | place: Denmark | collected 2008/2010 ...
TTTGGGAATGCCGCAATTGCGGACATATCGTTGTTGGTACTACGGCTCCCGAAACCTGCCCTGTATGTAAGCATCCGCAGGCCTATTTTGAAGTTCGTAAAGAAAATTATTAAGGTGAATGAAAAATGAGAGAAAAGTTTTATATTTGCCGCCATTGCGGTAATTTGATCGGTCTTATTCACGATGCAGGGGTTCCTATGATGTGCTGTGGACAGAAGATGGAGGCGCTGGTTCCTAACACCACCGAAGCGTCGGGAGAAAAGCACTTGCCTTTTGTGAATTTGGAAGACGGTTCTGTTTATGTAAGGATCGGCGAAATAACGCATCCGATGACTGAGGAGCATTATATTCAGTGGATTTACCTTGAAACGGAGAACGGAGGTCAGCGGAGAGCCTTTAAACCTGGCGATACACCGGAAGCTACTTTTTGCACCGGCGAAGATAAACCTGTTGCACTTTATGCTTACTGCAACCTCCACGGACTTTGGAAAACTGAAATCAAGTAAAAGTAAAATCGCCTGCCAAAACATCTTGGCAGGCGATTTGTCATATCTATTTACTGCAACCTATCACCCCCAATCTATCCCGAATAATTCGTCGGGAGAATAATTGCAGGTAAAGTCGACGGATTCAATGTTGTCGCAATGACCTGACAGGAAGTTCTCGTCCTGTTGCGTTCGGAGATGGAAGTAGGCAACTTCCTCGATGGAAGCTTTGTACGTTTCACCCTCGCCATAGAGATATGCCTCGGCGTGTACGCTGATTTCTGTTTCTTCCTCGATGCTATCAAGGAAGTCTTCGAAAGTATTGTAATACTCAAAGTCATCAAATTCTCTCGGAATACCGCAGACGAGGAATTCAGCTTGGTTACCGTCGGGAGTTGATACCCGAACGTGGGAGAATAGAACAGCCATTACATTCCACCCATCGTCAGCCCTTGATCTGCGAGGCGATGCTCGAACTCATTTTTGTTGTCGATATAATAATCATCGCCCGAATGCCAAAGACTCACGTACATGAATCCACCATAACGAGTGCCATCAAAATAGAGTTCTCTCTGCTCGAATCCCTCACCAAGTCCGTCCGAATTCTGTCCGGAGATCCATTGCTTGAGATCCTGTTCCTCGTCTTCTGTGGGGAGCCTGCCGTCTGAACTGTAATGCATCCGTAGAGCTCACCGTTTCGGCGTTCAACATCCCAATCAGCGGAACGAAGCTTTTCGGAGGCACCATTATTGCCGTGGAAGTATTCTGCCATATTGCATTCATCACTGGCGTTGTACTCAATCAAGCCCTGACGCATAATGTCTTCGTGCCGAGCTGCAAACGCGGCATCTTCCTCGTATTCGTCCTCGTCGATGTCGCCATAACTATCTCTACTGTGTACTTGAATGGTCAGCGGACAATAGTATTTGGTTGTGACAGACTGAGGATAGGCTTCTGTCAGCATTCTGTTGAGCTGCTCATAGGAAGCAAGTCCTTCGACCTTGACGGTGTTCTCAAACTCTCGCTTGCTCGTATAGGGGAGGTTGTGCATGAGAGTAATGATATCGTTCAAGGTGTGGAATCTGAATCCTGTGGGCAACGCTTTTGCGATCGCATTTTCTACGATACCGTTGCATTCGAGAGTGAATGTGAGACCTTCGTCGGATTCCTCATTATATTTGATGTCGTAAGCACTTGCGTGAATCTCATGCAAAAACGAGAGAGCTCCGGCTAACTGTCTGCGTTCCACAGGGAGTTGAACACGCGCGGTGTAATCGCCATTTGAAATAATTGCTATCATGGTTTTATCCTTTCTGTGAAAATTAAAAATGCCCGACTCTCATGTTTCAGAGAATCGGGCATGGTAAGATAAATATTTTTTTGTGGGGAGGAGAACGAGAAGATGCCATTTTTCTTTTCCTTTCAAGACATATTTTTTTAACAAAGATTTTTTTGCAAATAACGAAAAAAGGGGAGATATTTGCGATGAAAAATCACAAATATCTCCCCTAAAAAGGCATGGGAAAGGTTCATTTCCGGTCCTTAGCCCTAAAACGCCGATTGGCATCTTTTTATTTGCACTAAAATCCGATTTTCAAAAAAGTGAGGAAAACGCTGGAAAACGAAGAAAACCCGAGAAAATCTCGGGTTTTTCGGTTGGCATCTTTTTTGTCAACTCGTCTTGGCTGTTATGGTCTTAAAAGATGCCTGTTTGTTAGGGCAGGAAAGCATCCCGATACGGAACACTTTAGTATTTTTTCTTCAAAGTTTCAAAAGTTTGTTTTTCAGTGTGGTTGCTTCGAGTATTATCATTTTGCCACTTTCACCAATTCTGACACCGCATCGGTTTTCTCCCAAGGAAAGTCAGGAGAGTTAAAGTGACCGTAACTCTCAATGTTAAAGTAAGCATATTGCTATATCTTTTCACGTGAGAATTTTAAGGGCAAACTTGAAGAACTTTCCGCCCAGCGGAATCAACAGTATTGTGATGCAGCAAACCAGTCCCAGGCATCCAAGAATCAAAGCAAACGGCAATTTAATGAACAGCCAGATCGCTGCCGACAACAATGCGCCAGTAACATGAAATCCGATCCAAAACAGGACAGTCAACACCGCCAATGTAATAAGAATTTCAATCATATGATTTCCTTTTCCCTGTATGAGTTAATAAAACCCGTTTTCATCAGGTTCTCCGAAACAACTATGACAAACACACGGCTCTGACAGCTCTATCGCTCCATTAGCAGTAATATTTATCTCACGGTTGATAAACGGAAATATCCGACAATGACTTATCATCAACAAACCCATCTTAGAATTTTCTCGGATAACTTTGTTTATCAAATTGCTTATATTTCGAGCGTTAATAAAATCAAGATTGTTAAGCGGCTCATCGATTATCATCAGCTCTGCCTGTGACCGTGTAGCGATTACTGACAACACAGATAGCAGTCTTTGTTCACCACCGCTGAACTTTGCCGGTTTTGCTTTTGCGTCAAATACACGGCTGTTATCGCTACGACGCGGAATCCATTCATCGATGAGGTCATTCACCTCTGCGTAACTCAATGATCTGCCAGAATGGATTTCACCGCTTTCACTGATAATATCTCGCACCTGTATGCTACCCATTTCAGCATATTCGTCCCTCTGTTGTACATAAGCTACTTTGGCTCGATACTGTTGTAGTTCTTCATTCCCCAACGAAAGGACGTCACCAAAGCTACGCTCGATGATTGTGCCACCAATACGCTTTCCGTCAGTTTCCAACCGCATGATACTTTTCAATATGGAGCTTTTGCCCACACCGTTTTGTCCGGATATAAGAACTACGTCCCCTTCGCCTATATCGAAAGAAATATTCTTCACCAATGTGCGATCCTTAACCGCAATGGACAAGTCTTTTATACTAAGGATTGTTTCCATTTCAGTTCCTCCATAAGTGCTTGTTGGATATAGCCGCCGTTGTAATCAATGCAAATGATTCAGCGATTACGGCAACCAATACAGGCACGACATTTATCGGATAGAAACCCACCATTCCGAAAGAAGCCGCTGATATAATCACAGATATGAAAACTAATCCCATACCGGTTCCTATCGTAATTCTATAATAGGCATGGTTCAAAGCACCAAAATCAGCGCCGCTTGATACCAGCCGTTTGAAATTACCAGCGACAGATTTTGAAAGGAATACCATCGCAATTACAACCAGCGCTGCAGGCCCTAAGACAAAGACAAGCAAATACGGGAGAATTCTCATAATAACTGTTATAATTTCGTCCTCTCTGTACAACATGTCAGTGGGCATTTCCGAGCATCCTTCTGCTACAACTTCAATTGGCTCGTTGGTAAAAATAATGCAACTATAGGATATATTTGCGGTATACTGCTCATCATACCCCATCACAATAATACCGTCGCTATGTTTACCATTTCCCGAAACTCTTGCTGATGTGACAGCGGGCAATATTTTCTCAATGATATAGGCTTTGGTGACTCCATCAACAATATGCTTCGAGAAGATCGTATCACCCGCGTTCAATCCGTAACGGTCTGCAATATTTTTCGACACCGCAACACCATTACCGTTAAGCTTAGTTGTATTCCAGTAGATTGCATTAGAATAATTACCTTCTTCTGTCTGCATCAAAATTTCGGCGTTAAAGCGTGTTTGTACATCCGCTGACTGCGTAAACGAAATTCCTGCGTTATACTGGTAATATGTATTTTCGAGCGTACTGCGCTGTGCAGTCGCTGAGTATTCGTATTTAGAGCGCAAAAGCGTATTCAACTGGGACATATCCGTACCCACAGTAATGGATACAGCCAGAGAGATCAGAAGGAAGGGGGCTAAGGACGCCGCCATCCACCCCAATATACATTTGCGGGGTGGATGAAGATTCACAACAAAAGTCTTCACCACAATCATCCTCCTTTCTCAATTCTTACTGCGATTCTTATTCTTACTGCGATTCTTTTTTGGGCTATCTTCTTGGTGATTTTTCAAGCTGGACACATCTGGCGAGGCGTTAGGCTGTGATTCTTTCTCCTTTTTAGCTATCTTCTTAGTAATATCATCAATCATTGCATTGTTCATAAGCAAGCAAATGATTTCAGCAACGATTACTGCCGCCGGAATCGCGAGAATGCGGGTGTCCATCGCTGCTTTGGGGATGAATTCATCGGACATATATACCGCACCAAACAACACCGCTGCAAACATCACAATCCAAGCGATGGTTTCAAAAACAAAAGATGTTTTGTAGTATGGCTTAACGTCTTGTCCCTTGGGGATACAGAGCTTCGTAAAGTAGGCTCTTTCACAACCACGCTTTCTCATTACCACATTGAATAGGATTGCTATGGCTGCCGCCAATACAGCGCCAACCCAAATCATCATTGCATTGTTTTCTGCATCAGCATCAGTTTCCCTAACACGGAAATCGGTAATTTCATTTGCATATCCGGCGGACATAATCGCATCGTAATGGATCTGGTACTGTTCATCGGAATCAAATGCTTCACGATCCTTCAGTCTGCCAAGCGGCCTGTAATCCATCGTCAGATAGGTGCGACAAGTGCTGTAATCAGCAGCGGAAATATACATTCCGGAATAACCGTTATTTACGGAATTGTTTCTGATTCCAACTGCCTGCTCGGCTGTGATCTGCGCCAAAATTGCTCCACCATCATAGATGGTGTTTGTCTCATAAATGGCATATATCTGGAATTCTACAGCTTCGTTGTTGATAGCAAAGGACACCTTGTCACCCAACTTTGCACCGGTATCTTTAGCAAACTGCCAGTCAATGTATATCGGATTTTCAATCTCCGCAGAGGCTTTTTCAATAACACGGGCATCGTTGTACATTGTGATACCGACAGTCTGGAACTGATCGCTCAAAAGCACTGTTGTTGTCCGAGACACACCATTCACAGATACTTGCGTTTTTGTTAGATAAAACGGAAAAACCTTATCAATACCGTTTGTGCCTTCCAACTCCGCTACCTGCTCATAGGAAGGCTCTGGAGTAATGAAGTCCATATCGGTATTTTTATAAATACTCTGCGTATTATAGTTGCCGGCCTGCTGAGTGATATGCGAAAAGGCAAACAATAGTCCAACAACCATTGCAGAGGCGATACACAGAATTATCGTAAGCAATAGTCTGTGTCTTACCCAATAGCCTTTCATAAATTATCCCTCCGCATTTACTTCTTCGGACTCAACAAATTCCAAGGTGCTCTGAATATCATAAGATGCATCTACATTATCGTCGTAAACAAGCGTCATTGTCACAGAGCCTGCAGCATTGGGCTTGAACTGAATAACGCACTCATGTTCCATAGCATCTTTGGATGCATTTGCAGTAAATTCGTAGGTGGTGACATTGTTCACGGCATCAAAGTTAGGAGTAATTACCTGTCCGTCCATATATTTTGCGTCAACGCTTTCGACATTGGGAATGGTAAGTACAACTTTAACCTGCGAGGTCTTTTTGGAATCGGACGTAACTTTGAACATTACTTTCATATATACAGTTTCGCCAACTGCATATTCCTTGGTTCCGTCACCATAGCTGTGACCCTTATCATTGCTATAGAAGAAACCGGATGCTGCTTCATAGGTGGTCTTTCCACAACCGGACAATACACTCATCATCATTACAATGACGAGAACGAGTGAACAAATTTTGCTTAATCTTTTCATGGTATTTATCTCCCTCTGTATATGTTTTTATTGTTTACAGGATGATGTCTTGGGGGCCAACGGATATGTCACCATCGGCAGAGAAAACAACTGCAAGTCCGTGCTCTGGATCGTAACGGTACTTACAAACAAGGAGCACTCGTGGACACTTTTTGTTTCGAGGGACAAATAGGAACTCCGGCTTAATATAGCTGAAAATGTTGTCTTTCTTTTGATTCTCACAATCTGCTAACACTGCTTCCTTGCAGTAATTTTCAACTGTGTGCTTTGCTTCCTCAATCCATTCACTATGAGACATAAACGCTTTTATCGCGTCCTCTTGCTCAGGAGAAACTGTTTCTCCCTCATAACAGTCATATTCTACTTGAAGCGAAAAATCTCGTCCCCACACGTTAAACTCTAAATTATTAATCAAAGTCAGCGCCTCCTTCTACCTTTAACATTGCATTATACTCCGCAACGCCTCCATAATGTTTAAATGTATTATTAACATCAAACGGAACTAATTGCATGGATTCCATATTGCTCATCTCATGCCATGTAAGGTTATTGGTTATTCGATATTCTTCAACCTGGCGAGCTGTCCATGAACGTCCCATATGCTGTTTTTTTGTCCAAAGCTCAGCCAAAGCGGTGTTGGCTTGCTCATAGTTACCACCAGGCCCGAGACGTTTATCTGTCATCTTAGGAATCTCTACCTCCGCTATTGCGTACGGTGAAAAATCCGGAATACCATTTTTATAAGACACCTTCGTGATCTTTGTTCCGTTATATATAACTGGTTCTTTTAATATGAATTCAGATTCCCCTTCGATTCCAGTCCACTCTCCAAGTCCCTTGGTTTTCATTTGCTCTAAGTGTTTTATTCTTTTTTGGTAATTTGTGTATGGCGTATGGTATTTATGAAAATATTCATATCCTTCCGCACCGCCATAAACGACACCGATGATCGAACCCCACATGTAACCATCCGCTGCATTTTCGATTGCTTTTTGTGCAGAGGAAGCACCAACTTTTTGCCAATCAATGTTTTCCCAATCAATATTAGCGGCATCTGTTGCTTGGAATGTTTTTACGGCATTATACCCCGCAGTGACAGTTCCTGCTGTGCCAGCCAATACCGAAACACCGGCTATTACAAGTTTTATACCAGCAGCAACACTTACTCCCGAACTACCACCGGAAGGTATTGCGGCAACTAAACCAACTGCAGACAGTATTAGACCAACGGTTGCCGTTGCAAAACCGATAACAGCAGATGTTCTTCCAGTCTCATCAATTGCATTCGTTGCACCGGTTAAACCACCAAATAGAGAACCTCCTGCAGCGCCAGCGCCTGCAAATTTTACTGCTTCGTCGGCTGCTGCTGTTACGATACTTGCTACAGGGTCAGGTAAACCAACCTTCTTCAAAATAACAACTGTGACAATTACGCCGGAGCCAATAGCAACTTTTGTAAGCAAAGAGGTGATATCGACATCCGCGCCAAACAATTGCGCTGTCTGACTATTTGCAGCGAATTCCTCAATATTATCTTGCGGCACAAAGATTGTTTTGCAGAGGATGACCTCATCTATGGTATTTTCTTCAAGAAGCAACTCTGCAATCTGATTTTCAACCAGGACAAATTCTTCTAAGTAAACTTCCTCGGTAATAAATTCCGTGAAAACCGTTTCTGTGATAATGTGTTCTGTCTGTGTGTTTTCAACCAATGTCTCTCCATTAGGATCAGACAAAACAGGATTAGGAGGCGATCCGGAACAGCCGACTGTGGTTAATAAAATAGCAATAACCAAAACAATGGACAAGATTTTTCTAAGTAAATTTCCGCTTATTGACATTCTATCACCTCGCCAACCATATTCTTGTATTCCTCTGTCAAGCTGGCAGGGGACAAAATCCGCATCTGCTTACCGAACTGGAACAACCATCCCCAGAAGGTGGGACTGATTTGCACCTTTACGGTTGCCACGCACGTATGCTCGTGAGTACGGATCATTTTTGTGTTCTCGCCAAATTTGTCGTAAACTACGCCAATTAGCTTATCGTCAAATTCGATTACGATGTCAACGAGCTGTCCGCCGTACATTTTGAAAACTCGCTCAGTATAACCGGCAACTTCGTTTCGCAGCGCCAACGCCTTTTGCGATACCGGTTCATCTATGATTTCGATGCTATCCATACGGTCAATTCTGTAATTTGCCGTACTGTCGTGCTTAGCGCTGTACACCACGATATAGTAGTTATCCTCATAGAATACCAACGCCACAGGCTCTACAACGTAACGATGCCCCTCACGGCGATATACTTTTTCACTGTGTTCGTCCAAATCGAAATAACGGAACAGCACCTTGTTTTGCTGTTGGATCGCATCCTCTAAATAACCCACACTATAGTAAATCGTTTCATTGCTGTGCTTCCGAGTATTGAAGCATACAAGGTTGCTTTGCAGAATATCTGCCTGGTGGATGCCTCCCAATGCTGCAATCTTATCAATCAATTCTGCACTCTTTTTCTCAGTAATGAAATTTGCCGCCTGCACCGCATCAATCAATATTTTCAGCTCTGGGACAGAGAAACTCCGATCTGCAATGTAATATCCCTTTTCTTTGCCGACTCTGCACCACATAACTTCATATCCCTGCTCGTTCAAAAGGGAAATGTCTTTGGCTAATGTTCGTCTTTCACAAGAGATTCCCATAATACTTAAGCGGTTGCATATTTCTTTGGTCGAGAGCGGGTGAAGTTCATCCGTTTCTTGCCGTAATAATTCCATCAACTTCAAAAGCTTGATTTTTTGTTGATTATTGTTTATCACGGGACACCTCCATATAATCTGAAAACAAAATTATTATATCACAAATTTCAACTTTTTTCAACTGATTGCTGTCACTAGTTAGTGACACTAATGAGTGAAATTTATGCATACCTGAAAATTTTTTAGTCAATAATTTTAAAATTGTCATCAATATATTTTGAGTAAATGCCGTTACTCCAATAGCCACCTTAATTCTCAATGTAGTTCTCATCTAAGAGATTCAAACCCTTTTCATTAACGATTTCTTTATTATCTCAATATCAGGCAATTCAGATGATTTGCCAAATCCATCAAAACTATGAACGCTCCCCAGTCTTTGATTGCTGTTTTAATTGCAATACTCAATCATGTTCCCACCACCACTGATATAGTGAATCGAACATGGCAAATACTAATATTCCGATTTGCCTTTACAGGAGGCATCAACAGTATAAATAAAGATGGGCATAATAATCAGATTCGAAAGAATACGTACCGTAATATACGATAGCCATTTGAATTTGTTCATCGATAAGCAATTACTAAATACAGGGGCACTGCCTTTTTATACACAGAAATTTAACAATGTTTTTTTGTGAAAAACGAAAAAAGGGCGGTTTTCGGAGAGAAAAACTCTCTGAAAACCGCCCTGAAATAGCGTTCCACCAGTCCGATTCCGCGCACAAGGTCGAAATCGGCGTTTGGCATCTTTTTATTTTTGCTTTAATTCGAATTTTGAGAAAAGCCACACTTCGCAAGCGAAGCGTAGGAAAACGGCGAAAAACGAAGAAAACCCGAGAAAATCTCGGGTTTTTCGACCGGCATCTTTTAAGACCGGAACACTTGGAGGCGCCACCCGGAATCGGACCGGGGATAAGGGTTTTGCAGACCCGTGCCTTACCGCTTGGCCATGGCGCCATATGGAGCGGATTACGGGGCTCGAACCCGCCACCTCGACCTTGGCAAGGTCGCGCTCTACCAAATGAGCTAAATCCGCAGGATATTCTGTTTTCGGCCGTGGCGACCCGGATGGGACTCGAACCCACGACCTCTAGCGTGACAGGCTAGCGTTCTAACCAACTGAACTACCGGGCCATGTTTGGTGGGAACAACAGGGCTCGAACCTGTGACCCTCTGCTTGTAAGGCAGATGCTCTCCCAGCTGAGCTATGCTCCCAAGGTGATGGCGCGGGCTTTATTATATCATGCCGGACGCACTTTGTCAACACTTTTTTGGGAAAATCTTAAAAAGAACCGCACACTTCATTGACGGCAAAGAAAGGCCATGATATAATAAAGAGCAGAATTATTGAAAAACAGCGCCCGGTCTTTCCATTTTACGCAGAAAAAAGGAAAAGCGTTCCGAGCCAAAGGATGTTTATGCTGCCTGATTTCAAACATGACCTCTGGGAAGTGCTTGCCCGGACTCACAAAAAAATATTTTTATACGGCATGGGCAACGGCGCGGATAAAATTCTTTCGGTCTGTACCAAAAAGGGCATTCCGGTAGAAGGCTTCTTCGCCAACGATGCGTTTGTGCGCGGGCAGTCTTTTCACGGCAAACGGGTCATGACCTTTGCCGAAGTAAAAGAGACCTACGGGGCGGAAAATCTGCTCGCCCTGCTGTCCTTCGGCACGGCACGGCCGGAGGTGCTCTCCCTCATCTGCTCGGTGGCCGGATGTTGCGAACTGTACGCGCCGGATGTGCCGGTCTGCGGAGAAACGCTTTTTGACCGCGCCTTTTATCTCGCGCACCGAAAAGAACTGGAAGAGACCCGGGCGCTTTTCTCGGACGAGGAATCCCGCTTCATTTTTGACCGGGTGCTTTCCTACAAACTGACCGGGGAAATCTCTTATCTTCTGGAAGCCGTCAGCGACCCACGCGCCGTGTGGAAAACGCTTATTCTGCCTCAAAAAGCGCACACCGTTGCGGATCTGGGCGCTTATACCGGCGATACCGCGGCGGCCCTGCTCGCCGCTCCCGGCTCGGAAATCCGGAAGATCTATGCCATAGAACCCGACCGCCGGAACTTCCAAAAGCTTTCCGCCTTTGCCGAAAAAGAAAAAAACGCCGCAATCATTCCCATCCGAGCCGCCGCATGGAATCAAAAAGAAGAATTGGCTTTCCGGAGCAGCGGAAACCGGAACGCCACCCTTTCCGCGGCGGGAAATCCGGCTCATTTGGAGCGGGTTCCGGGCGAAAGGCCGGACGAGTTGCTTGCCGGTGTTCCGATCGATTTCATCAAATACGATGTGGAGGGCGCCGAGCGGGAGGCGCTCCTTGGCTCAGCCGGAATCCTTCAAAAAGATCGCCCCCTTCTGGCGCTTTCGCTTTATCACCGCAGTAAAGATCTTTTTGCCCTGCCGCTCCTTTTAAAAGAACATTTTCCCTTTTACCGCCACTTTTACCTGCGCCGCTTTGCCGGCCTGCCCGCATGGGATATTATTTTATTTGCAAAAGCGTAAAAAAGACCCCGTTCGGGGTCTTTTTTCTTTTTTATCCCTCCAGTCCCTCATAAATCAGGTTTCTGAGACGGGGATGGAGAAAATAATAACCGTAAGAACAGGAACGGACATGGGTAAGATAAACCGCGGCCACACGGTTTTGAGTATCAAACATGGAAAAAGCATTGGCCGCGCTGTCCCAGCCGAATTCCCCGACGGGAGATTTTGAAAAAGAAAGGAAAGGATGGGTATGTACCCGACAGCAAAGACCAAAGCCGTAGCCATAAAAGCGACGGCTGACAAAATCCAACCGGGCGCTGTCGGAAAGCCGGTCCTCCTGCATCCTGCGCACCGTTTCCGGCTTCAGAAAGCGATACCCGTTTGCCCCCTTTCCGTCTCCTGCCAACATGGCGGCGAATTTGTTGTAAGCATCCGCGCCGGCAAATAGCCCCGCGCCGCCCGATTCATAAATCGGCGAAAGGTCATTATATTCGTTGACCTGAGACCGCACGGTGGCCGTTCCCTTTTCGTCGTGATAAGTATAAAGCGTAGCCAATTTTTCACGCTGTTTTTCATCCGGTCGGAAGCCGATATCCGTCATTTCCAGCGGATCAAACAGTTTTTCTTTCAAATAATCCGAATATTTCCGCCCGCCGGCCACCTCCACCACAGCCGCCAGCACATCGTGGCAAAGGCTGTACTGATAATGCGTGCCGGGGTCAAACGAAAGCGGGATATCGGCCATGGCACTGACCACCTTGAAGGTGTCCGCCGTTTTGTCCTCCCGGAAAGGCAACAGCGGACCGGCGTCAAGATCATATTGCATCCCTGCCGTCATGGTGAACAGATGTAAGATCGTCACGGGCGTTTCGGGCGCGCGCAACGCTCCGGTCCTCTGATCCCGGACTTTGACATGGGCAAAAGCGGGAATATACCGCGAAACGGGGTCGGAAAGTCTGATTTTTCCCTCTTCCACCAGTCGCATGGCTGCCGCGCAGGTGACCGGCTTGGTGCAGGAATAAAGAAAATAAAGGTCGCCCGGTTTTCCCGGCCGTCCGCCGGCCGCGCCGCCGTCCTGTACGGTTTCATGAAAAACCTCTTTGCCGTCCTTCAGGACCGTCAGTTCAGCCTGAGGGATCCCCCTTGCCGGAAAAGTCTCCAAAAATGCCCGTAATTTTTCAAAATTCATCTGAAAATCCTCGCTTTTATTTGCTTTGGTCTTTTTCACACCTTATTATAAGCCAAAATATGAACACCGGATGAACAAAAAGCCCGCCGGCGGAAAATCGGAAACTTCCGAAATCCGCGGCGGGCGGCCGGTTCACCTTTCAGCACTGCATCTTATCGTGGATCTTTTCACCCATATCCTCGATCATCCGGGCCGTCTTTTTCATAAACCGGCGGGTCTCGCTCTTCCCGCCGATGACCATGCCGACTGCGCCGGCCACCACAATCCCGGTCAGAATCCCCATTGTCTTCACAGCTGATTTTTTCATGCTCTTTCCCCTTTTCTTTTTTCTTAGTTTGAAACCGGATGAACGGCTTTATGCGTTCAATCCTTTTTTACAATATTTTATTTTTTCCCGATGCTTTCCTCTTGCTTTTATTTTCAAAATATGGTATGATAGTGAAGAATGGAAAGGAGCGCGCAAATGGAACAAATCTACACCATTCCGGTCAATGAAGCCCTGGAGACCACCGCGGCCGACCCCGCTTGCGGTTGCCCCATGTGCCTGCTTTATCGAAAGCTGGAAGAAAACGAGCTGGATCTCATTTTGGGCGCTTCCATGATGGAGCCGGATGTCCGGATCCGCACCAATAAGGAGGGCTTTTGCCGGACGCATTATGACATGATGTTCGTCCGCAAAAACCGTCTTGGCATGGCGCTGACGCTGGAAAGTCATCTGGCCGAACTGGCCGGCGATCTGAAAGACGGCCCGCTCCGGAAACTGACCGGCAAGACCGGCGCAGGCGCGGCCAAGCGCATCAACGCGCTGGAAAAAAGCTGTTATGTCTGCTCCCGCGTGGACTTTCACTTTCAGCACATGGCCGAAACGCTGGTGTTGCTCTTCGCCGCAGACGATGAAGAGGAGCATTTTGCCGCCAAACTGAAGGCTCAGCCATATTTCTGCCTGCCGCACTACCGGCTGTTGCTGGAGATCGGCGCTGCCCACCTGAACAAGAAAAAAGCGGCCGGATTTACCGCCGTTTTAGGGGATGTGACAGAAAAATATCTGGCCGAACTGCAAAAGGACATCAGCTGGTTCTGCAAAAAATTCGATTACCGCTTTGACGCCGAACCGTGGGGAAACTCAAAGGACAGCGTGGAACGCGCCATCCGCTTCCTGCGCTCGGATATTCACCAGATCAAAGGAAAAGAGAAAGACAAAACGCCATGAAAGCCCTTGAGAAAAACGAACTGGCCGCGCTCATTCAGGGCGCGCTCCGGGTGGAAGAACGCCCGGACGGATCGCTCTGCCCGCACCGCTTCACCGAAAAACAGGAAAAATATTACGCCGAAAACACGGATTTCGGCGTGAAACTGACGGCCGGCACCAATATCCGGCTGGAATTTCTGACCGATTCCGATTTCTTCGTCTTTTCCTATGCCGTCACACAGGCTTCCAGCCGCCGCTTCTTCTATTTTGACATTTATGTGGACGGCGTTTTTACCCAGCGCGTCGGGCGTGAACAGGTCGAGGCCTTTGCCGGAACGATTTTTGAAAAAATGGGCGCCGGCACACACCGGGTAACGATCTATTTTCCGCCGCTGTTCACGGTTCTTGTCCGCGAGCTGTCCCTTGCCGGCGGCGCCACCGTCCGCCCCGTTCCCAAAAAACGCCGGATCTACATCCTGGGCGACTCCATTACACAGGGTTATGACGCGCGTTTCTCTTCCCAGACCTATGCCAATCTGCTGACCGACGCGCTGGATGCTCAGGGTGTGAACCAAGGCGTCGGCGGTGAAGTCTATCGCCCCGAAATGCTGGATGCCGATCTGCCCTACCGCCCCGACCTGATAAGTGTGGCGTATGGCTCCAACGACTGGGGACATTGGTCCTCTGCCGATGAAATGCGCGAAAAAGCCACCGCTTTTTACCGCGATCTGCGTAAAATCTATCCGCGTATTCCAATAATCTCCATCCTTCCTGTTTGGCGTGCCGACTGTATGCACACCACCGCCGTCGGTTCCTTTGAAGACGCCCGCCGGATCGTGCGCGAAGCGGCAGAGGCGGCCGGCGCGTTCATCGTGGACGGCATGAAACTGACCCCGCATGAACCCGCGGCTTACTCGGACGCTTTCCTGCATCCCAACGACCTCGGCTTCAAATTTTATGCCCAGGGGCTCCTCGCGGCCCTGCGCCCTTTGCTTTCGGAGTAAAACGATGCCGCAAAAATACGGAGAAATGATTGATCTGCTGGCGCTTCAAAAGGAGTTTATCCTGCGCCATCTGCGCCCCGGCGACACTGCCGTGGACTTTACCATGGGCAACGGGCACGACACGGCATTCCTCTCCCGCACCGTGGGGGAGACCGGCCATGTTTATGCCTTTGACATTCAAAAAGAAGCGTTGGAATCCACAAAGAAAACATTGACAGCCGAGGGCTGTCCCGAAAATTACACCCTCATCCACGATTCTCATCACCGGGTGGAAGCATATGTGAAAGAGCCCGTCCGGGCGGGTATGTTCAACCTGGGCTATATGCCCGGAAACGGCAACAAGGAACTGACCACCAAAAGGGAGACCACCCTGCCGGCCGTGGAAGCGGCCATCCGGTTGCTGGCCCCCGGCGGCGTGCTTCTGGTGGCGGTCTATCCCGGCCACGCGGAGGGCGAGGCGGAAGGAAACCTTCTTGCCGGCTATTTTGCCACGCTCAACCGGCGCGAGATCTGCTGTACGCAGATCCGAATCCTCAACTCGCCCACATCTCCCTACTTTACCGTGGTGGAGAAAAAATAAATCTGTTATCATTTTTTGGAGGTATATTATGTTTCGTCCTGAATTTCCCGATCCGCAGTTCCGCCGGGAGAACTGGGTCAACCTCAACGGTCCCTGGTCCTTCGCTTTTGACAAAGAAGACAACGGCGCGGACAAAAAATTTTTCGAGCGCACCTCTTTTGACGGCGTGATTGAAGTCCCCTTCTGCCCCGAATCCACCCTGTCCGGCATCGGCCATACCGACTTCATCAACGCCTGCTGGTATTCCCGTATTCTGGACATTCCCGAGCAGGCGCTTTCCGGCCGGGTGATGCTCCATTTCGGCGCAGTAGACTACGAGGCCACCGTTTATCTCAACGGCAAACGCGTCGGCAAGCACCGCGGCGGCTATATCGGCTTTGCCTTTGACATTACCGATTTTGTCACGGCCGGCGAAAATGTACTGGTCGTCCGCGCCCGCGACAACTGCCGCGACCCCATGATCCCCTCCGGCAAGCAGTGCGTAGACACCTATTCCCACGGCTGTTCCTACACCCGCTCCACCGGCATCTGGCAGACCGTGTGGCTTGAATATGTGCCGAAATCCTACATTAAATCCTTCAAATTCTATCCCGATATCGAAAACGGCACCGTCACCCTCTCGGCCGAGGTCGTGGGCAGCGGCAAACTGACCCTTTCCACCTCTTACGCCGGCAAGGACACCGGTTCGGTCAGTGGCGAAGTGACCGACGGCACCGTCATGATGACCCTTCCGCTCTCCGAACTGCACCTGTGGGAGGTCGGCGCCGGCCGCCTTTACGACGCGGTGCTGACCTTCGGCGAGGACAAGGTGTTCACCTATTTCGGTATGCGTGAGATCCGCGTGGACGGCCTCAAGGTCCGCATCAACGGCAAATCGGTCTATCAGCGGCTGGTGCTGGATCAGGGCTATTATCCGGACGGCATCTACACCGCCCGCGACGAACAGGCACTTATTCATGACATTGAGTTGTCGATAGCCGCCGGCTTCAACGGCGCGCGTCTGCATCAGAAAATTTTCGAGCCGCTCTTCCTTTACCATGCCGACCGGCTGGGTTACCTTGTCTGGGGCGAATTCCCCTGCTGGGGGCTGGATCACACGCAGTTCGGCGCCTTCTTCCCCTTCGCGGACGAATGGAGCGAGGAGGTCAACCGCGACTTCAACCATCCCGCCCTCATCGGATGGTGCCCCTTCAACGAAACATGGGATGTAAACGGCTGTATCCAGAGAAACGAAATTCTGGAGTGGGCCTATAAACTGACCAAGCTGATGGATCCCACCCGCCCCGTCATCGACACCAGCGGCAACTACCATGTCGTCACCGACATTTACGATCTGCACAACTACAAGCAGGATCCGGTGCTCTTCAAGACCGAGCTGGACAAACTGAAAGAAGGCATTGTCTGGGATCCGAACATCCGTCACGCTCAGCCGCTCAAATGGGATACCAAACAGCCGATGTTCATGTCCGAATACGGCGGCATCCGCTGGTCGAAGAAGAGCGGATGGGGTTATGGCGAAGCGCCCAAGACCGAAGAGGAATTCCTGGAGCGCTACAAGGGTCTGACCGACGCACTGCTCGATAACCCCTGCATTTTTGCCTTCTGCTACACCCAGCTCTACGATGTGGAACAGGAGCAAAACGGTCTTTACACCTACGAGCGCGAGCCGAAATTCGATATGTCCTTCTTCAAAAAGGTCAACAGCCGCAAGGCCGCCATTGAAGAGGAATGACTGTCCGCCCCGGAAACGGGACGCGAAAAGCAACAGGCATCCGGAATCCGGATGCCTGTTGCTTTTTTGTTATCCGTCCCGCCGTAAAGAAAGCGGCGCAAGAAATTCCGTGGCGTCTCCTGTCATCGTAGCCGCTCCCGGCAAGCAAGGCCTCCGCCGCCCGGCGGGGGCCCCGGATTTTCTGATCAGCGGATATTGCCGACCGTGCGGGGATAGAGAATGACATCCCGGATGTTCTTCACGCCGGTCACATACATAATAAGGCGCTCAAATCCAAGGCCGAAGCCGCCGTGCGGCACCGAACCGAAGCGGCGCAGATCCAGATAGTCGCGGTAATTGTCAAGATTCATACCGCGGCGTTCCATTTCGGCCGTCAGCTTGCCATAGTCGCTTTCGCGCTCGCTGCCGCCGATGATTTCGCCCACGCCGGGCACCAGCAGATCGGCCGCGGCCACGGTTTTTCCGTCCGGATTCTGCTTCATATAAAACGACTTGATCTCGCGGGGATAGTTGATGAGGAAAACGGCCCGGCGGCAGACCTTTTCGGCAATATAGCGTTCGTGTTCGGTCTGCAGATCACAGCCCCACTCCACCGGATAATTGAAGTTTTCGCCCGAATTTTGGAGCAATTCAATGGCCTTGGTGTAGTCCATCACGGCAAAAGGCGCGGAAATGAGATCGCTCAGTTTCGTGTGCAGCCCTTCTTCAAAGTGCGCCTCAAAGAAATTCATCTCCTCCGGGCACAACCGGAGCAGTTCGCCGATCACATATTTGAGCATATCCTCGGCCAGGCGGAGCACATCGGGCAGTTCGGCAAAAGCCACCTCCGGCTCAACATGCCAGAATTCTGCCACATGGCGGGGGGTATTGCTGTTTTCGGCACGGAAACTGGGCCCGAAAGTATAAATCTTGCCCATGGCCATGGCCGCCACTTCTCCCTCCAGCTGACCCGATACCGAGAGCCCGGCGCGCCGGCCGAAAAAGTCATGGCTGTAATAATCCTCCGCGCTCTTATACTCGGTGGAATAGCCGATGGTGCTCACCTGGAACATCTCGCCTGCGCCCTCGCAGTCGCTGGCCGTGATGAGCGGCGTGTTGATATAAACAAAGCGGTGCGCCTGGAAATACCGGTGAATCGCCGCGGCCAGTACCGAGCGCACACGCAAAATGGCGTTGAAAGTATTGGTGCGGGTCCGCAGGTGCGGAATGGTGCGCAGATATTCCAGCGTGTGGCGTTTTTTCTGGAGCGGATATTCCGGCGGGCAATCACCCACCAGCGTCACTTCCTCGGCATTGATCTCGGGCACCCCCTGCCGTCCTTCCACCGCCGTGCCGATCACGCGAACGGCCGCGCCCAGTTTCATGACCGGGTCGATCTCCAGTGCGCCGGACTTGTCCAGCACCACCTGCAGATGTCTAAGGGAGGTCCCGTCGTTCAGTTCGATAAAAGCCACATTCTTGGAATCCCGGGCCGTGCGAACCCAGCCGCACACCGTTACCTTTTGCCCGATCAGTTCGGGACGGTCAAAAAGTTCCCCTATGTCCAGATGCTCCATGTTCTTCCTCTCTTTTCAGGCCGCGGTATCGCGGCAATTTCCCATACGGAACGAAAGACGGCTTCGCGCTTTCGTTCCTTTTTATGATAGCTTTATTGTAGCATACGCCCCCCGCTTTGTCAATATTCAATCTTCTCCGGACAGCGGCAAAAACGCCGCAATGGGGGTTTTGTAATCCTTGCCCGCCGACGCGTAATCAATCAGCCGCACCGGGCGTCCGTCTTTACTGGTAAGCTCCAGAAAAATCCGGGGCGTCACACCGGGAATTTCTTTCCTTAGCCGGATAAAAGGCAACCTTTCCCCTTCTTTTTGGGAAAAGCAGAAGGGTCCTTCGGCCGGCGTGCCGGTCCGGCCGTCGGCGGCCAGCACCAGCGGACCGTAACTAAAAGAGATATACCGCAGACAAGCGGGATCAAAAGGCGCGGGAACGGCCACGGTCCCCTCATAGCGCTCATCGTTGTGATAAATCACCGTGTCCTCAAACGGGAGCGGCCGATGCGCCTTCACTTCCATCGGAAGGGAAAGCCGGATCCGCACGCGCGATGCCGTCGGGCGCAGAACGGCATACCCGTCCCGGGCGCCCAGATGCGTGCCGCCTTCTGCCAGAAGCGTATAGTGTCCCTGCGTAAAAGACGGGATCCGGCAGTAAATTTCACCCGAAAAATCCGCCCCCAGTTCAAAGGTCATCAGAATATCTCCCTCAACGGGATAGTTTGTCTCACATTCAAAGGTCCGCGCCTGCCCCTTATGGGAGAATTTCACCCGGCCGGGAAGATACTGGCTCACCACCAGGTTTTCCCCCTCGCACATCAGCGCACTCTGCACGAAAACGCCCAACCCCGCGCCGCCGATGGCGGCACAGCAACCGTAATATGTGCCGTCCGGCAAAAGCTGAAATCCGCCCACCTGCCGGCCGCGCCGCGAGGGCAAAAGCGGGCTGTAACTGTCAAAGGGCAACAGCGTGCGGATCAGTCCCGGATACATTTCCCGATATTTTTCATCCCCGCCCAAAAGCCGTCCGGTATTGACCGCCCCCAGATAAGCGTTATGAAAAGAGCGCTCCATGCAGTCGGCAAACACCGCCTCGCCGGTGATCGTATAAAGCTGCCCAAAAAGCCTCATCAGCGTCACCGTCACACAGGTTTCCTCGCTGATTCCCTCATAGGGGACCGTCTGGCGGTATCGGGAAAAATCCAGCAGCTCATGCGTCACACCTGCGCTTCCGATCACAGTATAATCGGAATCCAACAGGCTTTTTGCAAAATTCACCAGCGGCTGCCGGTATTTTTCTTTTCCCGTGACGCGGTAATATTCGCCCATTCCGATAAAGAAAGAGGTCAGTTCATAGGCTTTCGGCACTCCGTACTGATACGGATAACACTTGTTTTCCAACGCCAGCTTCAAAACATCAATACCCCGTGCGCCGCCGGATTCCAGAATCTCTCCGGCAAAATCCAGGCAACTGCGCGCCCCCGTGATCCGATAGACCGCCATGGCCGCCTCTATAAAAGAGGAAGAGTTGATACCCAACCAGAAGCGCGAGCTTTCGGGCACCGGAATTTTTCCGGCCCCCACACCGACATGACGGGTAATATCCGACAGACATCGAAGGCAAAACCGGGCGATTTCCCCTTTGAGTGTCGCGTCACGGCAGACCTCAAAAAAGGAAGCCATTCCGATCAGCACATATTTCCGCCCCCATAAATCCCAGCCGTCATATTCCCTCTCCCGCCGGTAAGAAGAGACCCGGCCGTCCGGATCGGAGAGGGTCAGCATTTCCCGCACGGTCTCCTCAAGCCGTGCGTAAAGTGCCGCGTCCTTCGTCATATGATAAAGAAGCGTCGCTCCGCGCATACTTTTGCCCCAGTATTCTCCGCGCCAGCCGAGATTTTCACTGTCTTTTTGCACCCGGAACTGGTCCGCAAAGCGGTGCCAGAGCGCCGCGTCGCCATATTGCATCTCAAAAAGAAGCCGGGCAGTCTCTTTGATTTTTGCGCCATACTGATATTCGGCGTTTTCCAAAAATGTTCGTGCCATTTCTCCTCCTGACTCCCCGGAAAGCCGGGGCGGATTCTCTTTTCTCTCATTATACCTGTCCGGTTTTTTCCTGTCAACCCAAACGAAAAATCCGGCGTGAAACAGGAAAATCTACCGTCTTTTGTTTAAAATATACAAAAATTTGGGCCGCAGTTTTCGCGCATTTCGTGACAATTCTCATTGACAAACCGGCATTTTTTTGATACAATATTTGCAACTTCAAACTTTAGCGAGGTAAAGAGATGATGACGGGCACTTTCACAACCGGCTTTTTTGCACAGTCTGCGACTGCGCTTTCTTGCCATGCCGCGTCCTTTTCTTCTGCCTGCCCGGCCGAAACACGCACGGGCAGAACCGCGTTTGCTATGATGAATCTTGTAATGGGTATTGCGCTGGCAATATCCATTTTTGTTTTGCTGCTGGGCCTTATTCTGAACATTCGACTGGTACTGGTAGTTGTATCCATTTGCATACTGATTCTCCATCCTTATTTAAATAAGATGTTTCCGACTCAACGGTCTGTCACACCCAATCGGTGATGCCAATGATATCAAAGAGGGCGGGAAACATCCCGTCCTCTTTTTTATAAATTCTATTTTCCGGAGGTTTCACATGAAAAGATTTGTCACAACAGTACTCTGCGCGGCGCTCGTTTTCTCGTTTGTTCTGATCTTCGCTTCCTGCGGGCAGAAGAACTATGCCGCCAAAAACACGGAATTCTACATCGGCGCGTCCGGCCCGCTGACCGGCGGTGCTTCGGTCTACGGTATCGCGGTGGAAAACGCGGCTAAAATGGCCGTGGAAGAGATCAATGCGGCCGGCGGCGTGAACGGCGTCAAGCTGAAATTCGTCATGATCGACGACAAGCACGATGCTTCCAATGTCAGCGCAAACTACACCAAAATGTTTGAGGAAGGTATGCAGGTCGCACTCGGTTGCGTCACCACGCAACCCTGTCTGGAGTTCAAGGCCCTCTCCCACGAGGACAATCTCTTCTTCCTCACCCCTTCCGCTTCTGCGGATGCCGTGGTGGAATATGACAACGCCTATCAGATGTGTTTTGCCGATAACAAACAGGGCGCCAAAGCCGCCGAATATGTGCTTGCCAACTGCATGGGCAAGAGCGTCGGCGTGCTGTACCGGGCCGACGACGCCTACTCCACCGGCATCCTTTCCGAGTTTGAAAAGGGCCTTGGCGGCATGAGCATTGTCAAAACTTCCTTTACCGGCAACACGGTGGCTTCTTTCGCCTCCCAGATCGAGCAGCTCAAAAACTGCGATTTCATCTTCCTCCCGATCTATTCCGCACCGGCCGCCCAGTTCATGACCGAGGCCAAGAACACCGTAAAGCGGGATGCGATCTACTACGGCTGTGACGGACTGGACGGCATCGACACCTCAGTGGAAGGCTTTGACATCAATACCATTCCGCAGGAAGTTTCCTTCCTTTCTCATTTCAATTCCAAGGCAACCGAGGGCGCGGCCAAAGATTTCATCGACAAATACACCAAAAAATACGGCACGGCCACGCTCAATCAGTTCGCCGCCTCCGCCTATGACTGTGTCTATGCCATCGCCAAGGCACTTGAAAAGGCCAATGTCAGCGTCACCGCCTCGCCCAGCGAGGTCTGCGATGCCCTCAAGGGCGTTTTCCAGGGCGGTTTCACCTTCTCGGGCGTCACCGGCACCGATATCACCTGGGACGCGTCCGGCTTCGTAAAGAAGGGGGCCACCAAGTTCACGGTCAAAGGGAAGGATAACTGACCTCGCCGAGAGTTCCAAGTAACGGCGAAAAGCCCGCCGGCGCACACGCCGGCGGGCAAGGCCGGACAGAAGGGTTATATACGGAATGGATATTTTAAACACCATCATCAACGGACTGAATGTCGGCGTCATTTACGCGATGATCGCCCTTGGGTATACCATGGTGTACGGCATTGCCAAAATGCTGAACTTTGCCCACGGCGACATCATCATGGTCGGCGGCTTCACCATCTGCGTTTTCTGCTCACTGAGCGCTTCCCTGCCCATGTTTTTCGCGGCGGTGATCCTCTCAGTGCTTTTCTGCGTCCTTTTGGGCGTCACTGTGGAAAAAGTCGCCTACAAACCCCTGCGCGGGGCCTCCCCGCTGGCAGTTCTCATCACCGCCATCGGCATCAGTTATCTCCTGCAGAGCCTGGCGCAGATCATTTTCGGCTCGGCGCCGAAGTTCGTCCGGGTGCCCGAACTCGGCGTGTGGCGTCTTGGGGCGCTGAATCTCAAGGTCTCCACCGTTGTCACGCTTTCCGCCTCGCTTCTGGTCATGGTGGCGCTCACACTCTTCATCCGGTTTTCCAAGACCGGCCGCGCCATGATTGCGGTTTCCGAAGATAAAGGGGCGGCCAGTCTCATGGGCATCAATGTCAATGCCATTATCACCGTCACTTTTGCCATCGGTTCGGCACTGGCAGCGCTCTCCGGGCTCTTTTATCTGCTTCAGTCCCCCTATATGAACAACACCTTCGGTGCCATGCCCGGCATCAAGGCTTTCACGGCGGCCGTCATCGGCGGCATCGGGTCGATCCCCGGCGCCATGGTCGGCAGTCTGGTTCTGGGCATGATCGAAAGCGTCTGCGATGCCGTTCCGCCGATCACCCCCTATAAGGATGCCATTGAATTTTCCATTCTCATCGTCATCCTGCTCTTTAAACCGACCGGCATTCTGGGCAAAAAGAAAAGGGAGAAGGTGTAAGGATGAAAAAACGATCGGATATTTTCAGAAGGATCCCCTTCAAGCGTTATATCAACTATTTGGCCGTGGCCGCCGTCATGCTTGTTTTTGGTGTGCTGGCCGCCGCCGGCGGGCTTAAATCCTCCGGCTCCATTCTGCTTGAGAAAATTGCCATCAGCATCATTCTTTCGGTGTCGCTCTCTCTCGTGGTCGGCTTCCTCGGGGAGCTGTCGCTGGGCCACGCTGGCTTCATGTGCGTCGGCGCCTATCTGGGCGGTATCACCGCCAAATTGCTTGCACCTCGCATCGGAAACGGCCTGCCGACCTTCCTCCTTGCTCTTTTGGTCGGCGCGTTTTGTGCCGGCGTGCTCGGATTTGTCATCGGCCTGCCCGCCCTGCGGCTCAAAGGCGACTATCTGGCCATCGTCACGCTGGCCTTCGGCGAAATTGTCAAGGTGCTGTTTCAGCAATCCGCCTTCTTCGGCGGAAATTTGGGATTGACCACTCCCAAATACGGCACCGGCGTCCTCTCCAAGCAATATTTCTTTCTCATTGCCTTTCTCATGGTGCTCCTTTCGCTTGCCGTGGTGCAAAATCTTATGCGTAGCAAGCACGGCCGCGCGATCACGGCCATCCGCGACAACGAGATCGCCGCGCGCGCCACGGGCATTGATGTCACCCGATATAAGCTTTTGGCCTTCATCGTCTCGGCCTGTCTGGCGGGCATTGCCGGCGTGCTGTTCAACTACACCAATTCCACCGTGCAGGCCGAAAAATTCGGCTATAACTATTCCATCGAGATTCTGGTAATGGTGGTGCTCGGCGGTATGGGCAACATCAACGGCTCCATTCTTTCGGCCGTGCTCATCACCTTCCTCAACACCCGCCTCCAGACCGTACTCACCGGCGAGCTGGCCGTGCTCAAGGATATTCTGTACGCGCTCATTCTGGTGCTGATTGTTATTTACAACAATGCGCCGGCACTCAAAAATTTCCGGGAAAAATACAGCCTGCGCAAACTGTTTGAAAAACTCCAGCGTCACGGAAACGACCCGGCCCGCGTCAAGGACGATGCGGCCAACTGGGATGTCATCCCCACCAAGATTCCCATGGACGAGGTACTTTCGGTCGATCTGACGGCACAGACCGATTACACGCCCGATAAACCCACGAAAGGAGGAAAATGACCGTGAGTGAATCCATTGTTCTGGAGACCCGCGATCTCGGCATTTCTTTCGGCGGGCTGAAGGCCGCCCAGCACATCGACCTGTCCGTCCGGGAGGGAGAAATTTACGGCCTCATCGGCCCCAACGGCGCGGGAAAGACCACCATCTTCAATCTTCTGACCGGGGTTTATCTCCCCACCGAGGGCGATTTCTTTCTTTGCGGGAAATCGTTGCGCGGGCAAAAGCAGGAGCAGATCTGTCACAGCGGCATCGCCCGCACTTTTCAGAACATCCGTCTTTTCAACAACATGACGGTCGTCCGCAATGTTATGGTCGGGCTTCACAATCAGCCCGAATTTCGTTGCTCCCTTTTGGAAAGCCTCCTGCGCCTGCCCCGGCATTTCCGGGTGGAAAAGGCCATGCGCGCACGCGCCAAGGAACTGCTTGCCATTTTCGGATTGCTGGAGGAACGCAATACGCTGGCCTGCAATCTGCCTTACGGTAAACAGCGCAAGCTGGAGATCGCACGGGCGCTGGCCACCAATCCCAAACTCCTTTTGCTGGATGAACCGGCCGCCGGCATGAACCCGCACGAGACCGCCGAGCTGATGGAGACCGTGCGCCTCCTGCGGGACCGCTTCGGTGTCACCGTATTGCTCATTGAGCATGATCTGAAATTTGTGGCCGGCCTTTGCGACCGGGTCACGGTGCTCAATTTCGGCACGGTGCTCAGCGAAGGCACCGTCAACGAGGCTCTCAACGATCCCGAAGTCGTGCGGGCCTACATCGGCAAATGAAAGGAACTCAAAATGGCATTGCTTGAAGTAAAGGACCTGCGCGTCAGCTATGGCGTCATCGAGGCCATCAAGGGCATCTCCTTTGAAGTGAACGAGGGGGAGATTGTCACCCTCATCGGCGCCAACGGTGCCGGCAAAACCACCACCATGCAAAGCATCATGGGGCTGATCCATCCCAAAAGCGGCACGATCACCTTTGACGATGCCGACATTTTCGGGATGTCCACTCACAAGATCCTGCGTCTGGGCATGACGCAGGTCCCGGAAGGCCGCCGGATCTTTTCCGAACTTACGGTCTACGAAAACCTGCTCATGGGTGCTTACATCGAAAAAAACCGGGAAAAGATCAAAAAAGATATGGAAGAGATTTATGAAATCTTCCCCCGGCTCTACGAGCGCCGCACGCAGGTGGCGGGCACGCTCTCCGGCGGCGAACAGCAAATGCTGGCCATGGGCCGGGCCATGATGTCCCACCCGCGGCTCCTCATGCTGGACGAACCCTCCATGGGTCTTTCCCCCCTCCTGGTGGATCAGATTTTTTCCATGATCAAGAAATTTCATGATAACGGCACCACCATTCTGCTGGTCGAGCAGAACGCCGGCAAATCGCTGGCCATCTCGGACCGGGCCTATGTGCTGGAGACCGGCAGGATCGTGCTTTCGGGCACCGGCCGGGAACTCATGGAAAGTGAAGAAGTCAAAAAAGCGTATCTCGGCACCTGATAAAACCGTTTTCGGCCGGAAATTTTTGCGTACGGGAGTTGACATTTATCCTTTCGTGTGCTACAATATATTTAAATAGATATCTGCAAAGAAACGGAGATACAGCAATGAAAAGAATCACCACTCTTGAAACCAGAAACCTTTGCGAGAGCGCAAAGAACGGCGGATGCGGCGAATGCCAGACATCATGCCAGTCCGCTTGCAAAACCAGCTGCGGCGTTGCCAATCAGTCCTGCGAGCAGAAGCCCGAAAAGAACTGAACGCGAAAAAAAGTGCCGTCGACCGACGGCACTTTTTTCTGTCCGAAAAAGAAAAGGAGGGAGACTCCCTTGGTACATTCCTATCAACTGAACGGTTATCGTATCGTACTGGACACCTGCTCCGGTGCGGTTCATGCGGTGGACGAGGTGGCCTATGACATGATTGGGCGCTTCCCCGACACCCCGCGGGATGAGATCGTCGCCGGACTGCTGGAGAAATATAAAGACCGCCCCGATGTCACGCGGGCGGAACTGGAATCGCTTTACGAGGATATCGCGGCGCTCCAAAAGAGCGGCTCGCTTTTCACGCCCGATACCTTCGGCGACATGGCCGGCACGCTCAAAGAGCGCTCCGGCAATGTGGTCAAGGCGCTGTGCCTTCATGTGGCGCACACCTGCAACCTCAACTGCTCCTATTGCTTTGCCAGTCAGGGCAAATATCACGGCGAACGGGCGCTCATGAGCCTTGAGACCGGTAAAAAGGCCATTGATTTTCTTCTTGCCAACTCCGGCACGCGCCGGAATCTGGAAGTGGACTTTTTCGGCGGCGAACCGCTGATGAATTTTGAGGTCGTCAAGGGCATCGTCGCCTATGCGCGCTCGGCGGAAAAGGCGCACGGCAAAAACTTCCGCTTCACACTGACCACCAACGGAATGCTCATTGACGACGAGGTGATTGATTTTGCCAACCGGGAAATGAGCAATGTGGTGCTGAGTCTGGACGGCCGGCGCGAAATTCATGACGCCACACGGGTGGACTATGCCGGGCACGGCAGTTACGACCGTATTGTGCCGAAATTTCAGAAGCTGGTGGCCGCCCGCGGCAATAAAAACTACTATATGCGCGGCACTTTCACGCACAAAAACCCCGATTTCACCAAAGATGTGCTGCACATGGCCGATCTTGGTTTTACCGAGCTGAGCATGGAACCGGTTGTGGCCGCTCCCGACGATCCCATGGCGCTGACGCCGGAAGATATCGAGGTCGTCAAAAAGGAATACGAAAAGCTGGCCGTTGAAATGCTCCGGCGGGAAAAGGAAGGCCGCGGCTTTACTTTCTACCATTATATGATCGACCTCAAGGCCGGCCCCTGCGTGTACAAGCGTATTTCCGGTTGCGGCTCGGGCACGGAATACATGGCCGTCACCCCGTGGGGCGATCTTTATCCCTGCCATCAGTTCGTGGGTGAAAAGGCCTACCGCCTGGGCGATCTCACGCACGGCGTGACCAACGAGGCACTGCGCGAGGAATTTCGCGCCTGCAACGCCTATGCCCGCCCCGAATGTGCCGATTGCTGGGCCAAGCTCTATTGCTCCGGCGGTTGCGCCGCCAATGCTTTTCACGCCAGCGGCTCCATCCGCGGCGTTTACAAGCCCGGCTGTGAACTCTTCCGCAAGCGGATCGAATGCGCCATCATGATCAAGGTCGCCGAAGAGACCGACGGGAAAAACAGATCATGAACACCCCCGTCTACGATTTTCTCTGCCGCTACCGGGAAAAAGACCCCGTAAGGCTTCATATGCCGGGACACAAGGGCGTGCCGCGACTGGGCTGCGAACCGTTGGATCTCACCGAGATCCCCGGCGCGGATTCGCTTTTCGAGGCCGAGGGCATTCTCCTTGAGAGCGAAGAGAACGCCACCCGGCTTTTCGGC
>ERZ779888.1133-NODE-1133-length-27889-cov-11.876590_pt1 | contig 27889 bp, 22 predicted proteins | sample MGYA00511245_ERZ779888 | MGnify/ENA primary metagenome ERZ779888 (study PRJEB29588, sample SAMEA2155255) | human gut metagenome | biome: human gut; feature: human-associated habitat; material: faeces | place: Denmark | collected 2008/2010 ...
AGATGCAATTATAGATAGTGTGAGTGGATGTACTAATGAAATAAGTGATGGAAAAATAATAATTAAGAATGTTACTGGTAACACTACTTGTAATATTAATGTATCATATATGAAATTGTATGATAAGTTACTAGCAGACAACCCAACAAGAAGTACAAGAGACACATATAATGCGGTATTTATAAATAATACAACAGGAACACTATTTACAGCAACAGAAAAGAACGTACATAATACAACAGATACTACAGTGTATTATTACGCAGGGAATACGACAAATAACTGGGTAAAATTTGCAGGATACTACTGGAGAATAATAAGAACAAATGCAGATGGAAGTATAAGAATGTTGTATTCTGGAACAAGCCATGATACAACAAGTGGATATATCAATTCAACTACTTATGCATTCAACACTTCATACAATAGTCCAAAATATGTAGGTTATATGTATGGAGAAAATGATGATACATTAGCAAATGCAAGAACAAATACAAATAACAGCACAATAAAAACAGCAATAGATAATTGGTATGCAAGTAACATGACATCATACACAAAATATCTAAGTACAACAGCAGTATATTGTAATGATAGAACAGAACAAACATCTGGAACATATAACATAGGTAGTAAATTCGGCTATGCACCACGTGCAAGAGTAAATACAAATTATGCACCAACATATGACTGTACAGAAACCTCTGATGCATTCAGCGGAAGTAATACAAGTGCAAAATTAACATACCCAATTGCTTTAATGACCGTAGATGAAATAATGCGTGCTGGTGGAAAAGATAGAACAAGTTTAACAAGTCCATACGCATGGTATTATTTAAACAGCGCGAATGGTAGTATAACAGGCGACACTGTGTGGCAGTTGTTGTCTCCTTGCGATTGGGGTGGCAGCTACGCTTTCGTGTTCGTCGTGCGCGGTTCGTCCAGCCCAGGCAGCTTGAGTAACGGCTACGGCGTCAGCTACTCGGGCGGTGTGCGTCCAGTTATCTCATTAAAGTCTGATGTGCTTTATAAATCAGGAGATGGTAGCGCTGAAAGTCCTTACGAAATACAAGAAACACCTGACACTATTTCAGATGTGGTAAAAGCCAATGCAGTAAATGAAAATGGATATAGATATGAAGGAAGTGATCCAAATAACTATATACAAATGCAGAAGTCTGATGGTACAACTGAAATGTGGAGAATAATAGGACTATTTCCAGATGGAGAAAGTGGAGAAAATGTAATAAGAGTAAGAAAAGTAGGATATGAAAGTGCAGCATATGATACAAATCAAACAAATCACTGGCCAAATACAACACTATATACGACATTATCTAGTACATACACCCTAGTAAATTATAAAAACACAGTTAACTACAAAATGTACTTAGGTGGCTCAAATAATCTGTATAATTATACATCTGCAAACTTATATGATATGGAAAGAATGTTAAATAGTAAAGGAGAAGCAGGAAAAACATCAAGTACAAGTTATAATAGTGCAACAACATATGTAGGAAGTGTAGGGCTAATGTATCCAAGCGATTATGGATACGCAGTATTGGCAAGCGATTGTGCAAGAACAATAAATCCCAGCAACTATAGTGGAACATCAGCATGTTATACAAATAACTGGTTATATCAAGGAAGTTCAGATATTCAATGGTTAATAAGCCCGAAACCCTCTCTCGTTAACATTGCGTGCATTGTTAACGGTAGTGGTTATGTCCTCAACTTCAACTCCACTGCCGTCGTCACTAACTCTGGCTCTTTCAGCCCAGTCATGGCTCTAAAGTCTGATGTAGTTGTAACTGGAAGTGGCACACAAAGTGACCCATATATAATGAAATAAAACTATTGTAATACAAAGATACTTCACTAAACCTGAAGTATCTTTTTTGTAAAATAAAAACTTTGTTCTATAGAAATTTTTATAATTTTATGATATTCTTATATGGTACGGAAGTGATAATATGAAAAATAGAATTTTTTTAGGAATAGTAGCATTAGTAATTTCATTCTTTTTAGCAGGATGTGAAATTAATGTTCCAGATAAAGAATATGATATAAATGGTATTAAAGTAACTCTAGAAGAAGGACTAAAAGAAAAAGAACAAGATGGACAAACATTATACTTACAAGGTTTAGACATGGAGTTCACTGCTTTAAAAGAGCCTTTTAAAAACTTAAGTGAATTTAATCTTACAGAAAAAAGTACAGAAGAAGATTATGCTAAACTATCAATTGAAAGCCATAATCTTGATAGTGAAGTAATTGTTAAAGACGATATTACATACTTTACTTACGAAAAAGAAGTAAATGGTAAAAAGTATTTCTATTTAGCAAGTGTACACAAATCTACTGATGCATTCTATTTAGTGCAATACATTTGCCTAAGTAAGAACAAAGAAAAATATGAACCTAAATTCCTAACTTGGGATAAAACAGTTAAATTTGATTAAACTTCTATTTAGAAGTTTTTTTCTATATACTTTAATATGAGAAATAGTGAGCTAGTAAACTTAGATGTAGAAAAAATAATTTACATCATCTTCATAATAATATCAATAATGGGAATAATTGGTACTAACTATGAAGAAAAGTTTTTGCTTACTAAAGATACTACTTATCACAAAAAAGGCACTACTATATTTAAGATAACTATCGTAATTGCTTTGCTTATATATTTATACTACTTAAAAAGAAACTATGAAATATTTAATGAAGCAAACGAAAAAGAAAAAAACATGATTAGAATAAGACTATTTGGTAGTATCTTCTTTGTAGTTGGTGCATTATGTTTAGTATACTTTAGATTTAAAGACACTACATTTGTAGAACCACCTGAAATATAACTAGATTATTTTTACATTTTGATTTATAATATAAGAAAGGAGTTCTCATGACTGATTTTGAATATGAAAAATGTAAAACTATTTTAGACTATTATAAAGGTACACATGAATATGCAGCATACCTACTTGATAAATTTAATAACCCTAATAATAAGAATATTACTTCTATATTAGAAAAAGAAAATATTTTTGCTTCTTTAGTAGGATTTATTATTAATATATTACTATCCGTAAAAGAAGACATAATAGAAAACAAAGGTAACTTAGTTTATGAGTCAAAATTATTAGTAGACGAATTAGAAAAGTCAGTAAGTCTTATTTCTAAACAAACAGATAAAGGTTACTTAATAAATAATTATTTAGTAAAAGATGCTCCATCAGTAGTCCAACTAATTAGAAATAAACTTGCCCATGGTAATTTTACTTTAGACTTAACCCATGGTAGAATTATACTTAATGTAGATAATGAAAAAGTAGTCTTAAGAATAGAAGACTTAGCTAACTTTGTTTATGTTGCTTTAGTTAAATTTAACGAGCAAATAAATGGTAACAAATACACAAGACGCTTACTCATAAATGATAAAGTAGATACAAAAAGAAAGAAACTAGTAACTAACAAAAAAGAATTAATTAGAATAATGTCTAACATGAAAGAATTAAAAGTCACTTTAGAAACAAAAAATGGCTACAAAATGGATGTAGTTGCAAGAAACACACTAGACGATGCTATTCGTTTATTTAACAAACGTCCCACTTTAAAAGTGTTTGATATTTTATCTAAACAATTAAGTCCAAATTATAAAGTAACGTATGAAGTTCATAAAATAAAAGACTTTGGCTTTGAAGAGTTTGCAACTTCTTTTTTATCAATGGTAAGACCAGATACTAGTTACTATGATGAGTTGTACGCCTTAGAAGAAAAAATGACTAAAATACTAAACGGTAGACCAAAGAACTCACACTTAATAAGTAACCAAAACAACATCACACACTTAAATGCAATTAAAGTAACTAATAGTATAGACTTTATAACTTTACAAAAATACTTTAATAAATTATCCCCATCAGCTGTCTTTAGTACAGAAGAATTTTCTTCTTGTCTAATATCTATGTTTAATAGTTTATTTAGTTATGCTCTAGATGATATATACGAAAGCAAAAATATTTTAAATGACGGAATAATTACAGGACTAGATTTTAGTAAGTTAAATTTTTCCGAGTTATCTATAAATACACTTGATCCAGCTCCAAGAGAACTAAAAAATATTCTTGAAATTAGAAAATCAAGAATTAAAAAAATAGAAGAAATAAATAAAAACATTTAAAAAAGTGAACAACAAATAACAAACCTAAAACAAAGAGGTTTAACTGAAAAAATAGACTCTTTAAAAGAAAGAATAAATAATAATTTAGAAGTTATATCCCTTCTTAATGAAGAAGTAAATAACTACAATATTAAATTAAATATCTTTAAAGATAACTACACATTCTTTGTTAATGAAGCTATCGTAAATGGTATAAGAAACTCCATTGCGCATGGACATTACACATTTAGTCTAACTGAAAACTTTGATACTAGCAAAATATATTTTAAAGATATTTATGAAGGAACCATAACTTTCTCTTGTGAAGTAAAAATAGGTGACTTTTTAACAACACTCGTAAATAATGAACAAGTAGTAACTGATTATATAAACTCAGTTTTATCAAATAAGAAAATGAGGTAATATTATGATAAATGATAAAATAGAGACTATTAATAAAATGTACTATTCTAGTTTAGTATATACAAATTTTTTATTAAATACAATATATGAATTTCCCCAAGACAATATAAAAAATTATATATTAGATGACGAATTATTAGACACAGCTTCTTTATTATTTTCTTCCAATATTCTATTTACAGTAAATGAGTCATTAATAACAGCGTATCCAAATAATATTGTTTTATCTAACATATTAGATGATGAACTTAACAAATCATTAATAAAACTATTTGATTATAAAAATGGTATATATTATTATAACAACAAAGAAGTAGCTGATGGTCCTAAAACTATTTTTAAAATAAGAAATAAACTCGCGCATGGAGAATATATAATAAACAAGAATAAAGTGACTATTATTGATGAAAATAATTACTTAACTTTTGAAATTAGCAAAATAAACAAGCTAGTTTATGAATCATTACATAATACCATATTTGAAAACAAGTCTAATAGGTTTGAATCTGGTATAGTATTCACAAAACACATAGTAAGTAATAGAAAAGAACCATTTAAAAATATTGAACAAGTAGAAAAATATATTAAATCTCATAAAGTTTTAAATGCAACTATTGAAGGAATGAATGGCTACAAAATAACAAAAGAAGATAAGATGGAACTTAATAATATAGTTAACAATTTTGTAAACAAAGACAATTTTAAAGAATTTAAAAACTATCAGAAAAGTCATCCAAATATAATATTAACGTACAATTTAAATGATGTTAATATAGATTCATCTAAATTAGCAAACAACATATTACAAATGACTAAAGATGAAACTTCATATTTTGAAATGACTAAATATATAACAGACAGTATTTCAAAAAATTTATCTGATGATAAAAGCATAATTATTGCTTCTTCACTTAATAATTTAGTTATAATAGACTCTATTAAAAAAACTAAAAGCTATGATATTAATGTATTAAAAGATTATATTGTAAACAATTATTACGATATGGCTATTGATACAGATACAGTTTTATCTTCTCTTATTACCATGTTTAATAGTTTATTTATGTATGGATTAACTGATATGTTTGACAATGTAGATAATTTGTTTATACCTGATGATAAATTAAGCTTTGATTTATTAGATTTATCTATATTTAATGGTTGTTATTACACTATGAGTGTAGGTAATATTAAAGAAAAACAAAATGTATATAATTCTCTAGTTAAGTCCATTGAAAAGAAGAAAATAGCTATAGTAAAAAGAAAAGAACAATTAGATAATATGGTTACTAAAGTAAGTAAAGAAAAGTACGAAGAAGAAAAAAGAAAGTTTAATAATATATTAATTGAATATAGAAAAACTATAAATGAAAAAAATACTTTAAAAAAGGAACTTGATTATTTTAATAATAATAAAAAATACTTTGAAAATAAAGCTATCATAACAGGTATAAGAAATTCCATCGCACATGGAAATTATAAAATTAAGTTAAGCGAAAAGATAGGCAACACAATGATTACTTTTGACGATATATATTTAGGAAAAACTACCTTTCATGCTGAAGTATATTTGGTTGATTTTTATAATTTCATTTATAATAATCAGCAGATAGTCGTAGATTATTTAGAAAGTTTGAAAGGCAAACGATTATGAAAAATATATACTTCATAAGCGATACTCACTTTGAACATACTAACATTTACGTTCACATTCATAATAAAGAGTTAGATGACACCTTTGATAAATAAAAGCGCATTAATGTAAGTGTTGAACAAATAAACTATACATTAGTTAGCTTAGAAAAGTTACTAAATAAAATAATTTAAACATTCCCCTAATTTGACTTTTTGTACCAAATATGGTATAATTATACTTAATTAAGGGGGATTTTTATTATGGACTTTTTTGAAAAATATGCTGACAGATATGACATAGATTTAACAGGTGCGACTACAAGAGAAGAAAAGATAGAAATATTTGCTAAAGAAAGAAAATATGTATTTAGTTTTATATTTGAAAATTTAACAAAAGAAGAGAAGATTAAATATCTAGAATATGCTCATGCAAAAGATATAGAAGAATTTTTGTTAACTCTTCCTAATGAAGAAAGAATTAGTATTATTAAATCAAAGTTAGAATGTATGGAAGAGGGAATACTAGAGTATATTGGAACAAGACTTTCAACCGACAAAGAAAAATTTGAATATCTAGAAATAATTAATAATTATGTTGGAAACTACTATAAATCTGAAATTATTTGTAAAATGGTAGATGATAATTATAAACTTTTAGCATTAGATAATTTTGTAAACAATGAATATTCTAAAATCAAAGTAGTTAATGAAATGCCAGATGAATTTAAAGAATTATATATAGATAAACTAAGCAAAATTAGCTACAAAGTAGAAGTTATATTATCTTTAAATAATAAGGAATTAATAAAAAAATATTCAGAACTTCCAATATACTCTAATTATAGAAGTAAATTAGTTTCAGCTACTAATGATAGTGAATATATCATAAAGAAATTTAATGAAATAAATGTACTAAAATTTAGATTAAACTTAATTAACTTAATAACAGATGAAAATTTAAGAGTGTCTTTAATAGATAAACTAGAAAATGTTGGTTTAAAGAACTTCTTATTAAGTAATATTAATCAAACAAGTTGCGTTAAACTAGAAGAAAACGAATTACTAGAAACTAAAATAGACCCAAATATTACCATAGGTGTAGAATTAGAGTGCTCTAATGAAGAGATAGATAACTTTAATGGAGTACATACCTTATATAATGAATATACTATTAAAAGTGACTCTTCAGTAAAAAGTGGTTTTGAAATAGTTAGCCCAGTATTACATTACACACTTCTAGATATGACAAAATTAAAAAGTGTATGTACCTTACTAAAAGAAAACAACTTCTATACAGACAAAAGTTGTGGTGGTCACATTCATATAGGCGCATCATATTTTACTAGAAAAGAAGACTTTTATATGCTTTTGTATTTATATGCTAATACTGAAAATATACTTTATTACATATGCGACAGAAAAAATACATTAAAACGTCCAAGTGTTAACAGGTATGCCATGAAAACAAAAAGTGACTACATTAAAGCAATTGATAATGGACTATTTAACACTGAACATTATGAAGAAGAAATGAATGTTATACTAAATGAAATTAATAAAGATAGATACAAAGGCTTAAACTTTAAAAACTTAGGAACATACTATAAAAATACAATTGAATTTAGAATGCCTAATGGCGAAATTGATTTTAATGAGCTTTTACTAAACATAAAATTATTTGCTAGACTTATTGAAGTAAGCCATGAACTTGTAAGCCATCCAAATGAAGATTTTTATAAACTTGCAAGTGTTAAATCTGAAAAAGAAAAATTAAATATTTTATTAGATTTATTATTTACTAGTGAAGAAGAAAAAAATCTATATAAAGATAGATATTATACAAATAAATTATTAGAGAAAAAAACTCAAAGAAAAATTCTAGAAGACTTAAAATCAAAAATTATAAAACAAGAAGAAGTAGCAGTTGAATATGATAAAGAAACTCACACATTAAAAAAGAAAGTATTGTAGGTGTAATATGATAATAGGTAGTATTGATAATTTAAAAAAATACAAAAGTATAGACCTAACTGATTGTAAAACAAGACAAGATAAAATAGTTAAAATATTCAAAAATCTAAAATATAATACTGACAAAGATATCTTCTTTAAATATTTAACGAGTGATGAGAAAACAAAGTATCTATTCTATACATCATACGATAATATTGCATCATACATAACAAAAAAACATAAAACTATATTTAAAAACATAAAAGAGATTATTAAAGAAAATCCTACTGTTAATGAATATGACTTAAAAAGAGTTATGGAAGAAATAAAAAGCGAAGACATTAAATATGAATATTTATGTTCTATATACAGTATTATGAATCATTTCTATTTAGAACAAGCAGCTATTGTTTTCAAAGATAATAAATATATTATTAAATTTTACCTAAACAAAATTAGATACTCTAAGTATAGTGTAGACTTTGTAAAAAGAGTACTATCTGACACTGGTAAATCTTACTTTCTTAAAGACTTTAATGATGAAGAAAAAGCTAGTATCATACTATATATACAAGACAAAAACATTCTAAAAAAGTATGTAGATGCTCCTTATTTATCTAAATATCGCTCTACTATTGTTGCAAGAACAGAAGATACTAATTTAATATTAGATAAATTCATACAAATAGATAGTCTTACATTTAAATTAAACTTGATAAACAAAGTTAAAGATAATGATTTAAAAAAGATGTTAATCTGTATGTTAGATGATAAAAACTTAATGGAATTTTTAATATCTAATGAAACAAACTTATCAAATAGTGACTTAGTTAAAAAACAATGTGAAACTACTTTAATAGATCAAAATATTACTATAGGTGTAGAATTAGAAGCCTGTAATGAAGATATTAAAAACTTTAATAAAACAAAAACTGTATTTAATGATTTCAATATAAAACAAGATTTATCAGTTAAAAGTGGTTTTGAAATAGTAAGCCCAATATTACATTACAACTTAACAGATATGAATAAACTATATCAAGTTTGTGAACTATTAAAAAGATGCAACTTTTATACTGATCAAAGTTGTGGTGGTCATATTCATATAGGTGCATCATATTTTACCAGTAAAGAAGATTATTATATGTTAGTTTATCTTTATAGTAATGTTGAAAACATACTTTATTATATAACAGACAAAGAAGGAACTATTAAAAGGAGTAGTGTAGAAAGATTTGCAATGAAAAGCAAAGAACAATACCTAAAAGCAATAGATGAAGGATTATTTGACAAAGAACACTTAGATGATGGAATAAAAGATACATTTGATGAAATAAATAAAGACAGGTATAAAGGTTTAAACTTCAAAAATGTAGGTAGTGAATACAAAAATACAATTGAATTTAGAATGTCTAACGGAGAAATAGAGTTTACTGAACTTTTATCAAACATCAAATTATTTGCTAGACTTATAGAAATGAGCCATAAATTAGTACAAATGGATAAAACAGATATATTAAAACAAAAAGCATTAAAATTAAGCTCTACTAAAGATGAACTAGAAAAGCTAAACCTTCTTTTAGAAATACTTTTTCCTAACCCAAGTGATAGAATAATATACTTAAAAAGATACAAAACAAATTACTATTTAACACAAAAAGAAACTGAACAAATAACTTCTTCTTTAAGAGATAAACTATTTTATGAAGTAATAGCTTACGATGAAGAAAATCATTCTTTAGTTAAAAAAATAATATAGAACTATATTATTTTTTATTGCCGTGATATAATATATATGAAAGGTAAACATATGAAAAAAAGAAGATTAAAGAAAAAATATAGAATACTACTAAATAAACTAGAAATCCTATTGTTTCTACTATTCATATTTTTAGTATTTAAGTCACTATTAACAAAAGAAGAACGTGCTAAAAAACAAATATTAAAGATTAATACTGATACTATATATTTAACTATAGATGAAACTTACACCCTTACACCAAAAGTTAAAGTAGTTTATAATGTTACTAACCCAGAAATAATTAGCATTAAAAACAATACTGTAACAGCTTTAAAAGACGGAAATACTAAAATTGAAGTAACTTACAAAGAAGAAAAAGAAGTGATAGATGTAGTAGTAACTAATTTATACACATTACCAAAAATAAATAATAAAAAGCCATATCTTACATGTAATTTGTATACAGCTGAAGAAGAAAGTATCCTTGACTCTTCACTAAAATTCAAAATTAATTCTAGTGGATACAAAACTAGGGCAGGCGTTGTAACTTCCGCCAGATTTTTAACTTTACAATTTAAAAATAGAATATCATACTTTTATGAAAATGGAAGACTAGTTAACTATGGCGACCAAGACTATGCTGATGGAGAAGGCAGGTACTACCACGAAGGATTATATCTAACTGAAAACAAGTTTAAAACTATTAAAGCCAGTGTTAACGGCCCCGCTGCTTGGGGTTGCCCTTTATACGTTGATCTATTTGAAAGGGAAGAAAAAAATGGCCTAGACTGCAGTGGCTTTGTATCATGGGCTTTATTAAATGGTGGCTTTGATGTAGGGGATGTGGGCGCTGGAATTGACCCAGAAAGAACTGACGACCTAGACGATTTAGGAGAAAAAATGAAAGTAAATGAAAGTGACTTTGACCCATCAAAAATCAAAGTTGGAGACCTATTTAGTAGGTATGGCCACATAGGAATACTTATCGGAAAAGATAATGATACATTCTATATAGCTGAAGCATTAGACTACGACTTACACGTATTAACTATGACTTCTAAAGAAATACTAGAAAGTGAGTGGCTATATGTAATATTAATGGATGACCTTTACAAAAAAGATGGTAACTTAAAAGAAATGTGGTAAACTAAATACCATATTTTTTTAGATTTGTATCATAAAATAGAAAATACTTAGGTGGTTTATATGTTAACAAACCAAAAGATACATAAGTAACAATTATAACTATAATTAAGAATACCTTATTAATATTGAGTTCATTTCCACTCAGAATCTTATAACTAACATATGCCATAAAAGCGTAAACAAGTAGCATTAACCCTATAGAAATAAACATGATTTCTCCAAATATTTTATAAAGTGGTAAATATATAATTAAATACAAGGCAATACTTAAAATACTAGTTAGCACAGTACTAAAAAAGTGATTATTGTAATAAATGTTAAACTTATCTAATAAAAACTTATCAACTAATCCCCAAACTAAAATAGCTGATACAAATATCTTCATATGTTCCCATATACTTTCATTAACTGGAAAAAATATACTTGTAACTACATTAGGCCACCACTCATACATAAAATGAAATAAAAAACTTAATGCAAAAACACCAATTACATTAATAATTTTAATCTTTTTTAAATTCATGAATCCACCTCATACTAATATTATATTCAAGTAAGTCTTTAAAATAATAGAAACTTTTGGTATAATTAACTTGTGAGAAAATATGTATGTTTTAATGAGTATAAAGCCAAAATATGTAGAAAAAATACTAAGTGGAGAAAAGAAGTATGAATATAGAAAAACACTTTTAAAGAAAGATGTAGAAAGTATACTTGTGTATTCAACTTCTCCAGTTAAAAAAGTAGTCTGTGAAATAAAACTACTTGAAGTAGTAAAAGGAACACTTGAGTATGTATACAGTAAAACCAATAAAGAAGGTGGCATTACTTTAGAAGAATTTAATAGCTACTTCAAAAACAAAAATGTCGCCTATGCATACAAACTAGGAAGTATAAAAAAATTAGACTTAACACTAAAAGAAATAGGCGTTCCAACTGCGCCACAGTCATACCAATACATAGAAAGGATAGAATTATGAAAGTAATATTTTTAGATGTAGATGGAGTACTAAACAATGATGGATATTTTGAAAGAACGAAAAATGAAAAACAAAATAGAATAGAATTAGACGACGAAAACATAAAATACTTAAAAGAAATAATTGATTTAACAGGTGCAAAAGTAGTAGTCACTTCAACTTGGAAAGAACTTCGTATATATAGCAAGTTAATTAGTTATCTAAAAAACTTTGGAATAGAAGTATATGATAAAACTGTTCATATGTCTTATAAAAGGGGAGACGAAATACGTGAGTACCTATCTACTCATGAAATAGATAACTTTATTATATTAGATGACGAAATATTTAAAGACTTTAACGAACTGATTTCACATCTAGTAAAAACAGACTTTTATAATGGAGGACTAACAGAACAACATAAAACATTAGCCCTTAAGTTAATGAATAATTAATCTATTCATCTTGAACGAGTTAAAAAATGTAATACAATATAAATACATGGTACATCAAGTACAATTGGTAACTAAATGTCTGCCTAGTTTTTTTCTAGCGACATTTACCCTAATAGGTAAGTGCTTTTTAATTTCAGAAATATCTTGCATAATTTATAAAAATGTAATACAATATAAATGTAAGGAGCATTCAGTAACTGAATGTCTACCTATGTTTTTGTGGACATTGCCCTAAAAGGCGATGTCATTTCTTTATTTCTATCACTAGTAACAGCAATAAAAACAAAGCAATATTCACTAGAATCAACACGCATATTCTATACGGTCTCTTCTTCATGGATATTGAACCTCCTTTCCTTTTCAACCAAGTTCCCCTGATTTACTTTGAAAGTCGGTACGCGCGCTGCACTTCCTGCTCCATATTAACATTATAACGTAATTAGTAAGGTAAGTCAATACTAAAAACAAATAAATTTTCGCTACAATTTTTAAAATCTGCAATAATTGTGGATAACTTAAAACTTATTAACAAAAATTTCTAAAACCAGTAGAAAAAAATAAGTTTTTGATGTAAAATCATATTAGGAGGTTTGATTATGGGAAAGATAATTGTTATTGAAGGAACAGACTGTTCTGGAAAAGAAACACAGTCAAAATTATTAAAAAATTACTTAGAACAAAATGGCATTAAGGTGGCAACATTCAGTTATCCACAATATAACACACCAACAGGCAAAATAATAGGTGGTCCACTTTTGGGAAAACCAAGCATATGCCCATCATGGTTTAATAACTATGTAGAAGTTGATAGCAAAGTTGCAAGTCTTTACTTTGCAGCCGATAGACGCGCATCACTTCCAGTATTAAAAGAATTAATAAACAATAACGAAATTGTAATAATTGATAGATACATATACTCAAACATGGGACACCAAGGTTCTAAAATAGAAGACAAAGAAGAAAGACTAAAAATGTATAAATTCTTAGAAACTCTAGAATTTGACTTACTAGAACTTCCTCGTCCAGACTTAGTAATCTTCCTTTATTTACCATACTCTTATGGAGAAGAATTAAAGAAAAATCGTGTTGAAACACTAGACGAAGCAGAAAAAAGTCAAACACACCAAATAAAAAGTGAAAGAACATATCTAGAACTAACCGAGCTTTATGGCTTTAAAAAAATTGACTGCTTTACAAACGGCACAGTAAAAACAAGAGAAGAAATAAATAAAGAAGTAATCTCGCATGTTAAAAAACTAACTTTAAAATAACAAAAATTGGTAGATTAATAATTAACATTTAATAAATACTATAACTAGGTGAATACAAATGAAAAAAATATTATTAACTCTATCAATTTTTTTAATGATTTTTATTTCTCCAAACACCAGTGCAATAGAAGATTATAGTCTATATAAAGAAAGTGTGTATGTTTTAAAATATAACACTCTAAACTCTAAAGACTTGCCTTCTTTATTAAAAGACACTAATAGCCTAGTCTTAGAAATAGACGCAAACATCAAAGGAAAAACCTACACTTATAGAATACTATCAAGTGACATAAGTGTAACTACTGAAAAACTAATAAAGAAAATAACTAAAGACATAACAGATAAAGAAACCATAACCGATATAGAAATCAACGGAGTAAAAATAACAAAACTCACACTAAAAATCACTAATGAAGACTATAACATACTAAAAGAAAGAAGTAAAATCTATGAGTGATTTAAAAAAGTACAATATATTTATATTCATAACAAGCTTTGCTAAATTACTAGTTGAAATCTTTATTCCACTTATACTTTATAATATGTCCTTCACTATAAAAGAAATAATTCTATTTTTAATACTTAAATATTCTTTTTGTCTACTTTTCATTCCAGTAGGTTACTTTATAGGAAAAAAATATTCAGTCTCAACACTAATGATACTAAGTTCCATAATTTTTAGTATAACGTATATATACTTATCACAAATAAACAAAAACTTAACATCCCTTATAATACTAAGCATCCTTTACTCAAGTTACTTAATGTTCTATTGGCTTGGAAGACACACGTATGGCCTAAGTATAATTGAAGACAAAAAAACAACAGATAACGTTAGCTTATACAATATATTCACTATTTTAGGTGGATTATTTTCTCCGTTCATCGGTTCATACATTATTGAAAAAACAAGCACACTTACTCTTTCCACAATCGTACTAGTACTTATGATAATCAGTATAATTCCACTTACCAAAATTAAAAAAATCAAACTTAACCCTAACACTCAAATAAAACATATTATAAAGTCTTTTCCAAAAACAAACTACATATTTAATACTCTTGACCAATTAAGATACATCTTATACACAGTACTACCTTTATGGATATACATTAACATAAAAAGCAAATATTCATATATAGGAATTCTAAACATCATAACTGGTCTAGGTAGCATTATCTACATATACTTACTATCTAAAAAGATGGACAAAAACAAAAAAGACTACCTAAGTTTATCACTACTTATAATGGGTACAATCTACTTTTTAAAAATAACCATCACATCTAATCTAGCATATCTAATAATAACATTATTTGAAGGAATTACAAAGTCTAGTTTAGACACAATTACACTGAGAAACACATACGTATACCAAAAAAACTATTGTATTACTTCATACATAATATTTACTGAAATAATAAACAACATTGCAAGAACACTATTCCTAATAATTTTCTATATATTTAACGTACCACTAAAAACAATGTTACTAATATGTATTCTAGGAATATTCTTAAACGTATTTGTAAAATATGATGATGGAAAATATGGTTACTCTCTTGTTAAATAATGAAATTTATGATATTATATTAATATAATAAAGAGGGATAAAGATGGGTAGTTTAAAAGATTATTTTAAAATTGATACAACACTAGGTTTTGCAAGACCTGACTGCATATTTAAAGGAGAGAAATACAGAATTACTATACTTTCTGATGTTTTACTGCGCCTAGAATATAACGAAAACAAAATATTTAACGATTATCCTACACTATTTGCTATAAATAGAAAATTCACTAAAATGCCAACTTTCACTAAAAAAGAAGACGAAAAATTCCTAAATATTACAAACGACTACTTTATCTTAGAATACAATAAAGAAAAACCTTTTGCTGCATCCAAACTAATTCCAGACTCAAACCTTAGAATAAGTATTCAAGGCACAGATAAAATTTGGTATGTAAACCATCCTGAAGTAAAAAACTTAAAAGGCGCAACTTATAGCTTTGACACAAAAAACTTCACTCTAGATAGAGGTCTATATAGTCTAGACGGAGTAGCAAGTTTTAACGACTCATGTCGTCCTGTATTTGTAAGTGACGGTACAGTTAAAAAGAATCCAAGTGATGGAATGGATATATACTTATTTGTATACAAAGATAATTTTGAAGAAGCACTAAATAGCTATTACGAACTAACAGGAAAACCAAGCCTAATTCCAAGATATGCTCTAGGTGTATGGTGGAACAAAAACGAAGATTATACATCTGACGACATCACTTCCTTAATAAACAATTTTAAAAAATCAGACATTCCAATAAGCACCCTTTTACTAGGTAACAAATGGAATAAAACAGAAGGAAAATTGTCCCCTACATTTAACTATAACGATAAGAAATTCCCTAACTTTATAGAAACCGCAAATAATATACACAGAAACGGCATATATTTTGGTTTAACAGTAAATCCACAAAACGGAATAACACCACTAGATCCAGGATACCAAAATTTAAAAACAAAGCTAAACGAAACAAAAGAAATAATACCAATAAATGTTTATAACAACACTATATTAGAGTTTTTGTATACTTATTTAATAGAATATTTAAATCAAAGAGGAGTAGACTTTATAAACTTTGACATAAAAGCAGAAGATAAAATAGCACAGTTTATGCTAATGCATTACACTTACATGAACTTCAAAAAAGACGCATCACGTCGTGGACTAATTATGAGTAGAAACCCAGGCATAGCATCACATAGATACCCAATTATGTATTCAGGAGTTACTGAAGTTTCATGGAAAACTTTAAAATACTTACCATTTTATAACATTAGTTCTTCGAATATAGGCCTTACTTGGTGGTCACATGATATAGGTGGATATGAAAATGGAACAGAAGATGCTGAGTTATATACTAGATACGTTCAACTAGGTGTATATAGTCCAATATTTAGGTTTTCTTCAAAAGAAGGAAGATACTATAAACGTGAACCATGGAAATGGGATGTAAAAACACAAGGTATCGTAAAAGACTACACTAGAGTAAGACATAGACTAATTCCTTATATATATAGCGAGGCATATAAATATTCAAAACATGGAATAAATTTAATCAAACCATTATACTATGACTACAAAGAAACAATAGATGAGCCACTTTACAAAAATGAATACCATTTTGGTAGTGAACTATTTGTCTGCCCAATAACTGAACCAAAAGACAAAGTCATGAATAGGGTACTTCATAGAATATACCTTCCTGAAGGAACATGGTATGACTTTAAAACTGGTAAAAAATTCCCTGGCGGAAAAAGATACGTTACATTCTATAAAGACGAAGACTACCCAGTATACGCTAAAAGCGGCTCTATCATACCTTTAGCAATCATTGACGAAAACAACATAAATAGTGTTTTACCACCTAAAAAAATGGAAATTCAAGTCTTCCCTGGTGTAAGCAATAACATTAATTTATACGAAGACGATGGAATTAGTAGTTTATACAAAGAAGGATACTATATTCTTACAAATATAGACTATAACTATAGAAAAAATAACTACACATTGATTTTAAGGCCAATTGAAGGTAAAACAGGTATAGTTCCAGACAAACGTGACTACAAAATTAAATTTAGAAACACAAAAAGACCAGAATACGTAAAAGTAAACGTTGGACGATTTGAAGTAGAGTTTACTACTAGATGTGACGAAAGTGACTTCATTATAGAAATACCTAACGTACCAACAAACCAACAATTAACAGTAAACTGTGGTGGAGAAGCAATAGAAATAGATGCAGTTAGACTTATAAACGAAGACATAGACGAAATAATAAGTGACTTACAAATAGAAACAAACTTAAAAGAACAAGTAGCAAGCATTTTATTTAGTGATTTATCTATAAGAAAGAAAAGAATAGAGATAAGAAAAATGAAAAGAAAAGGCTTAAATAAACTTTTTATAAAAATGTTTATAAAACTACTTGAATATATTAGTGAGATATGATATACTTATAGTGGGTTATCGATTAATTTATATTTTTTGATACCCACCTAATATATTTTTATACGACATCCTTAACCCAGGATGTCACTTTTTTTATAATGAACTACTTGAAATTAAATAAATATACTGCTATAATACTAATATAAGTTTTGTTGACAAAAGAGTAGTAATTAACATTTCTTTTATAGAGAGTTAGTGTTAGGTGCAAACTAACAAAGAAAGTTAATGAACTTGCTTTTAGAAAAACTTCGCTAGTAAGCGTTATAACTATAAAGATGCATAATACTTTATGAATTAAGGTGGTACCGCTGTAGTTTGCAGTCCTTAAGTCATAAAGTTTATTTTTTTGAAAGGAGTACTATGAAAGAAAAAATAATAATTAACACAATCTACTTTTTAGCCTCATACCTGATTATATTCTTAGTCTATGTTTTCATTATCAATAGAAAAAAGAAAACATATGCTGATGCTAAAAAAATGACAGACGTAACATACCTGACTACAAAGTTTAAAATAGATAAAAGAAAAACAGACTATAATACCCTGAAGTGGTACATAAACTTTATAAACCCACTCATAATATCAACAACATTTGTAGTAATATCAAATATAAAATCATTCACTATGAGCTTACTTGTAGGTTTCGTAGTAATGTTAGTATTAATTTATTCATTATATGAAATAATAGGAAGAATATTAAAAAAGAAGGAGTTTGATAAAAATGTATAATTTTGAAGAAATAGAAAAGAAATGGCAAAGTTTTTGGGAAAAAAACCATACTTTTGAAGTAAAAAATGAAGGGGCTAATCCATACTACATACTAGTAGAGTTCCCATACCCTAGTGGAGAAGGACTTCACGTTGGACACGTAAGAAGTTATACTGCACATGATATAATGGCAAGAATGAAAAGAATGCAAGGATATAACGTATTATTTCCAATGGGTTTTGACGCTTTCGGTGCCCCAGCTGAACAATACGCAATTAAAACACACACACATCCAAAAGATGTAACAAACAAAGCTATCGCTCATTTTAGAAGTCAAATGAAAAGAATAGGTTTTAGTTTTGACTGGAGTAGAGAATTCTCGACAACTGACCCAGAATACTATAAATGGACACAATGGCAATTCATACAATTTTTTAAACACAACATGGCCTATAAAGACACAATACCTGTTAACTGGTGTCCAAACTGTAAAATGGTACTTTCAAATGAAGACGCAGCAGGTGGAGTTTGCGAAAGATGTGGAAGTGCTGTAGAACAAAAAGAAAAAAGTCAGTGGATGCTAAAAATGAGCGAGTACGCAGAAGACTTACTTACTGGACTAAACGATACTCACTTTGCTGAAAAAGTAAAACTAGGTCAAATAAACTGGATAGGTAAATCTACTGGTGTAGAAGTAGACATAAATATTGTAGGCGGAGGAAAATTTAGCATATTCACAACTTGTATAGAAACAATATATGGAATAACTTTCTTTGTAATCGCGCCAGATGGTAAACTTATTAAAGAACTTATGCCTAGAATAGAAAACAAAGATGAAGTAAATGAATACATCAAAGAAACACTAAAAAAATCAAATATGGATAGAACAGAACTAAATAAAGGAAAATCAGGTGTAGAACTAAAAGGCTTAAAAGCTATAAACCCAGTTAATGGAAAAGAAGTTCCAATATTTATCGGAGACTTTGTATTAGGTTCATATGGTACAGGTGCTGTAATGGCTGTTCCTAGTCACGATCAAAGAGACTTTGAGTATGCTACAGTTCACAATATTCCAATGATCCAAGTAATAGACGGTAGAGAAACTACTTCTTCTGCCTTTGAAAAACAAGACTATTTAGGAAAAGGTTGTAAACTTATAAACTCAGAAGAATTTACTGGTTTAACTGTAGAAGAAGCAAAAGAATCAATAACTAAAAAACTAGAAAACATGGGTATTGCAAGACGCGTAAACAACTATAAAATGAGAGACTGGATTTTCAGTAGACAAAGATTCTGGGGCGAACCAATTCCAATGATAAACTGTCCTAAATGCGGATGGGTTCCAATGAAAGAAGAAGATTTACCACTTCTACTTCCCGACGTAGCAGAATATGAGCCTACTGATACAGGAGAAAGTCCTCTTGCAAAAATAACTGACTGGGTTAACACTACATGTCCAGTGTGTGGCACTCCTGCAAAAAGAGAAACAGACACAATGCCACAATGGGCTGGATCTTCTTGGTATTTCCTAAGATTCATGGATGCACATAACAATAAAGAATTCGCAAGCATGGAAGCAATGAAATACTGGGGAAAAGTAAATTGGTACAACGGTGGAATGGAACACACAGCAAGACACTTACTTTATGCAAGATTCTGGGTACAAATGCTATACAATTTTGGTCTTGTTCCAAATAAAGAAATGATAGATGTAAGAGTTTCCCATGGTATGATACTAGGATCAAACCATGAAAAAATGTCCAAGAGTAAAGGTAACGTAATAAACCCTGATACAGTAGTAAATGAAGTAGGTGCAGACGCTTTAAGAGTTTATGAAATGTTTATAGGTGACTATCAACAAGATGTATCTTGGTCAACAGACTCGCTAAGAGGTTGCAAACGTTTCTTAGATAGAATATACAAGTTAGGAGAAAAACTAAGTGATAAAGAAGGTTACACTAACGAAACACTAGTACATCAAACAATTAAAAAAGTAACTGAAGATTTAAGTAGTCTTAAATTTAATACTGCTGTATCTTCACTTATGATATTAACAAACGACTTAGATAAAAACGAAACAATAACAAAGAGTGACTACAAAACACTTCTTACTTTACTAAACCCTATCGCACCACACATCACTGAAGAACTAAACGAAAAATATGCTTTAGGAAAACCAATCTGTGAAAGCACTTGGCCTTCATTCGATGAAGAAAAAACAAAAGAAAGCACAGTAAACATTGCAGTACAAGTAAATGGTAAACTAAGAGGCACTATGAACATACCTTCAAACACAGACAAAAAAGAAACTCTAAGACTTGCAAAAGAATTAGACAATGTTAAAAAATACTTAGAAAATACTACTATCCTAAAAGAAATAGTAGTACCTAATAAAATAGTAAACATAGTAACAAAACAGAGCTAAATAATTAACTCTGTTTTACTTTTGCATTTTCTTCCATATTAGAAAGTGCGTAACTAATACACTGTGATATATTCTCGTTACGACTAATCCTAGCTTTATAAGATTTCTTATCTATAGTTTATAATAATTTAGTATCAATTCTCATGCTTATAACCACTTTATCATTACTTCCCTTAGAAGGCACAAACTTCTTTATTCTATACACCTCTATAACAATTATATTAATAAACCATAATTAAATATATATTCACTTTTGAATACAAAATGTATTTACTTTTTGAATGTATTAAGCTAAGAACCTATTAACTTAACTGTGTCTAATGATAAATTTACTAATATAATTACTATAAAGTAACTTAATATTTAATTGAAAGTGCATATAATAAGAAAAACTAGTAAAATACTTTAGCAAAAAGACTAAAGTATTTTTCATTTTTCATGATTCTTTTCTCAGTATCTATATTTTTTTAGCAAAATATGGTATACTAACAAAATGAGGTGAAATAGTATGTTCGAAAAAGAAAATGATTATGTAACTAATAAAAAAATGTATCTTGATAATAAAGATTACATTCTTAAAAGATTTGCTTACTCTGATATCATACGTGGTGAATTAATAACTAGCTATAGTATAGAAGTTACTGATGAACATGACTATCCTGATAAAGGTTACACTGACTACTGTTTTGAAACTAATTCATACTATTATGACGTTGGTAAATATAGACAAGTAATAAGAAAAAATGATGCTGGAGAAATATTATCCTACTCTTGTAACTGTAGTAACTTTAGAGATACTAATTCATGTGTTCACTTAGTAGGATGTTTCCATAACTATGCATTTTTACTTTTCTATGCTAAACCAGATCCATTAAAAATATCAAATAATATTTTAGACATACTTTCAAAAACAAATAAACCTGTAGTTAAAAAAGAAGTATTCTTATCAGTTGACATACTATCCTCTTCAACAGACTTTTTATATGACGTTAAAATAAAAATAGGCATTAATAAGATGTACTCTTACAACAACAAACAAAACCAATTTCTACAGGCGTCAAATAGAAAAGATGACGAGTTTACCTTTGGTAAAGATTTCACTTTCAATTTTAACAGCAATTACTTTAGTAAAAAAGCTACAAAAGTACTAAAATACATAAATAGATTTCATCCTGACTTAAATAAAAACTGGTTTGATGATAAAGAAATAAATAACTTTCTAGATTTATTAAAAGAACTAGATTATCCATTTACATATAACCTTCACAAAATAACTAAAATACTAGAAGAATTTCCACTTCAAAGTACAGTAGAAGAAATGGATCAAGATAACTACATAGTTAACTTTGATTTAAAAGACTACAAACTAATTAGTTATAACTATGCATACAATAACTCTAATGTATATTATTTATCTGACAAAGACGTATCACTCTTATTTTTATTATATAAACAAAATATGTCTAGTCTAATCATACCAAAAAATAGACTAAAAGACTTCTCTAGTGGTGTGCTTCCAATAATAAAGAAACATGTAGAAGTAAATGAAAACCTAAAAGATAAAATACAAATAATTAATGAACCAGATGTATCTTTATACTTTGACTTAAATAAAGATAATGTTATATGTAATATAAAACTAAAATATAATGAAGAAATAGATTACTTTGATAACAAAGCTAATGTACTAAGAGATGTGGAATTTGAAACCAATTTAATTAGTTACTTAGAAACTTTTGGTTTTATCAAAAATAATAAAAAGATAATAATGAATGATTTAGATAAAATAGTATATTTAATAGATGAAGGACTAAACTTAATAAGTAAAAAATATCCTGTATACACTACTGAAAACTTTAAAAAACTAGGTTTAAAGAAAACTAAAGTATCTAGTACATTCTCGGTAGGAAAAGATAACATATTAAGTTATGATTTTAATTTAGATGGAATAAGTAATGATGATATAGTAAATATATTTAAAAGCATTAAAGAAAAAAAGAAATATTATAAGTTAAGCAATAATCAAATAGTAGACTTAGAAGACAGTGATTTAAATGAACTAATGGATCTAACTGAAGAACTAGACATAACTGACGAAGACATAATTAGTGCTAAAGGCTCAGTCATGAAATATAGAGCTATTTACTTAGACAGTATAAAAGATAGTAAGTATTCTATTGTTAAAACAGACAACTTATTTAAAGAGTTTATTAATAACTTTCATCAATATAAAGATGCTAATTTAACTCTTACAGATGATGAATTAAAAACACTTAGAGACTACCAAATAATTGGTGTAAAATGGCTTTACAACTTAGATAAATGTTCTTTTGGCGGAATACTAGCTGATGAAATGGGTCTTGGTAAAACAATACAACTAATCTACTACATAAAACAAATGTTAAAAGAAGATAATACTTATAAATTCCTAATAGTAGTACCAACTAGCTTACTTTATAACTGGGATAGAGAGTTTGAAAAATTTGCACCTGATATTCCAGTAAAAATAGTAAATGGTATAAAAACCAAAAGACAAGACTTAATAGAAAATACAAACAAAAATGTCTACATTACAACCTATGGTCTATTAAGAGAAGACTTAGAGTACTATGAAAAAATGCATTATCATGCTGTTATATTAGATGAAGCTCAAAATATAAAAAATCCACTAGCTGGAACAACAAAAGCATGTAAAAGCATGAAAGCAGATGTTAAGTTTGCACTAACAGGAACTCCTATAGAAAACTCGGCTGTTGAATTATGGAGCATATTTGACTATATCATGCCAGGATACTTATCTAAATATGATAAATTCACTAGTAAATACAAAGTAAAAGAATTTGATGAAGACACTAACAAACTACTTGATAGTTTATCTAAACAAATAAGTCCATTTATATTAAGAAGAAAAAAGAAAGACGTTATAAAAGAACTTCCTGAAAAAATAGAAACCAATATATTTATAGAGTTAGGTGATGAACAAAAGAAAATCTATGTAGCAGAACTAAACAAAGTAAAAGAAGCTATTGAAGAAGCACTAAATGATGGTGGAATGTCTAAAGTTAGATTTATGATACTTCCCCTTCTTACGAAACTAAGGCAAATTTGTATAGATCCTAAAATAGTATATAGTGATTATACTAGTGGGTCTAATAAAATAGATAGATTCTTAAGTGTAATAGAAGAAGTAACAAATAATAATCATAAAGTACTAGTGTTCACTTCATTTAGAACAGCACTTAACTTAGTAAAAGATAAGCTTGATAGTATAGGTATAAAGTCATACCAAATAGATGGGTCAGTATCTAGTAAAGAAAGACAAACTAGAGTAGATAACTTTAATAATAATGATGACGTTAAAGTATTCTTAATAATGCTAAAAAGTGGTGGAACTGGACTTAACTTAGCTTCTGCTGATATAGTTATTCACCTAGATTTATGGTGGAATCCACAAGCTGAAAACCAAGCAACAGACCGTGCACATAGAATTGGACAAAAAAACACTGTTGAAGTAATAAAATTAGTTTCAAAAGGGACAATTGAAGAAAAAGTACTTGATTTACAAGAAAAGAAAAAAGAACTAAGTAATAGACTGATAGACTCTAATAACATGGATCAAAACATCATCAGTGAACTAACAGAAAAAGACATCAAAAACTTACTTGCTTTTGAAAACAAAGACTAAACTACGCAGAGATGCGTAGTTTTAGTTTGACGAATATTTCTAATAAAAACCTCATCTTTAGTGTTTTAAAAGTGAAATTTGCAAAAAATACGCAAAATACGAAAATAAAATATGAAAAAATAATATTTTAACATAAATAAGAAGAGAAACAAACAAAAATATTTGAATTTACATATAATTACATATCAATAAATCTTTTATAAAATTACTGACAAACACATTATTTTTTAGTATAATTATATTAATGGAGGAAATGTAATGAGCAAAAAATATAAAAATGTCAACGAGAGAAGCACAATTAGCATATTCAGTTGGTTAATAAGACAATTTGCTCTACCTAACCCATTTAAAAATATGTGTTCAGATGCAGGAACAGCTGAAGGAATAAATTTAATTTTTGGTGGTATTTTTATTCCGTTATCCTTCTTATTAACAAGAACGTGGTATGTAAGTGGAAGTGATGAAAAATGGAAAGGAAGTTTAGGTTTTTTAATTAATTATTGTATATTAACAGGAATACTTTTATTGATAAGTAAATTTATAAGTAACGTAACTTTAATAATTGGAATATTTGCTGTGATATATTTGATTTTGTGTTTGATTGAATGCTGGTTGTTAAATAGAAATAGATATGTATTCTAGTAAGAAAAAGTGATGAGATTTTCAATTTGAAAATCCAGTACAAATAAAATTATCATTGTATAATAAGCACTATAATTGTTCTTGTTGTCACAATGTATTGTTGAATTATGTAATTATTGCTAAAATAGCAGTAGAAACTTATGGAGAGGTAATATATGGCACATTTTAAATTTATTGATTTATTTGCAGGAATAGGCGGTATTAGAAGACCGTATCAAAAATTAGGCGGTGAATGCGTTTTTTCATCTGAAATAGATAAATTTGCTATTAAAACTTATGAGGCAAATTGGGGTGAAACGCCTAGTGGTGATATAACTAAAATTCAGGCAAAAGACATTCCAAAGTTTGATATATTATTAGCTGGTTTCCCATGTCAAGCATTCTCAATTGCTGGAAAAAGAAAGGGATTTGAAGACACAAGGGGTACTATGTTTTTTGAAGTAGAACGTATTTTGGAATATCATAAGCCAAAATGTTTTATGCTTGAAAATGTAAAAGGACTACTAAGTCACGATAAAGGTAATACATTTAGAGTTATGCAATATATACTTGAAAATAAACTTGATTATAAGATTTATTATAAAGTATTAAATGCAAAAGATTTTGGAGTTCCTCAAAATAGAGAAAGAATAATTATAGTTGGATTTAAAAATCATAATATTAATTTTGAGTTTCCTAAGTCAACAGGAGAAAAAACGAAACTTGGCGATATTTTAGAACGGAATGTAGATTCTAAATATACAATATCAGATAAAATTTGGGCAAGTCATCAAAGAAGAAAAGAACAGCATAGAGCAAAAGGAAATGGTTTTGGGTATAGCTTGTTTAATGAAAATTCTGAATATACTAGTACTATTTCTGCTAGATATTATAAAGATGGATCTGAGATATTAATTGAACAAAAAACTGCTAATCCAAGACGTTTAACACCACGTGAAGCAGCAAGATTACAGGGATTTCCTGATGATTTCAAATTGGTTGTAAGTGATATGCAATGTTACAAACAATTTGGTAATTCTGTTCCAACAAAAATGATAGAAGCAGTAGCAAATAAAGTTATTGATGCTTTGAAAGAAGGTGGAGAAATTGATTAAATTATTTAATCCCAAAAAGAAACATCATGTATCTAACAATAAGATAGAAATAACAGAAATTGCATATAATAATAATTTGAAATTTTATACAATTTTAAAATTATTAATTAAATGCAAATTATCAGATAAACAATTAATTCTATTACAGGATTCTTTATTAAAAAATCAAAAAATATCAGATAAATTACTGTTACAAAGAGTATTATTAAGTAATAATGCAATAGCAACAGAAGGTACAAAAAAGTATGAAGATTTGTGTATGTTAATTAATACTTTAGAACATTCAAATATTATTATGTGGAAGGATATGTTGAATATATCTATTGAATTAATGCTAGTAAAAGATTTAATCTTACAAGAGTCAAAATCATATGCCAATAAGCAATATAAAGAAGTAATAAGTCAATTAAATGATAAATTGAGTCTAGAATGTGACATGTCAAAATTAAGTTTACCATATGGTCAAAGAGTAATAAGTTCATTATTAGTTTTTGCTTTAACAGATGCTAATAGAAATAGTGAATTTATTCTGGAATCTAGTGGAAAGTCTGTTAAGGAATTTAGTGAAAAAATTTCCAACCTTGTCAATAACTACGAAATAAATTGTAATAATATGTTTTTGTTAATTATGACTGAAAGCGTTAATCAAAGCATAGTTTCTGATGCTGGACAATCATATGAAAGTAGGGTTAAAGAGAAATTCCTTCCTATTGTAGATAAAATTGAAGGGCATTCTCATGATAGTAAAATATCATCTGTTGAATATGATTTCACATTTGAATTAGAAGGTGTAAAGTGTGGAATAAGTGCTAAAAGAACATTAAGAGAAAGATACAAACAAAACTTTGAGGATGTAGAATTATTAGATGTTGATTATATGTTTTTAATAACATTGGGAATTGATTTGAATGAAGATAAATTAAATAATATTCTTCAAAAAAATGGTATTTATGTTATTGTTGCTCAGGAAGTTTATGAATCAAAAGAATACTTGAAAAATAATAATAGAGTAATTTCATCAGAAAAATTAGACAAGGAATGCCTATTACATTTGACCTCATTAAAATATTTATCTGAAGAAGAAATGAAAAACATTGTAGGATGAAAACGATTACATTAAAACAACCTTGGGCGACACTAGTTTCAGAAGGTTTAAAACAATATGAATTTAGAAGTTGGAAGTACAGTTATAGAGGTGAATTACTAATTCACGCAGGAAAAGGCATTGATGAAGAAGCAATGAAAAGATTTGAACATCTTAATCTTAAATATCCTCAATCAAGGATTGTGGCAAAAGTTAGGATTTTAGATTGCATTGAGTTAAATGATGAAATAAATAAAAAAATAATTAAAGAAAATGAACTTGTTTATAGTCATAAATATGATAGAACTGGATATGCTTGGAAATTAAAATTAATTGAAAGAATAGATGATAACAAAGAGGTATCAGGTAAACAAGGAATATGGAATATAAAAGAATAAATAGGTGCTAGTGCAAGTTTCGTGTTTTTGTACTTCACTTTTTTTGCTATTATAGGAGGTGTTGCAATATGAAAAAAATGAGGTACAAATATCC
>ERZ779888.1142-NODE-1142-length-27759-cov-12.458093_pt1 | contig 27759 bp, 19 predicted proteins | sample MGYA00511245_ERZ779888 | MGnify/ENA primary metagenome ERZ779888 (study PRJEB29588, sample SAMEA2155255) | human gut metagenome | biome: human gut; feature: human-associated habitat; material: faeces | place: Denmark | collected 2008/2010 ...
AATAAATATAAAAAATGATAATTAAGTTAATTATACTTAATAAATATTTAAATCAATTTTTTAATAAGAAAAGGTTTTAAAATAATTTTAATTTATGGAGGTGTTGCTATGAATGTAAAAGGTTTTACTTTAATCGAACTTATTGCAGTTATAGTTCTCATTGCCATTGTAGGACTCGTTGCTTCCTTAGCTATTGGTAATTATACTAGTTATGGATTTAGTACTATTAATGACCAACTAGATAAACAACTCATATTGTCTGCTAAAATGTACTATGCTGATAACAAAGTTGAACTAAAAAAACTCGGCAATAAAAAGGTTAGCTATGAAACTTTAAAAAGTAGTGGCTATATAACTAATGATATGGTTGATTATGATGGAAATTCTTGTAATAAGAGTTACGTTGTAGTTTATATGGAAAATAACAAATATAAATATGCTGGATGTATTATATGTAATGATGGTTATGTTAATTTAACTAATAAAATGTGTAGGAGTGGGGTATGAAGTATTTTATGAAAAAGATTAAAGGTTTTACTATAATAGAATTACTCGTTTGTGTTGTTATATTAGGAATAATTATTTCATTAGCAGTCATGGCTATTGATAAATATATAATTCAAGGACATGTTAGCATTGATAAACAACTCGATAGACAATTAGAACTATCTGCTAAAAACTACTTAACAGACAATAAAAATACCTTAGCAGTAGATGATTATCTTATTGTTTGGTATACAACTTTAAAATCAAATGATTATATGACAAATGATCTTATTGATTCAAAAGGCAATTCTTGTAGTAAAAGTTATGTTGTTGTAAACAAAGAATTAAATAAAAAAGATTATAAGTATACAACTTGTATTACTTGCGAAAATGATGGATATTCTAATATTTCTAGTAAAAAGGAATGTACTTCTAATTTTACTAGTATTCTAAATTGTAGTTTTACTAGAAAAGACGATAAAAAAATTCTTGGTGTTAACTCTAATAATACAGAAGAACTTAATTTAGTTTGTCGTGGTAATAATAGTGTTAGTTTTAATAATAATGCTACTTCTTTAAAAAACGTTTTTACTATAAATAATGGTGAAATTGTTAGTATTAACAATGACACAATAGAAAAAAATAATAAAAAAAGTAGTATTAATGCTACAATTAGCGTAAAAACCATTAATTCTAATCCGCTAACTATAGTATTTAATGGAGATGGTAGTCATAGTAAATTAGGCTTTATTGACAAAAGCACTAATGCTTGGACTAACCATCCTGCAATTCCTATTACCATACCTGTTGATGGTATTGGTCCTAAGTGCAGCCTTAGTGGTCCTTATAAAGATAATTCTTACAAAAATCAAGTTAAAGCTGTTAAAAGTGGTTCAAAGGTATATTATAAACTTATTTGTAACGATGATAATGGCATAAAAACTAAAAATCTATCTAAGGATAATTTCATTGTTAATGATTTAGTTGGTGATATGAAGATAAAAGTTAATAGTAACAATAAATCTTTAACTGGTGATATTGAGGTATCTATATCTAAAAATCCTACCTTTAAACAACTTAAACTTGGACTTTTAAATGATAGTGTTTTAGATGAGTTTGACAATGGCAATGATATTGTTTATTCTAAAATTGATAATGAAGATACTACCTTAGCTATAGATGATCAAGCTCCTAGATGTAGTTTCTCTGGTCCTTCTTCAGATATAAATATTATGTATTCAAAAACTAGAATGAATATTTCTCTTAGTCCTACTGATTATGTTTATTATAGTTTAAAGTGTGATGATGAGAATGATATAGAGAATAACTTTAGTATAGATAAGATTGGTAATAATGGATTTAGTAAAATAGAATGGGTTAAGACTTATAATGTTTCTTATAATGATATTCATATAGGCTATGAATATGTAATAAAAGCTTATTCCACTAGAAACGAAGGAGTTGGGTACTTAACTTATAATGTTAAAAATACTATAGATAAAGTTGGTAATACTGGTATTGACAAAGTAATTAACAGTAATAATACTAAAATGATAGATTTTTCTAAGATACCTAAATGTAATATTAGTACTAGTTATGCTAGTGATTTAAGAAGTGCTACACTTACTGGTCACATGAGCGATGAAAAAGGCCTTAGTGGTTATTTATGGACTAATGATCAAGGTCAACCTAGTAGATATAATAGCACCAGTGGCACTAGTAATTCTGTTAGCGATAGAATTACTAACAATGGATATTACTACTTACATATGAAAAATATTAATGACCTTACTGGATATTGTTTAGTCTATATAACATCAATTAAAGAAGCACCTCCAAAAGAACCAACACTTTCAGCAGATGATGGTATTGCAAGTGGTGCTTGGCATAAAGATAATTTTAAACTTACTGCATCAGGAAGCGGTGCCTATGCAACTTATTATTATGGTACTAACGTTAATAGTATGTTTTATAATAGCCCAATGAATGTAACAACAGAAACTGATGGTACAACATACTATGCTAAAGCTTGTTTATTAAAGGATCATACCAATTGTAGTAAAGCTGTTAGCTATAATGCTTTACTTGATAAAACTAGACCTACTTGTAGTTTAAGTGGTACTAAGACAAGTAGTGGAACTTATAATTCTGGTTATTGGACTTCATCTGATGTTAAGATTACTCTTAGCTCTACTGATTCAAGAAGTGGTGTTTCTAAGACAACAATGAAAAATCCCCTTAGTGGCAATAGTTATAGTAGTTATTTTACAACCAGTGTAAGTAGTAACTCATTAGGAACTGGTACTGTTAATGCAACTTGTACTGATAAAGCTGGTAATACTAATACTGATAGCTTTAGTATTAAAATAGATAAACAAAAACCTACTGTTTCCTTAAGCCCAAAAGGTAAAAAACTTAGTGGTCCTACTACTATTAATCTTAGTTGTAGTGATGGCTCAGGAAGTGGAGTAGAATCTAAAAGTATGAAATCTCCGTCTGGTAGTACTTATACTAGTAGTTTTACTATTAGTAAAGATGGTGGTACTGTTACTGCTACTTGTAAAGATGTTGTTGGTAATACTGCTACTACAAGCGAAGTTTATAAACCTCAATGTACTTGGACTAACTGGAGTTGTGGTGCTGCTGATTATCAAAAGAGTTGTAGTAAAGTTACTACTGATACAAAAAAAGTAACTTGTACTAGTGGTTATAAGAAAAAACTAGTTTACAATGGTTCTCCAATTTATTCATACAAGTTTGCTGATAATTATAAATCTATTAAAATTGTTAGGATACCTGCAAATACTTCCGCTGCCGCTGCTTGTAAGAGAAATATTAGTTTTGTATCTTCTTGTAATGCATCTAATGTAGGAAAGTATAAGTATGCTAAAGCTGATAGAAAAGGTACTGAAGCTTCTTGTTATGGTTATCCTTGTGAAAAGAAATCAAATGGATATGGTAACTATAAAGAATCCGCACCTAGTTATCATAAAACTTGTAGTCCTAGTGGTACTAAAGGTAAGACTGCTTCTTACTCAACCTGTACTAGTGGTTATTACAAAATTGATACTTGTACTAGGTCTTGCAAATAATCAAAAAATGGCACTTGAAAAAGTGCTTTTTTTGTATTATAATTTGTTTATATGATATGGAGGTCATAAAATGAATAATAGTAAAAAAAAGGGTTTTACTATAATAGAATTACTTGCAGCAATTGTAATTGTTGGAATACTTGCATCAGTCGCAGTCTTAGTAATTAATAGATACATATTACAAGGTCATGATACTGTTAATAAGCAATTAGAAAAACAACTTATACTTTCTGCTAAAAGTTATTATAGTGATAATGAAAGTAATTTTAAGAATGTTGACGAAAATGGTGTAATTATTTGGTATACCACTTTAAAGGCAAATGATTATATTACTAATGATTTGAAAGATTCTGATGGAAATTCTTGTTCTAAGAGTTATGTTGTTTTTAAAGATAATAAGTATACTAGTTGTATTATTTGTGATAATGATGGTTATAAAGATGTTGATAGTAATTTATGTACTGATAGCTTGGATAATCATATTAGTTGTCAATGGAATGATAAAGGAAACATTAAACTAGGTGTAAAAGATGGCTATAATAAGGCTGAACTTGAAATGACTTGTAGAGGAAGCAATATTAAATTTGTTGATAATAGTTCTAAAGCTCATTCCGGAATGTATACTGCTATTAATGGTAGTGCTGCTGTTAAGTCTTATAGTGCAGCTAAAGATAAAAATAATCAAATAAGAACATTTACCGCTAAGGTTGAGTATACTGCTAATAATGCTAGTACTGGTAAAGGCAGTGTTACTTTTACTGGTGCTGCTTACGTTACTAAAAATAATGGTGAAATGATAAATAATGCAGAAATTACTTATAGTAATATTTCTATTGATGGTAATGGTCCTAAGTGTAGTCTTAGTGGTCCTTATAAAGATATGACTTTAAAAACTAATGTTAAATCTGTTAAGAATGGTTCAGTTGTTTATTATGGCATTAGTTGTTCTGATGATAGTGGTATTTCTGATGTTACTGTTGATACCATTAAGAATGGATTTGAATCTAGTAGTGCTATTTCTAACTTAGTTGTTTCTAGTTTTAAAAATAGTACTGATAAAAAGAATATTAGTGCTACAGTAAGTGTTACTGTTACTAATCCTAATATTAATGCTAGTAAGAAAGTATTTGATCTTAGTTTAGCATTTAAAAAAGATGTAATAGTCGATAGTTTTAAGAATGGTAATGAAAGAGTTACTTCTCAAATAGATGGTAAAGATACTGTTTTATCTATAGATGATCAAGGTCCAACTTGTGTATTTAATGGTCCTAGTGAAAATGCGGAGTTTAAACTTAAAAAGAGTAGACTTGATGTTACAAATGATGATAAAAATGAGTATGTTTTCTATGAACTTAGATGTACTGATGAAAATGGCATTGATCATAGTACATTTAAATTTAGTGATATAAAAAATACTAATTTTGGTAAGATTGAACAGTCTGGTAATATGTTAGCAATTAAAAATAATGATAATATAGTTATTGGGTATAGATATTTAATAAAAGCTTATGAGAAAAATGTTAGTTCTTTGGATAAACCTATTGAAGCTTATCTTACTTTTGATAAGGGTAACGTAAAAGATGCTGTTGGTAATGTTACTACTGGTGTTGAAAAGAGTTTATCTGTTAAGATGATTGATGGTAAGAAAGTTCCTACTTGTAGTATAAATGTTTCATATAGTAATGGTTATGCTGTACTTACTGGTACAATGAATTCTCAAAGTGGACTTAAAGGTTATGCTTTTTCAACTGATAGTGGTGAAGTTAGCAAGTATAACTCTACTAGTGGTAATAGTGCTACTGCTAGTGGTAATGCTTATAGCAATGGGGTTTATTATTTACATATGATTGATGAAAATGATTTGACTGGTTATTGTATGACTAATTCATATGTTTATATTCCTGCTCCTGATACACCTTATTTAAATGCTAGTGATAGTATTTCTTCTGGTGATTGGCATAAAAATAATTTTAATCTTGTTGCGTCAGGAAGCGGTTCTAATGTTACATATTATTATGGAAGTAGTGAGTATTCAATGAGTCCTACCCAATCATATGTGTCTAGTGAGACAAGTGGTACAACATACTATGCTAAAGCTTGTTGGAGTACTAACACTAATGTATGTAGTTCAAGTGCTCAATATTTAGCAAAACTTGATAAGACACCACCTATTTGTGAATATTCTACAAAGAAAATGAATGGTGATTCTTATACTTCAGGTTATTGGACTAAACAAAATATTGAAATTAAATTCACTAATAAATATGATTCATTAAGTGGTATTGATGATGATATAGAAAAAACTTATATACAAGGTTATACTCAAAAATGGCCTAATACATATCAATCAACTGTTGGGAATGGTAGTTATAGAGTTTATGGTGCAACTGTTAAATGTACAGATAAAGCTGGTAATGAAACTTCTAAAATTGTTAGTGTTAAAATAGACAAAATTGCTCCAAAGGTATCATGGAGTGTCAAAAATGATGCAACATTGTATGTTGGAGATACTGTTACTGCTACATGTATTGAAAATGAAAGTGGTTTAAGCTCAATGAGTGGTGGAGTATGGATTAATGATGCTGGTCCATATGGTGATAACAGTCTATCAAGCGGTAAAGCATGGGTTACATTTACTAGTGCTGGTACTAAAAAATTGTATGTTGTCTGTAATGATGTAGTAGGTAATAATTCATATGATGATTATAGTTATTCTACTCCAACTATAACAGTTAATGTTAGAAAGAAAACATATACTAAAACTACTTCTACTATGGAATATTTTTGGAGTTCTTCATCGAGTGGCTCAGGATCTTGTAATTCTGGTATAAACTGTTGTAATACAAGTTCGGGTAGAGTTTGTAGTTCTAGTACACATGGTGATAAATATTATACAGGTTGTACATCTAGTAGGACATGCGATTCTTATTCGACAGAATATAAATACTCTGCTAGTTATAAGTGTTTAAAGAAAACTGGTAAAAATACATATTTCTTCTCAAGTAATAGTTCAGGTGGAGGATCTTGTGGTTCTTATAACTGTTGTAGTAGTTTTACTTGTAATTCTAGTACACATGGTGATTATAAAAAAACTGGTTGTACATCCAGTAGAACATGTGATTCCTATTCTACTAATTATAAATATGGTTCTTCTTATCAATGTTTAAAGAAAAGTTCACCAACTGTTGAAACAAAAACAGGTCAAAGTAGTTGCACTGCTGGAACTGAGACAAAATCTAATGGTGATAATGGTACTTTAGTAATTACTACTACTTGTAAGTTGGAATAATTAATATTAAAAGACAAATTAATGGTTAATTTGTCTTTTTTCATTGTTTTTATTCAAAAAATGTTTTATTATATTTATAGATGGTAAAGGTAGGTTTTATAATGAAAAATAACTCAAAAAAAGGTTTTACTATAATAGAATTACTCGCAGCAGTAGTAATTGTTGGAATAATTATTTCATTAGCGATCATAGCAATTAATAAGTACATATTACAAGGACGTAATGCTGTTGATAATCAACTTGAAAAACAATTAATACTTGCTTCGAAAAATTATTTTAATGATAATAAAACTAAATTTATTAATATTGATGAAAAGGGTGTAGTGGTTTGGTATACAACATTAAAAGCAGAAAACTACATGAGTAATGATTTAGTAGATTCAAATGGTAACTCTTGTGCTAAGAGTTATGTAGTGGTTAGTAAAGATAAAACAAAATATTCTTATATTGGTTGTATTATGTGTGATAATGATGGATATAATAATACAAAAGATAAAAAGGAATGTAGTGAAAGTTTGGATAATAATATTTATTGTCAATGGACAGATCCCAATGGTAATAAACTTAATAAAACTTATTTAGGTGTTAAAAAGAATAATCAAGTCATATTGAAATTAACTTGTAAAGGAAAAGGTATTAAGTTTGTCAATGGTTCGACTTTAGATGTTAAAAATAAAAACATGTTTAGTTCTGAATTAGGAGATCTTGAAAAACTTGATTATCTTCCTTACCATAATAGCAAAAAGGAACTTGTTTCTTTTACTTCAAACATTAAATATACAACTTTACCTAATTCTAACGGTAATGGTGTTGTCAGTTTTAACGAGAATTCTGCATATGTAGTAGATAACTCTGGACAAAAAGTACCTAATGTTCTTACCAGTTATGATGGAATAGTAATTGATGGGGAAGGCCCTAGTTGTACACTTTCTGGCCCTTATAAAGATAGTAGTTTAAAGACTAGTGTTAAAGCTGTTAAAAATGGTTCTGTTGTTTATTATAGTCTTGTTTGTAAAGATGATAATAATGTAAATGATTCAATCGAGACTAGTGGCTTTAAATCTTCTGATTCTATTAGTGAATTAAATATTGTGTCTAAACCAAAAAATGATACTAAAGAAAAAAGTGCAATCATTAGTGTTAAAGTAACTAAAGGAAGTAGTTCTAAACTTAAACTTACTTATAAAAAAGATCAATTACATGATAATTATGATAATGGTAATGATGAGACTACATCAAAAGTTAATGGTAAAACATCAGAACTTGTAATAGATGATCAAGCTCCTGTTTGTACATTTAATGGACCTGCTCTTAATGCAACTTATAAAACTAGAAAAAGTGCTTTAAATATAGTAGATGACTATCCTAATGATTACGTATATTATGAATTAAAGTGTACTGATGAGAATGGTATTGATCCTAGTACGTTTAAATTTAGTGACATTCAAAATAATGGTTTTAGTAGAATAGAACAATCCAGTACTATGAAATCAGTAGAAAATAATGGTGTATTAATTGGGTATAAATATGATATAATTGCATATGAAAACCCTAATGCTGTTCCTAACACTACAAAAGCAACATTGAAGTATAATAAATCTAATTTATCAGATTCAGTTGGTAATAAAGGAGAAGGAACAATAGAAAGTAGTCCAGTTATAATGATTGATAATAATGCTATTCCTTCATGTAATATTACGTATAGTGGTAATAATGATGGTTCTGGAACATTAACTGGTGTTATGAGTGATAAAATTGGATTAAAAAAATATGCTTGGTCAACTGAAGTTGGCGAACCAGATCAAAGTGATTATATAGATATAAACGGCACATCTAATAGTGTTACTGATAAAATTTTTAAAAGTGGTACTTATTATCTACATATGATAAATGAATTAGGATTACCAGGGTATTGTCAACTAGAATCAGAATATATTGTAATCAATGCACCAAAAAATCCAAAAATAAATGCTTCAGATGAAAAACCATCAGGTGATTGGCATAATAAAAATTATACACTTACTGCAAAAGATTCTGATAGTGGTGTTACATATTATATGGGTACAAGTGAGAATAGTTTAAGTGTTGGTTCTTCAAAAGATGTTAATTATGAAACTAAGGGTACAATTTACTATGCTAAAGCTTGTTGGAACAATAATACTGATATATGTAGTCAAACTGTTCAATATAAAGCATTGCTTGATAAAACCCCACCAACTTGTACTGTTAAAAAGACTAAGTATGGAAATGTTTGCCCTGAAGAAGCTCGTGGGAAAAATTATAAGTATAATTACTGGACACAATGTGGTGTAACAGTAGAATTGTCTAATTGCGATGACTCTATTAGTGGTTTGGATTCTAATAGTCTTACATCTGCTTCAAAGAATTATTATTCTGAAAAAGAACATACCGTTTCTTTTACTGAAATAAAGGATCAGGCAGGTAATTATTATACAAGTGGTAGTGACAAGATAAAAATAGATAGAACTCCACCAACGGTTACATGGTCTGTTGAAGATGGTGCAACATTAATTGTTGGTGATACTGTTACAGTTACATGCAGTGATAGTGCGAGCGGAATGGCAGGCTTTGGTGGAATATTTATAAATGGTAGTACTACAGATTATGGAACAGATATTTTGCCTGGGGTTTCTAAGAAAGTAACTTTTAAAACTACTGGAACTAAAAAATTATATGCAGCTTGTTCTGATGATGCTGGTAATTCAACATATGAAGATAAGACCGGATCTAATGCTGAAATAACTGTTACTGTAAAGAGAAAAGAATATTCATTTAGTAAAAAAGATTATGGTTCTGGTACATGTTCTTCTGGAGATTGTTGTAGTTCGAGTCCTGAAGAGTGTAATGAAGATAATTATGGCAAAATGCAATATAAAGATTGTAAAGCTGAAACAACTACAACATACAATTGGAAACAAACTAAAGTTGGCTCTTCTCCAAAAGCTTATTCTGGTAAGGCAGGAAAATGGTGTAAGAATAATGGTTTTGATGCAAAATTTGCTGGCTGTGATGGTAGTGGTAATTATTGCACTTCTTCGACAGTTAATAAGACTTGCAGAAAATCAAGCGGTGGAGAGGGTGCAATAGTAAACTGTACAGTATATAAATGCACGAGAAGTGTGGAGAATACTGGCAACTATACATACGGTAAGTCACGCAAATGTGTATATAATTTGGTAGAAGACTAAAAAAATAAAACAAAACGATAAACATTTATTGTTTTGTTTTTTCTTATGTGGTAAAATTATATATGCAGTTGAGGTGTATATGATGAATGAATTTATAAATGATTTAGGATATAATAATTTAATGATAATTATTGCTATTATTGTAGCAATAGTAATTGCTCTTATAATTATATTTATAATTGAAAAAGTTCAAAGAAATAGAAATTCTTTTGATGTTGTTGAAAAATATGAACCTTCTTCTAATGTTTATTATAAAGACAATGTTACTGAAGAAGAAGCTAAGAAAAAGCTTGATGATGCTTATGAAAAATTATCTAATGAAGAAGAAGAGTTGATTACTCATACTAATTTTGAAAATGAGCAAGAAGAAAAAAGTGTTATTAGTTATGATGAATTAATTAAAGTAAGTAATGATATAGATGAAAGAAATGATTTATTACTTATGGATGAAGGTAGTGAACCTATAACTATTGAAGAACTTTATAAAAGACATCTTGAAGAACAAGAAAGTGAAAATAATGATAAGTTAGACAACCCAGTATTTATAGATGAAGAACCTAAGAAGTTTAAGAATTCTGAAGTTATTTCTCCAGTTTTTGGAGTTTATAAAAATGTTGTTAAGACTAAATATACTGATGAAGAATTAGAAAAAACTGTTAATCTTGAGGATTTAGAAGTAGAAATTAGAAAAACTGAAGATTTTTTGAGAGAATTAAAGAAATTAAAGAATAAATTAGACTAATAATTTATTTTTTTTGGAGGTACGTATGAAAGTAGGAATATATACATTAGGATGTAAAGTTAATGCTTATGAAAGTGAATATATTGCATCACTTTTTAGAAATAGAGGTTATACTATAGCTTCTTTTGATGAAGATTGTGATGTTTATGTGATTAACACTTGTACTGTTACTAATAATAGTGATAAGAAGGATAAGAAGATAATTAATCATGTTAGAAATAGTGATTCTTGTGTTGTTGTATGTGGTTGTTTTGTTGAAAGTCATAAGGATTATAATTTTGATGGTATTGATATAGTTATTGGCAATCATAATAAATCTAATATAGTTGATTTAGTTGAGGATTATTTCATTAATAAAAAACAAATTAAACTAATAGATAATAACATAATGAGAGTAGGTTTTGAAGACATGGTTATAGACTCTTTTGAATCTAGAACAAGAGCTTTTGTAAAGATTCAGGATGGTTGTGAGAATTATTGTAGTTACTGTATTATTCCTTTTGTAAGAGGAAGATGTCGTTCTAAGGATAAGGACAAGGTTATTTCTGAAATAACTACATTAGTTAATAATGGATATAAAGAAATTGTTCTTACTGGTATTCATACTGGTAACTATGGTAGTGATTTAGGTATTAAATTTTCCTCTTTACTAGGTGAAATACTTAAGATTCCTAATCTTGAAAGACTAAGAATATCTTCGATTGAAATAACTGAGTTAGATGATGAATTTTTTAAACTTTTAAGTAACCCAATTTTATGTAATCATTTACATATTCCACTTCAAAATGGCTCTAATAGAATACTTGATTTAATGAATAGAAAGTATACTAAGGAAGAGTTTTATGAAATAGTTAAGAGAATAAGAAGTGTTAGAAAAGATATATCTTTAACTACTGATGTTATTGTAGGTTTCCCTGGTGAGACTGATGATGATTTTAATGAGAATGTAGATTTTATAAGAAAAGTTGGCTTTAGTAAAGTGCATGTTTTTCCATATAGTAAAAGAGATGGTACTAAGGCTTCACGAATGGATAATCAAATTGATCCTAATACTAAGAAGGAAAGAACTAAACAGTTGCTTGATATTTCTTTAGAGTTAGAAAACAATTATTATAATAGTTTTATTACTAAGGATGAAAAAGTTCTTATTGAAAAGGTTTTAGATGGTTATTCATATGGACATACTACTAATTATTTATATTTAAAAATTCCCAAAGAATTAAAAGAAAATGAAATATATGATGTAAATATAAGTAAAGAAATGTTTTAATATTTATATTTTTATGATACAATGTAATTGTACTTATAAGGAGGTCATTATGGCAAATTATAAAACTTTTGGTAATCAAGAAGAAAATGTATATAATTATGATGAAATGAAAAGGGAATTTAATAAGAGAGATTTAGACAATATGATGGAAGATAGCAAGAGAGAATATCTAAGAAATATTGAATTAAAACATCAAGAAAGACTTGATGCAATAGAAAAAGCAAAAAAGAAAGCGTTTGCTATAGCACTTTCTGTTTCAATAGCAGTAGGAGCTGCTGGAATATGGCATGTTGACCATGTTATGAAGGATAAAATTCCTAGTGTTTCAAATGATATAACATCAGTTGAAGAATCTTATACATATGATGATTTTATTGATTATTGTAATTATGTTACTGAAACTACTGGTGCTACTTTTATTCCATCACAAGAAAATTATCAACAAGTTGTGCTAAGTGGTGAATTAGGACAATTTGTTCAAGAAAAAAGCAATGGTGGTAGAAAATTATGAATGAAATTATAATATTAGATGGAAGAGAATTTTTAGTAGTAGAAAGAGTTAATTTCTTTGGGTATAATTATCTATATGCTTATGCATTGGATGATACTGATGATTATACTATTTTAAAGGAAACAGTAAAAGATGGTAAAAAATTTGTTTCTAGTGTAACTGATGATGAAGAAATTGAAGAAATATTAAAAATGATTGGTAAAAGTATTGAAGAAAAATAAATTGCTATTTTTCTTTTTTTTTGGTATAATTTATGGGAAAAAGGAGTGATACTGTGTTTGTAGATGAGGTAAATATAAAACTAGTCGCAGGATCTGGTGGAGATGGGTGCACTGCATTTCGTCGTGAAAAATATGTTGAATTTGGTGGACCATTTGGTGGTAATGGTGGAAGAGGTTCTAATATTATATTTAGAGTTGATGAAGGATTACGTACTTTGATAGATTTAAGATATAATAAAATTATTAAAGGCGAACGTGGAGAAAATGGAATGGGTAAGAATAAGAACGGGAAAGGTGCTAAAGATATTGTTATAAAAGTACCTCCTGGTACTGTTGTTACCGACTTAGATACTAATTTACTTGTGTGTGATTTAAGAGAGAATAACCAAGAGTTTATTGTTGCTAAAGGTGGACGTGGTGGAAGAGGTAATACTGCTTTTCGTACTCAATCTAATCCTGCTCCTAATTATTCTGAAAAAGGAGAACCTGGTGAAGAAAGATATTTAAAAGTAGAGCTTAAGCTTCTAGCGGATGTAGGCTTAGTAGGAATGCCTAGTGTTGGTAAAAGTACTATTTTATCTAAGATATCCCGTTCTAAGCCAAAGATTGCTGCATATCACTTTACGACTCTTAATCCTAATCTTGGTGTTGTTAAAACTGTTGATGGTAGAAGTTTTACAGTAGCGGACCTTCCTGGACTAATCGAAGGTGCTTCTTTAGGGGAAGGACTTGGTGATAAGTTCTTAAAACATATTGAAAGAACTAGAATTATATGTCATGTTATTGATATGTCTGGTAGTGAAGCAAGAGATCCTTATGAAGATTATATTAAAATAAGAAAGGAACTTCTTGATTTTGATAAAAAATTATTATCAAAAAAACAACTTATTATTGCTAATAAGATGGATATAGAAGGTTCTTTTGATAATCTTAAATCTTTTAAAGAAAAAGTATCTGATATAGAAATATTTGAAGTATCTGCGATAAATGATGAAGGTCTTGATAAAGTGCTTGTTCATATGGCTGATTTACTTGATCAAATTGAAGTTGAGGATATTGATGATCAAGAATATGAAGACTATGTTTTATATAAGTATAAAAAAGAAGAACCATTTACTATTGAAAAAGAAGGAGATATCTTTGTTATTAAGGGAGATATAATTGAAAAACTATTTAGAATGACTAAGTTTACTTCTGATGAAGCTGTTCTTAGATTTGCTAAGAAGCTTACTAGAATGGGTGTTGATGATAAGTTGGAAGAACTTGGTGCTAAGCAAGGAGATATTGTCAAGATACTTGATTTTGCTTTTGAATATAGAAATTAACTACTTTTTAGTAGTTTTTTTATATAAAAAAATAGTCAATTTTGACTATTTAATCTATATAAGTTAATACTTGGAATTGATCCAAATCTAAATTGTATTATACTTGTACCAATACCATTTGATATGTATATATCAGTATTATTTTCTTTATAGTGAGGACTAAAGTATTTTTTTGATCCATCTGGTTTATAGAATGGTTTTAATCCAAATAGTTTTATTTGTCCATTATGAGAGTGTCCCGATAATATTAAGTCTATATCATATTTATTTAAAATGTTATCTATATAGTCTGGTTCATGTACTAGAAGTATTTTATAAGAGATGTTTTCTAGTTCTTTTTTATCTAACTCTGTAAGACTTGGACTACCATAAGTAACGTTATCTACTCCATAGATTAGTATTGGGTTGTTATCTTTATTATATACTGTATCATAATTGTTTTTTAATAGAGTGAAATCACTATCATACATAATATTATTAAATTCATCTTTGTAGAAGTCATGATTACCTAAAACTGCATATTTACCTAAATTATAATTTATCTTTTTTAAACTTTTAGTTAGCTTTGTTGTATCTTCTTTAGTCATATTATATTTATTATCAATTAAGTCCCCAGTAAATATTACTATGTCAGGCTTTAGACTATTTATTTTAGTTATTACTTTATCAATATTGTTTATGTTTATAGTATTACCATAGTGAAGATCAGAAAAATGCACTATTTTAATACCATCAAATGAGTTTGGTATATCTTTACTTTCTAATTTTACTTCATTTACTAAGAGTATTTTTGGTTCAATGAAAAGACCATATATAATAAATAGAGTAATGATACTTAGAATAATCAATCTTATTTTAGTTCTAGATTTTTTAAGTCTTTCTTTTCTTTTATTCTTAACTCTTTTTTTATCTTCTTTTAATTGTTTTTTATTTTTACTTACTCTTGTTTCCATATACTAACTCCCTAATATATTTCCTGCGATGGAAATAAATACGATAATAGCATTGTGAATCATATGAAATGTCATTGAGGTATATACGTTTTTGGTTTTTACATACATAATAGCAAAACAACATCCTAAAGCACCATAAGGTATTATATAGACTAATTCTTGTAAGGTTGCTCCCGCTAAGGTATGAACAAATCCAAATGCTAATCCTGATATTATTACATATAAGTAGTCATTTTCTATAATATCACGAATGCTTTTTCTAAAGATTAATTCTTCGACAAAAGGGGCATATATAATAGTTGAGAATATCATGTATATTGGTACTTGTTTAATAACATTTTGTACTGCTTCTTCGTTAGCGGAACCTCCGGGGAAAAAGTATGATATTATTATATTTGATAACATCATTATACATAATCCAATTGCCCAATATTTTGCACCAATCGATATATTTTTAATAAAGTTTTTAAAATATAAAGTTATATCTTTTAATAATGTTTTTCTATATAATAAGAATAAAACAAACATAAAAGATAAATCTATTCCAATGATTATTTGATATTTTGTTGTAATGCTATACGTAGTAATATCTATTCCAAAGCGTTGTAGTCCTAGTACTACACAATAACTATATATTAATTCTGCTACAAAAAGACAAAATGTAAGTAACATTTTAGGTAGTTTTTCCATGTACATCATTCCTTTACTATTGATAGTATACCATATAAATAAGAGTTTTAAAATATAAGATTTTGTTTGGAATGTAAAATTAATTTATTTAATGTTTAAAGATAGTGAAAAAGTTTTATAAAGTATTTAATAGTAATTTTACGTTGCGTGATTAATTAAATTGAAATTATAAGTGAATGGATTATGAAAAAGAAAAATGCATAACAATGTATAACTTTAAAAAAAGCGTAATTTATAAAAAATATTGACTTTTAATATATTTGTGATAAAATTATTAGTGAATTGGCAATGATAGGAACATAGTAATAAAAGTAATTATTTATAGAGAGAAAGTGTTTGGTGAAAACTTTTAATAATCTTTTATGAATTCATTTCTTAGCTTAATCGGTTACGCGTTATAGTATTAAGTATAAAAATAAGGTGGTACCACGATTAATTCGTCCTTTGGTATCATCTTTTTATTTTAGGGAGGAAATTATGGAAAATATTAAAAATCAAATGAATGATGCCTTTTCTAATATCAATAATCTTTCAGAACTTGAATCTTTAAGAATTAATTATATTGGTAAAAAAGGTATTATTACAGAACTTTATTCTAAAATGAAAGATTTATCTAATGATGAAAAGAAAGAATATGGTATGAAAGTTAATGAATTAAAAGAACTTTTTAATACTAAGTATGATCTTTTAAAGAATGAACTTAATGAAAAGGCTTTAAATGAAAAGTTAGAATCTGAAATGATTGATGTAACCTTACCTGGTTATAATCTAAAGACCGGTTCAGCTCATATTCTTGATAAAGTAATCGAAGAAATAGAAACCTTTTATATGTCTATGGGTTACGATGTAGTCGAAGGTCCTGAAGTAGAAAAGGATTTATATAATTTTGAAATGTTAAATCTACAAAAAGGTCATCCTGCGAGAGATGCACAAGATACTTTTTATATTAGTTCTGATGAAATACTTCTTAGATCTCAAACTTCTCCAGTTCAAGTTAGAACCATGTTAGAAAAAAAAGGAGAACCTTTTAGAATAATATGCCCTGGTAAAACATATCGTAGAGATTATGATGATGCTACTCATTCACATCAATTTATGCAATGTGAGGGGATGATTGTAGATAAAGAAATATCTTTATCAGATTTAAAAGGGACTTTAGACTTAATGGCTAAATACTTATTTGGTAAGGATGTTGTTACAAGATTTAGACCATCTTTTTATCCATTTACTGAACCAAGTGTTGAGTTTGATGTATCTTGCTTTAAATGTAATGGAAAAGGTTGTAATGTTTGTAAAGGTACAACTTGGATAACCATTGGTGGTGCTGGAATTGTCCATCCTAATGTACTTAATATGGCAGGATATGACAGTGAAAAATATACTGGATTTGCTTTTGGATTCGGAATAGAAAGAATTGCAATGGTTAAGTATGGAGTACCTGATGTAAGATATTTTTACACAAATGATTTAAGAGTTTGTAATGAATTTGAAAGGAGGGGAGAATAATGAAAATATCTACTAATTGGATTAATGATTATGTAAAAGTTGATGATCAAGATAAGGTTGAACTAGCTGATAAGATAACAAATGCTGGGGTAAATGTTGAAGAAGTAAAAGAATATAAGTTTAATAATTTAGTTGTAGGACAAATTATTGAATGCAAACGTCATCCAGGATCTGATCATTTAAATATATGTCAAGTTAATGTTGGCGATAGAGTTCAACAAATAATATGTGGTGCTGATAACGTATCTAAAGGAATTAAGGTTATTGTGTCATTACCTGGTGCTGTTCTTCCAGGAAACTTTCTAATTGAAGAAAGAAGTTTACTTGGAGTAAAATCATGTGGAATGATATGTGCTTTATATGAACTTGGTTTAGCAGATAAGGAACTTACTTATGATGATGGTATTCATATATTATCTGATGATGCAATTGTTGGTGATGATGCTTGTAAGTATCTTGGTGTTGATGATACTATTTATACTTTGGATCTTAATCCAAATAGGAATGATTGTTTATCTCACTTAGGTTTTGCTTATGAAGCTTCATGTGTTTTGGAAAGAAAAGTTAGTTTACCTGATACAAATTATAGTGAAATAGATGAAAGTATTAATGATAAATTAAAACTAGAAGTAAACACTCCACTTTGTAGTATGTATCAAACTAAAATAGTAAAAGATGTTGTTATTGGACCAAGTCCTGATTTTATAAAAAATAGATTAGAACAAGTAGGAATGCGTTCTATTAATAATGTAGTAGATATATCTAATTATATAATGCTTGAGTATGGACAACCTCTTCATTTCTTTGATATGGATAAAGTTGGAAATACAATTATAGTTAGAAATGCAAAAAATAATGAACACATTGTTACTCTTGATAATGAAGAAAGAAAATTAATTGATTCTGATATAGTTATTGCAAATGAAAAAGAAGCAATCGCAGTCGCAGGTGTTATGGGAGGACTTAATTCAGATATTGATTCAAATACTAAGAATATTATAATAGAAAGTGCAATATTTAACCCTTATAATGTTAGATATACTTCAATTAGATTAGGACTAAGAAGTGAAGCTTCTCTTAGATTTGAAAAGGGTCTTAATTATGAATATACTAGTATGGCTCTTGATAGAGCATGTTATTTATTAGAAAAATATGCTAGTGGTAAAGTATTAAAGGATAAAGTAATTTATGATAATGTAGATAAAACTCCTAAAGTAGCGGAAGTTAGTCTTGAAAAAATAAATAAAGTATTAGGAATAGAACTTACTAATGATATTGTGAGTAGTATATTTGATAAGTTAGGTTTTAAATATGAATTAAATAATAATAATTATGTTGTTACTATTCCTAATAGAAGAATGGACGTTTCTATAAGAGAAGATTTAATCGAAGAAATTGGTAGATTTTATGGATATGATAAGTTAGTTAATAAAACTCCAGTTCTTCCTATTAAAAGTGGTGTTTATACTGGTAATATTGGTATTAGAAAAGATATTTCTAAAAGACTTAGAAGCCTATCTTTAAATGAAGTAAAGACTTATACTTTAGTAGGTTCAAAAGAAATAGATATGTTTTCTCAAAATGACCCTATTAAGTTACTTATGCCAATGAGTAATGATAAGATGTATGTAAGACAAAGTTTAATACCATCTCTTTTAAATGTTTATGATTATAATAATAAACGTGGTGTTAAAGATATAAATATATATGAAATAAGTAATGTTTATGATAAAGATTATAAAGAAACTCAATTACTAAGTATATTAATGTCTGGTAATTATATTGATTATAGTTTTGATGGAGTTGGTGTAAAAAATAATTTCTATGTTATAAAAGGAGTAGTAGAAAATATTCTTAATTATCTTGGATATGATAAGAGATATAGATTTGTACCGCTTAAAGATAAAAAAGAAATGCATCCTGGAATGAGTGCTAGTATATATATTGATAATGATTTAATAGGATACATTGGTAAACTTAGTCCTGTTGTTAGCAAAGATGATATTTATGTTTGTGAAATTAATTTATCTGTAGTTTATGATAAAAAGAGTAAGAAAATTAAGTATCCAGAAATATCTAAATATCCAGAAATAACAAAGGATGTAGCATTTATATTAGATAAGAATGTACTATCTAGTGATGTTGAAAAAGAAATAAGAAAAAATGGTAATAAGATATTATCAAGTGTAAAAGTATTTGATCTTTATGTTGGTGATAAGATAGATGAAAATAAAAAATCAGTTGGATATTCTCTTACATTCCAAGATGTAAATAGAACCTTAACTGATGAAGAAGTTGATAGTGTATTTAAAACAATTATTGATAAAGTATCATCTAAGTTTAAATGTGAAATAAGAGATAAGTAATCTCTTATTTTTTTACACTATTTTATTTATTGTAAAGCATGTCAACTTTGTGTGTGAATAAGTGTAAAATTAATAAAAAAGTTAGGAATTACCCATTTATATGCGTTGTATATATATGAGGTGATTAAATGGATAACTATATTGATATAACTAAATATTATGTTGGTAAGAAAAAATCAAGAGGTCAAATAATTTATAAATATTATTTTATATCAGATGATGGTGAAAAATACTATGTAAGCAAAAATAAAGTGATTTTAGATCCTAGTATTGAAGAAATAAGAATGGCTAAATGGTTCTCAAGTTTAGGTGATGATGTTGTTTACATTAATCCTAAGGTTAATTATCCTCCAGGAATATCAACATCAGATTATATATATAAAGATGAAAAATGGGATTTAAAAATAGTTGGTGTTAATGCTACTAGTACAAAAAGAGCTGTAGATAATATTATCAAGACTACTAAAAATCAAACTAACAATATTATTTTAGATATTACAAAATCGAAACTTGATAGAGAAAATATAATAGAGCAAGTAAAAACTGTTTTTTTAACAAGAGGTAGGCAATGGATAAGGCAAATTGTGATTGTTGATGATTATAAAGTATTAAAAGCATATAAAAGATGCAATGAAAACATAAAAAAATAAGTCTTCCCCTCTCCGAGCGGAGTGGGAAAGACTTATAATAAGAAGTTATGTGTAATAACTCTTACACTCATATTATAATACAATAAGTTATAATATGTCAAGGATATATTTTTTAATATATCCATAGTTATTATATGCTAAATATATTATTTTATACATGTAATACAAATAAGATGCCATCCAGCAAACGCCGAACAACATCTCATTTGTGACTTAACTATAACATATTAAGTTAAGATATGTCAAAGATTTCTTCTTGACTTCATTTATTCTTTTTGATATATTTAGTTTAGTTTTGGAGGTGTCCTATGATAAAAATAGCAGTAATTGGTGGCGGAGCATCTGGTCTTGTTGCAAGTATTTATGCTAAGAATTGTAATACAGTTGTAGATTTATATGAGAAAAATGATGAACTAGGTAAGAAAATACTAGTAACCGGTAATGGAAGGTGCAATTATTTTAATGAGGATTTTACTAGTGATAAGTTCTATGGATTTAATAATTATGATCTTAGTAATATTATAAATAATAATATGAAAGAGGAGGTATTATCTTTTTTTGAATCTATTGGAATAATTCCTAGCATTAAGAATGGATATTATTATCCTAGTTCTTTTAAAGCTAATAGTATCAGGTTATCACTAATAGATGAGATTTATTCTAAAGATATTAATGTGTTTACTAATAATTTTGTTACTAATATTTTGTATAATGATAATGAAGGTTGTTTTTATATTTGTGTTAATGATGAGTATAAGAAATATGATAAAGTAATTTTATCGACTGGTTCTTGTGCTTATGTTAATAGTACTAATTCATATGATTTAGTTAAAAAATATCATAGTATAACACCTCTTTTACCAAGTCTTGTGTCTCTTGTTGGAAAGGGTAATTACTTTAAACTTTGGAATGGAGTAAGATGTAATTGTGAGATTAGTTTACTTGATGCTGATAAAAATATTTTAAAAGAGACTGGTGAGATACAACTTACTGATTATGGTATAAGTGGAATATGTGTTTTTAATTTAAGTGGTATTGTAAATAAAATGTTGTATCAAAAAAATAAAGCTTTTGTAAGTATTAATTTTATACCTTTTATAAAAGATAACTATTATGAATGGTTTAATTCTAGAAAAGAAATGCTTGGTGATAGGACTATATATGAGTTTTTGGTTACTATTTTAAATGAAAAGTTAGTTAATACTATTTTATATGTTACTAATATATCTAAAAATAAAGTAGTAAACGAACTTAGTTTAGATGAGATAAATAATATTATTTCTAACTTAGCCTCATTTAAATTAGAAATTGTTTCTTCAAAAGATTTTTCTAGAGCTCAAGTATGTAATGGTGGTGTTATTCTTGATGAGATTAATACTAATACCATGGAATCATTAAATATAAAAAATCTTTATATTACTGGTGAGTTACTTGATGTTTGTGGTATATGTGGAGGATATAATTTAGGTTTTGCTTTTATAACAGGACTTTTAGCAGGGCTTGATGCAGGAGGTAAAAATGATTAAAGTAAGACAAATAAAAGTAGATGTTAAAAAATATAATTACGATCTTTTATATGACAAAGTTTTAAAGATACTAGGCGTTAAGCCTTCTGATGTTATTAGTTTTAAGATTAATAAAAGATCAATTGATGCAAGGGATAAGTCTTTTGTTTATTATATATTTGAGGTTTTAGTAGAATTAGCATCATATGATTTAATTAAGTATTCTAATGATATTTTATGGTATGACGATGCTTCTTACTCTTTTTCTAATATAGGTACTTCTAAAATAAATGATAGAATTGTAGTAGTGGGTTCAGGTCCATGTGGACTTTTTTGTGCTTACAAGTTAGCACAGTACGGATATAAGCCTCTTGTTATTGAAAGAGGAGAAAAAACATTTGATAGAGTTTCATCAGTTGAGAATTTTTGGAATACTGGTGTTTTAAATAAAGAATCTAATGTATTATTTGGTGAAGGAGGAGCAGGTACATTTTCTGATGGAAAACTTAATACTTTAGTAAAAGACAAAAGAAATCTTATGAGTGAAGTATTTAAAATATTTGTGGAAAACAATGCCCCAGAAGAAATTACATATATAAAAAATCCTCATATTGGGACTGATTTACTTAGAAATGTAGTAGTTAATATGAGAAATAAAATAATAGAAATGGGTGGAGAGTTTAGATTTAGTACTAAGCTTACTGATATTAATGTTTCATCTGATAAGCTTGTTAGTATTACTGTTAATGATAATGAGGTAATACCTTGTTCTGTTTTAGTTCTTGCAATTGGCCATAGTGCCACTGATACTATAAAGATGCTTTATAATAAAGGAATAAAAATGTCTAATAAACCTTTTGCAGTAGGTCTTAGAGTAATGCATGATCAAGAGTTAATTAACAAAAATCAGTATGGAGATTATTCATCATTTCTTGATCCTGCATCTTATAAACTTACTCATGTTACTTCAGATAATCATGGAGTATATTCATTTTGTATGTGCCCTGGTGGATATGTAGTCAATTCTTCATCCGAGGAAGGTCGATTAGTTATAAATGGAATGAGTAATTATAAAAGAAATAGCGGTGTTGCTAATTCAGCAATTGTTGTAAGTGTTAGTGAAAAAGATTATGGTAGTAATTTATTTGATGGATTAAAGTTTCAACAATCTTTGGAAGAAAAAGCATACAAAATAGGTAATGGTTCTATTCCAATACAAAAGTATATAGATTTTAAAAATAATGTATATAAAGATGATTATGAAGTTAATGATTCTGTTATAAAGGGTAGTTATTCATATGCTAATTTAAGAAAAATATTTCCAGATTTTATAAGCAAAAACTTTATATTAGGGATGGAATATTTTAATAAAAAAATACCTGGTTTTTCTAATGATGATGTGCTTTTATTGGGAGTAGAATCACGTACTTCATCATCAATTAAGATGAATAGAGATGAAAAATATCAATCAAATATAAGAGGTATATATCCCGCTGGTGAAGGTGCAGGATATTCTGGTGGAATTACGACTTCTGCGATGGATGGTATTTTAGTATTTGAAGCCATTGCTAGTAAGTATAAACCATTGTAATAATTTTTAGTTTTTTATATATAATTTTACTAGGTGATTATGTTGCAAAAAAGATATAGAACTTTGCTTTTTATAGCTAGTATTGCCTTAGTAATATTTGGAATAATAATGATATATTCGGCTTCTTATATATGGGCTGATTATAAATTTAATGATAGTTTTAAGTATGTTAAGCAACAATTATTATTCTTTATACTTGGTATCTTTCTTATTTATTTTGTTACTAAGATTGATTATAAAGTTTATTATAAAAAGGCAAATTTATTTTTAATTATTTGCCTTTTATTATTAGTTCTTGTTTTAATACCAGGAATTGGAGTAGTAAGAAATGGTTCACGTAGTTGGTTTGGAATAGGATCTTTTGGTATTCAACCTAGTGAGGCAGTAAAACTTGCAATGATTTTATGGGTATCAAAATATCTTAGTAATACTAATAAAGTATATAAAGGGATTAAACCAGTACTTCCAGTTTTAATGCTACTTATGTTAGTATTCGGTCTTATTATGTTACAACCAGATTTTGGTACTGGGGTAATTCTTGTTATGGCAATCGTTGTATTACTTTTTGTTGCAGGAGTTAATATGAAGTACTTTTATATTCTTTTTGCAATTGGAGTAGTAGGTTCAATAGGACTAATTATAATTGCACCATATAGAATGTCTAGAATTACATCGTTTTTGAATCCTTGGAATGATCCGTTAGGAAGTGGTTTTCAAATAATACAGAGTTTATATGCAATTGGACCAGGGGGAATTTTAGGCTTTGGTTTTTTAAACTCTAGACAAAAACATTTTTATCTACCAGAACCACAGACTGATTTCATATTTTCTATTATTTGTGAGGAGTTTGGGATGATAGGTGCCTTATTTGTAGTATTAATGTTTTTTATAATTGCATACTGTGGTATAAAGTTAGCATTAAAAGAAGATAATTTATTTAAAAAATACTTAATATTTGGTCTCACCTTTCAAATAATATTTCAAGCAATATTAAATCTTTGTGTAGTTGTAGGATTAATTCCAGTTACTGGGGTAACATTACCATTTCTATCTTATGGAGGATCTAGTTTACTTATCAGTATGTTAAGCATTGGTCTTATTTTAAGCGTTAGTAAAAGAGGAGGATAGTTATTAAACATTTTTATAAAGTATGTTATTATTGTATAATAAAAATCAAAGACGATAAAAACTTATCAAATCTTTGATTTTTTGTTTGAAATTTATTTTATTATTGATCTAATTTTTTCGACTTTATCTTTTAAATCAGTATTTTCTTCTTCAAGTGTTTGATTCTTATCTATCAATTCATTAGTATTATCATTAAGCTTTTTAATTATAGCATCTTTTTTCTCTATATCAGCTTTTGCAGTTTTAAGATTTGTTATAAGTTCTGTATATGTTTGGCTATTAGCCTCACCATTATTTTTGTCTGATAATGAATCGTTGTGTGCTCCGATAAGATCTAATAGATACATTGGCATAGTACCATGTCTTTTTTCTAAGTCAACTGCATCTATTACAATATTTTTGCTGATTTTTTCAGTTATTTCTTTTGTCATTTCAATAATTTTATTTTTTTCTTCATAAAGATTTTGTACTTTTTCTATGTAGAATATGCAGTCTTCACTAATATTTACAACGGCATTGTAATCTTCAGCATATCTTTTTATAGCTTTAATTTTACCTATTTTTTGAGTTGTGTCATAGAAATATTTATTGGAAGAAAAGTTTTCGTTTTCATCAAAAGAATTTTTAATTAGCATTTTAGCAATAGTAACGGTTTGTCCTTTTAATACTTGATTTAAGAATTTTCTATATTCATCAGAATATTCTTCGAATTGCATGTTAGTCATTGGTTGATAAAGTCCGGATTTATTTAATTTTAATCCAATAATACTTATTTTATCTTTATTTATTTTGTCTCTTATTGCTATATAGTAATCTCCTTCAAGTTTTTCTTCACCAGTTATATATGATTTTGTACTTTCGTATTTTGCAATGAATTCAATATTGAACACATTTAAACTACAAGCATATTTGAAGTTTGCTAATTTTTTGTCTATATGATCCGAAAATATTTGATTTTCTTGCATATGCCCATCTCTTATATGTGCAAACAAAAGATTAGGATTATCTAGTATATCGTATAGAATTGATGAAGCGTTACCAGTGTAACACCCTGTACTTCTTAAAAAGTCTATGTTTATTCCTAGTAAGTGTGGTAATGCCCTTTCGCTTAAGTCTATTTCTATTTTTTCATCATTGCTTAGAAGCAATTTATATCTAGTGTTTGAGATACTATTATCAAAATACCAATTTAAACAATTTTCAACATTATCTAATATATCTAAAATTTTATTTCCATTAAATCTGTTCATATAATATTCCCCCTTTTAATTGGTGTATATTATACCATATTTTTGATAAAATGTCAAAATATGTAGACAAAAATCATATTTTTTATTATACTTTATACTAGGAGGAGGTATATATATGGATTATAGTTATGGATACGATCCTTATGTTACATCAGGTGTTAGTACAGGATCATCAATATTTGCTGGACTTTTATTGATAATTTATTTAGTTAGTATTATTGGATCATTAATTAGTCTTATTGCAATGTGGAAAATTTTTACTAAAGCAGGTAAACCAGGTTGGGCAGTAATTGTACCAATATATAACATTGTAGTATTATTTGAAATTATTGAATTAGAATGGTGGCATGTACTTATTGCATTGTTTGTGCCTTTTGCAGTGTTTATATATATAATTATTATTGATATAAAACTGGCAAAAGTATTTGGAAAAGGAACCGGTTTTATACTCTTGTTGATTTTCATTCCGGTTGTTGGACAATTAATGCTTGCATTTGGTAATGCAACTTATAATGGTCAAGTTGGTTACTCTATGAATAGTGGTATGAGTATCAATGGTCAAAATAATATGAATATGAACAATATGAATAATACTATGAATAATACAAATAATACGATGAATAACAATAATACTAATGTTTTTGGAGCAACAAAGGATTATAGTACAATGAATGTTAATAATGCAGATCATTATTATAATGCAGAACTTGATCATATGAGTCAAAAACAAATAAACGAAATGATAAAAAATAATATGCAAATGGAACAAAATAATGTTTCCACTAATAATCAATTAAATAATCAAAATACTGTTTCTGCAAATAATACAACACAAAATAATCAAGTTAATATTGCTCAACAAGAACAAATGTTAGATAACCAAACAGGAATAAAATTGTGTCCAGTATGTGGCAGTAATCAGGTTGCTACTGCTAGAGAGTGTTCGATGTGTGGGCATAAATTTATGTAATTATATTTACAATTAAAAGAAAAACTTATATAATAATGTTATAGGATAAAAGGTGGTACTAGTGAAGAGAGTTTTATTTATAATATTAAGTGTTTTTCTTTTTTTTGTGGTTATTCCTGTTGATGCACTTAGTACTAGCAGTAAGAATATTGTTTTGTATAATTTAGATACTAATGAAAAGGTATTTGGTTATAAAGATACAGAAAAAGTAAGTATTGCCTCACTTACTAAGATTATGACAGCGATTGTAGCTCTTGAAAATATTGACGATTTAAATAAAGAAGTTACTATAACTAGTGATATGTTAAAAGGTTTAAAAGAAAAAGATGCTTATGTTGTAGGCCTTAAAGTAGGACAAAAAGTATCTTATATTGATTTAATCTATGCTTGTGTTATATCAAGTGGAGCAGATGCCACTAACGCAATTGCAATGTCTATTTCTGGTGGTTTAGAAAGATTTGTTTCTTTAATGAATGATAAAGCAAAAGAACTTGGATTAAGTAATACTTCTTTTTCAAATCCAATTGGTTTTGATGATAGTAATAATTATAGTAGTGTTGATGAAGTTTCTAAAATACTTATTTATGCTTTGAAAAATGAAACTTTTAAAACTATTTTTACTACTGATTCACATGAGTTTAAAGACAAGTCCTTAACTGTTAAAAGTTCCATGAGAGAATCTGCTAAGCATGCTAATATTGATACTTCAATGATACTTGGAGCAAAGACAGGGTATGAAAATAATGCTGGAAGGTGTTTGGCTTCTATTGCATATGATAAGAAAAATGATATAAATTATTTACTTGTTACAACTGGAGCAGATGATGATTATAATAAGATGTATAATATAAAAGATGCTTATGAGTTATATACTTATTTTTTTAATAATTATAGTTATCATACTTTAGTAGAAAAGAATAGTGAGATTATAAAGATCTCTACTAGGTATTTAAAGGATGATTTTATTAGTTTTAAGGCTAATGAAGAAATAAAACTTCTTTATAA
>ERZ779888.1143-NODE-1143-length-27710-cov-54.321352_pt1 | contig 27710 bp, 27 predicted proteins | sample MGYA00511245_ERZ779888 | MGnify/ENA primary metagenome ERZ779888 (study PRJEB29588, sample SAMEA2155255) | human gut metagenome | biome: human gut; feature: human-associated habitat; material: faeces | place: Denmark | collected 2008/2010 ...
GGGCCGGGCTTGGGGGCTTCACCAAACTCAAAGGCGACACGGCGGCGCAGGACGCATACATAGCGTCATTAAGGGAGAACGACACCAACTGGTACAATCTCCTGTTCCGGAACGCTTTCTCGCAGGGGCACCATCTCTCCCTCAGTGGCGGTTCGGACAAGAGCACCTACTATGTCGCGCTCGGAGTCAACGACGAGGACGGAATGCTGATCCACAACAGCTACAGAAGGTACAACGTCAACTCCAAGATGACCCTCAAGCCTGTGGACTGGGTCCGCATCGACATCGGAATGGAGGCCGCAAGACAGGAATCCAGGATGCCATATTCAAGCGTGGATCCGTTCAACTACGCCTACTTCTCCAATCCGTACGAGAAGGCGTACAACGATGACGGTTCCTACGCCGCCGACAACACCTGGTTCACCCTCGGGTACTACAACGGACGCGGAGTCGAACAGGTGATGCCGAAGAACGGATTCAGCCTCCTCCGCGAGCTGGACTCAAACTACAGCTCCACAAAAAACACGAACGGAACATTCAGGGCGCAGGTGGATCTCAAGATTCTGGAGCCTCTGCACTTCGTCGGGCTGGCGTCATATTCATTCGCAAACAACTCCACCGACAAGGTCGTGGACAAGGACACTTATACGGCCTTCCGGGACAGGCTCGGAAGCGACGACCGCTCGCAGACAAATCTCTACGGAAGCATCTCCCAGAACAGGACCGACAGGAACAGCTATGTAGTCCGTGGGCATTTCGCTTTCAACAAGACCTTCGGTGAACTTCACACCGTCAATGTGCTGGCGGGAGCGGAAGTCCGAGGCTCGGATGCCAACACGATCTTCACCAAGCGCTACAACTACGATCCGAAGACCGGCACCACTTCCCTGCCGTCAGTCAGCGGCCCGCAGGACGAATGGGTGAGGCAGGTCGAGAAACTCAACGGGGAATATTTCAGCAAGACCCGCTACGCCTCGTTCTACGCCTCGGCGGACTACTATCTCGGAAAGACGATCGTCCTTAACGCATCGTTCCGCACCGACGGCAGCTCCAACTTCGGAAGCAACAGGCAGTTCAATCCGACATGGAGCGCGGGGGCGGCCTGGCACCTTGGCGAGGAGGAATGGATCATGAAAGCCCTGCCGAAGCTCTCGCACGCTACCCTCAGGGCCGCCTACGGTTTCACGGGCGACGTGAACACCAGCACCTCGCACCTGCTTGTGATGCAGTACCTCCAGCAGCAGTACCGCTACTTCGGCGACGAGACTTTCAACCTCGGCACGATCCCTTCGGCCCCGAACCCCGACCTCGGCTGGGAGAAGACCCAGGACGCGAAGGTGGGCCTGGACTTCGGCCTCTGGAAGGACCGGCTCACGGTGAACACTGAATATTACTACCGCCTCAGCACGGACGTGGTCACATCCTCGCCCGTCCAGAGCACGACAGGATTCACCTATGTTTACTTCAACGCCGCCGACATCATGAACAACGGCGTGGAGGTCACGGTCAACGGCAAACTGCTCCAGACCAAGGACTGGACCCTGGGGGCGGCGGTCAACTTCGCCTACAACTTCAACAAGGTTCTGAAATATAAGCCCGTCTCCCAGAGCGGGATAACCTCCAAGGACCGCTACGTGGAAGGCTACCCGACCGGGGCGATCTTCAGCGGGAAGTATTCCGGGATAGCCTCCGACACGGGACTCTACCAGTTCAGGCTCCGTCCGGACGCGCAGATCGCCACGGCCACCGACCTCAACAAGCCGGACAACTACCGCTACTTCCTCGGCACCACCATCGCGCCGTACACCGGCGGCTTCAACCTCAGCGCATCGTGGAAGCAGCTGAAACTCAGCGTCAGCGGAATGTTCTCCCTCGGCTCGAAGACCTACGAGAAGATGCGCTACCCGGCCAGCTACAGCAACACCTCCCACAGCGGAGTCAGCACGGAGACCGTCCAGTCCCAGTTCAGCGACCTTTACGGCAACCACCTCAACGTGGAGAAGGACAGGACGAACAGATGGACACCTTCCCACACGACCGGAGTCAAGTACCCGCGCGTCTACGACTACTACGACGCCAGGTACAACTTCTCGTCCTACAACCCGATGGACTACAGCATCATCGACGCGGTCTACCTGAAGAACAACTCCTACGTCCGCATCAAGTCCATAATCCTGACCTACTCGCTGCCGTCGGAGGCTGTCAAGAAACTGAGGATGAGAGGATTGAGCTTCAACATCTCGATGAACAACTTCTTCACGTTCACGGGCTACGACGGAATGGATCCGGAAATCCCGGGAGCGACCTACCCGACCACCAGAAGCGTGTCCGGAGGCGTCAATGTCGAATTCTAAAGAATCGGAAATGAAAAACATGGGAATATTCATGAACATCTTCAAGCGCGCCGCCGCCCTCGCCCTTCTGGTCAGCGCCGCCGGCTGCCGGGGCTACCTCAACGTCCAGCCCCAGGGGGAGGTCATCCCCGAGACGGACGAGGAATTCGCCGCGATCATCCACTACCGCCTGCGGGACATCGAGGGCGGCGGTGATGAATATGTCATCGGGAATATGGACGCCATCAAGCATCTTGAGGGCTGCGCCGACAATCTCGACGCCAACATCCGCACCAGCGCCAGCCTCACGTTCTTCGCCGGCGAGGAGATCGACAGCCGCCAGCGTGCCTACGAGGAAAGCTGGAAGATTGTCAGAGACTGCAACATAGTGACTGAGAATATGTCAGGCCGGGACACGGACATCGCCCGGGGCGCGCTTTCGGCGGCATATTCAATGAAAGGAATCATCTACTACAACCTGCTGAGGGAGTTCTGCCAGCCGTGGTCGGACGCCAAGGCCGGCGAGCTTCCGGGCATCCCTGTCGTGGAGAGTTTCGGCATCAACGACAAGCCGCTGCGAGGCACCATCCGACAGACCTACGACTACGCCAAGGCTCAGTTGGACAAGGCGTTGGCGTTCAAGCCGACGGATCCGAAGTACCTGTTCACGGAGTGGATCATCAAGGCCTACAAGGCGAAGCTGGAGTTCTGGTGCCAGAACTGGGACAGCGTCGTCTCTCTCTGCGAGGACATCATCGCCCGCAGCGGCGTCTCCCTCACCCCGATTTCCGAATATGCCGGGATGATCAACGCGCAATATGAAGCCAAGGGCGAGGTGCTTGTCCGCTCGCACATCAACAATTCCAGCGAGCTGGACTGGTACTTCAGTTACTCGAAAAGCTATCTGGCCTCCCGACCGGCAAGCGCAAGACTCATCAGGCTGTTCGGAGAGAATCCTGAAAAGGATGTCCGCTATGCGGCCAGCTTCAACAGCAAAAGGATGAATGTCAAGACTCCCGAGTGCAAGGTCCGCCTCTCCGAGATCGTGCTGATGCTGGCCGAGGCCTACTATCACAAAGGGGACAACGATTCCGCCCTCAGATGGCTGAACGAGCTGCGCCGCAACAGGATCGAGGATGTCTCCGACCTGACAATGGCGTCGCTTCCGGCTGTCCGCCCCGACGACAGGATTGTTGTGGATTGTCAGGGGAAAGCCGTCACTCCCCTTCTCCAGGCCATCTTCGATGAAAGACGTAAGGAACTCTACATGGAAGGCGACCGCTGGTACGAGCTCAAGCGCAACGGCTGCCCGGAGTGGTGGGTAATCAGCAACGGATTGAAATACACCACGAGAGAGTACCTCTACACCTCTCCGATCTCCAAGTCCGACGTGGATCTGAATCCGGGACTGGAGCAGAATCCGGGGTATGTTTATTAATGACAACTTACAATTTTCAAGCATTATGAACACAAAAAGAAATATAATTGCTATATTAGTCGCTGTTTTTGTCGGCGCTACCCTCTGTGGATGTTCCTACAATGAGCTTCCACCGAAGACTTCCGATGCCTCCAAAAGCTATATCAAACCGAAAGGTGAGATCCCCACCGCCGCCGAAAGGGAGGAGTTGAAGGCCATCAGGGCCGAGTACGAGGCGGCGGTCAGCGCAGGCAAGGGCAAGTGAGGTTCGTGTTTTTAAGAAAAGAGTTTTGTTTTTTAATTTATAGCAGTATGTTTAAAAGAATTCTAACATTTGTGGCGGCCGCGGCGGCCGCGGTGACGATCTCGTCATGCCAGAAGGATGACAAGCCGACTGTCGAGTTTGAGAAAAGCCTCTACACCGCCTATGCCAAGCGCAGCGTCGATGTGAAGGTCATCCTCAGCGAGCCGGCCACCGAGAATGTCAGTGTCATGATCAACTCCTCAGGAGCGAATGCGGGGACTGATTTCGAGCTGACCGGCGTTCCTGTCACGATCAAGGCCGGAGAGACCTCCGGCACATTCAGCGTAAAGAATCTTAATCTGACCCAGGCCAGTCCTCTGAACCTCGGGATCGAGTGTCCGTCAGGCTACGACCTCGGAACCAAGTTCGTCACCATCGTGGCTCCGGATCCGGAAGAGACGCTTGTATATTCATTCGAGTTAACCAAAGCGGACGTGCTAGGCTCCTATGTCGCCAAGATCAAGGTGACCGGCGTGACCTCCGGCGACAAGCTCTCCCTGAACGACGACGTGATCATTCCTCTCAAGATCACCGGCGAGGCTGCTCCGTACGTGGTCTTCGACCCGGCCACCAGAGCCACGAACAAAACCTATTCAGGTCCTCACGCCGTCCTCAAGGCCGGCAAGTCGACAGCCACGTTCAAGTTCTCCCTCAAGGACGGCTTCAAGGACGGGGACAAGGTTGGGGTGACTGTGGACATGGACGCAGCCGTGAGGTTCATCCCGGGTGACAATGAGAGCGCGGAGTACACCCTCTATTCAGTAAAAGTTCCGGACGCTATTCTCGGAACATGGACGTTCAGCAAGTTTTTTGACTTTGACGATTACGAATACTTTTATGAAGAAGACGACCTTAGTCTTTTTCCACTTAATAATGAGAGCTTCACACTCACATTCACAAAAGACGAATCTGGAGTTGTCACTGTGACCCCTAATGACAAGGGGGACTTCGCCAACTTTTTTAGAGAAGCAACAGTTACACCAACAGAACCTAAGAACAGAGCATCAGGAAGTACTGTTATTGGAAAGAATACGGTAAATGAATGCACAATGTTCATGGAAAATGAGGGGTATCGTCCCCACACTAACATGTACTATCTTCTCTCTGCCGCGAACAGGGCTTTCAGCAAAGACAACGAAACGATTGGTGAAGCAGTGATCGTTTTCACCATTGTTGATGAAGGGCTTGCGGTCGAGTTCCGTGACTATGACAAGCCACCTTTCGCAGAGTATTGGTGGGATGACAGCAAGTTCGACGCTGACATGCTCAGTTTCGCCTCCCTCTTCGTAAAGCAGTAACCCCAAGGGAGTTCCAAGTATAAAAACGAGGACGGCTAATAATTCATAGCCGTCCTCGTTTTGTGTAATTGACTCGTCAGCCATCGACAACCTCACGGGTGAGATAACAACCGATTTTCACCCCAAAGACCGTATGATGATATTCATGGGTGAGAAACCGCCATATCCTCACCCCATAAGTTTCTGGTTATCAGCCTCCGGTGCGGGAAGGCTGGTACCGCTCCCGAGATGGTTACGAGCCACCGGCAGTTAACGGAAACAGAGAGTCAACCTCATACTGAGTCATATTAAGAGTACGCCTTATCTGGCCGTTGGACGAATGGTAATCATAACGAAGTTTCCTTGCCAAGTCTTGTTTCTGCGCGGGACTCAGATCTTTCACCTTTACGGCTCCATAATCGGCCTTCAACAATTTGACAACCTGTGTGAACAACTCCGTGTCAGTCAAGAACTCACCATCATCCAATTCCGCGGCCAACTCTCCATAAGCCTCGACGCTCTTGCTGACCATTGAGAAATAATGATGCGCATTGCGGAAAAGAGACATTCCCAGTTTCAAGGAGCAATATGAAGGCGGAGCGATATGCCCTTCAATCACAAGATAGTCTCCTGGCAGTTCAGGGCTACGGCTTCTTAACATTTTCCGGGTTTGAATGTAGCCCAGATCCTCCAGCCTTTTTTCCAAAGGAAAGTCATTGAAATAATACCTCCCTGTACCCCACGGGTAAGAGAAAGGAGTGTACGCCGGGTTCACGACGTACCCGTTACGGTTCACATAGACGATTGTGTTTCTGAGTGTTCTCAGATCACAGACAGATTTCAGGCTCATCCGGAATGATTTCATATCCGCGCCGCTGTTCTTTTTTGTGAGATACCGGCAGAGTCTCCGCCGAAAAAGATCGAAAAGACGCCTTGCGTTATGTTCACTTCCACACAACACTATATGAATATGATTGCTCATAATCTCAAAGGCGACGATGGTGATGGAGCCGGTTTCCTTATGACATCTGGCCAGCAGATTCATCGCATAACGATAATCGTCATCGTCAACAAACAATATCGATGACATTTTCCCGGCAGTGTAAAGATGCCACCAGGCATCACAGCCACGGAATGTAGCCTCACACATTCTTTCAGACTCAGCATAAGAGATCTTTTTCATAATGTTCAGGTTTAACTCGGGTGAGAAACCGCCATATTCTCACCCAGAATGTTATTGGTAATCAGTCTCGGGGGCGATAATGGCCTTTCGGCACCCGAGGCTTACTGAAAACAAAAAAACGAGTCAGGTGCGATATAACCTAACTCGCTTTGCGGATTCTATGTTCCGCGGCATTCAGTACGTCGCAAATGTAAGAATAATATCCGGGAAGTCAAACGTTTCACACCCGCAATTGCCATAACTTTTTTTCTCCACCTAACAGAACCGGGTGAGAATATGCCCTAATCTCACCCGTCAGGTTCACAAACGATCAACTCGGGTGAAAATAGGTTGAATATTCACACGCGTTGATGTCCTACCATATTCCAAGAGGGGAAGCAGCCGCCGTCAGACAGGTTAGAATAGGGAAAGCCGCTTAATGTCCACAGCACTCGAAAGAACCGATCAGTGTATCAAGACGTTGCACAACACCATTGTCCATCACTGGCACTTCGACAAGCCCGGTGACTGGAAGTGTATCAAGACGTTGCACAACACCATTGTCCATCAGGAAGCATTGGCGGGAGGCGTATTCTGACTAATTTTGCAATACGATTCCGTACGAGTTATACGCTGGGCGGACAGCAGTGAGGCGGCGGGGTTGCTGCATCTGTTCTGCGACAAGCACGTCACTTACCATCGGGTGTACAGGGCGGAGGAGGCCGGGCTGCCGGATCCGGACACGCTTTGGCTCACAACAGCGGACGGATTCAGGATCCACACGCTTGAAGTCAAGCCGGAAGGTGAGGTCAAGGGTGCGGTCATCTGCATCTCAGGCATCGAGAATCCTTCGGTCACAGCGTTTTACGGTCACGCCAGAGAGTTCCGCGAGATTGGACTCACCACTCTAATGCCGGATCTCCGTGGGCACGGGGACAGCGACGGAGACCGCATATGCCTGGCCTACAACGGACCGCCGACATCAAGGCGGTTACTGAATATGTCAAAGCGACTTATACGGACATTCCCGTCATCGTGATGGGCTGTCGATGGGAGGAGGTGTCGCGATCCGCTCAATTGGAGAGAACGATGACATCGACGCACTCATCACCCTGTCGGCATCTGCTGGAGTTTGTCAGAAATGTTGTGGATAAATAGACATTTTTTACGCATCTTTGCAGACAATTTCGATTGTCATGGGAGAAGCGGGTCTTAAAAAAGCTTTCATACAACTCCACCTGAGCGTCCTGTTGGCGGGGTTCACCGGACTGTTCGGGAAGCTCATCACACTCAACGAGGCCACGCTGGTCTGGTACAGGCTGTTCTTCACGACGGCCATACTCATCATATTCACAGGATTTCCGAAAGTCAGCTGGAGAAAGTTCCTTCAGATCGCCGGCTGCGGCACCCTTCTGGGCCTCCATTGGATTCTGTTCTACGCCTCCATCAAGGCGAGCAACGTGTCCATCGGAGTCGTGTGCTTCGCAAGCGTGGGATTCTTCACCTCCATCTTCGAGCCGCTGATATTCCACAAGAGGTTCTCCATCGCTGAGATGCTTCTTGCGCTCATCACCATCGCCGGTCTGGTCTGCATATTCTCATTTGACTCACGCTACCGCCTCGGCATAGCCCTCGGGATTGTCTCCGCCGCCGTTTGTTCCTTATATTCAATAACAAACAAGAAAGCGAGCGAAGGCGTGAAGTCGAGGACAATGCTGCTTTACCAGATGGCAGGCGGCCTGATAGGGGTTTCCGCCCTGATCCCACTGTACCTTCTGATCTATCCTCCCGCGCAACCCGTGCTGGTCTTTCCGACAAGCTCCAACCTCTGGTGGCTGCTGTGCCTCGCCTTCTTCTGCACCGTCGGCCTTTATATGTTGCAGATCATTGTGTTAAGGAAACTGTCCGCCTTCACGGTCAACCTCACGTACAACCTTGAGCCCTGCTACACCATCCTGATCGCCTTCATAGCCTTCGGTGAAGCACGTGAACTGAACGCCTCGTTCTACATAGGCATAGCCTTGGTCATCCTCAGCGTTGTGCTGCAGTCCATCCGCGCGACAAGAAGAGACTAAGAACTACTTCAAACGCAGGAAGGAATAGCCGAAGCGTTCGCAGGCGGCACGCTCAAGGGCTTCACGGTCGTCCGGGTGGGCGATGGAGATGAGGGCCTTGGCTCGCTGCGCAAGGTTCTTGTTGCGGAGATAGACACAACCATATTCAGTGACAACGTATTGGGTCTGGAAACGGGTTGTGACCACACCGGCTCCCGGAGCGAGGTGGGCGACAATCTTGCCGCGGCCTTTGGCGGTGCGGGACGGCAGGGCGATGAAAGTCTTTCCGCCTTCCGAAAGGGCAGCACCGTACATAAAGTCGTGCTGGCCGCCGACGCTGGAGAAGATCATGTCACCGATGCTGTCAGCGCAGATCTGGCCGGTCAGATCCACCTCGATGGCGGAATTGATGGCCATAGCGTTCGGGTTCTGACGGATGCGCTGCGGATCGTTCGTCCAGCTCACATCGTAGAACATCGCGTCCTTGTTGTGGTCGAGGTACTCGTACATATGTCGGGAACCAAGGGCCAGACATGCGACACTGCGGCCGGGCTCAACCTTCTTCAACGAATTGTCAATCACGCCCGTCTGCATCAGACGGAACACCCCGTCGGTCATCGCCTCGGTGTGCAGGCCGAGATGCTTGTGGTCCTTGAGGCCGTTCAGAATGGCGTTCGGAATGCCGCCGACACCTATCTGTAGGGTGGCTCCATCCGGAATCTCGGCGGCGATGTACGAGCCTATGGCCGACTCGATCTCGGTCGGAGGACCGAACTGCATATCCACAGGAGGGTCATCGCACTCGATGGCGGCCGTGATCTGAGACTCGTGAATCATAGCCGTGCCGTAAAGGTACGGAATGCTCTTGTTCACCTGGGCGATCACAATTTTGGCGGCCTCGACGGCCGGCTGGGCCAGGTCAGCGGAGATGTTGTAGCTGCAATAGCCGTTCTCATCCGGAAGAGAGCAGTTGATGCACGCCACATCGATCGGAATCTCGTGACGGCGGATCAATGACGGAAGCTCACCCAAGAATCCCGGAATGAGGCTTCCGTAACCCTCTGCGACATATTGACGCTGGTCGGCGCACAGGAAAAGGCTGTTCACAAAAAACGAATCCTTGTACTCAGGCTTGCAGAACGGAGCCGGGCCTTTAGTTATGTTGAAACCGGAGACGATGTTCACACCCCGGAGCTCATCAGCACGGCGGGCCAATGCCTCCTGGATTATCACAGGCACAGCGGTGCTACCCTGAAAGAAGACCCAGTCTCCTGACTTCACGAGTTTTACGGCCTCGTCGGCACTAACGTATTTCATAAGCAATATTCTCTAAATAATTAATCACCAGACTCATAAAGTCTGACAAAGAGTCCAAGACGCTCATCCAGCGCACGGAAATCATCCTCGGAATTCAGCATCGAAACACAGACCCTTATGCCTTCCCGGGTGCTTCTCGTGGCGACCATCGTGATGGCGCAGATTCCGCAGCGAAGCAGATTCAGCAGCAACTGGCTGCCGGTCAGGCCATCATAGCCGATCGTGAAGAAGAAACCATCACTCACAGCCTCATCCAGATCCTTGTCATACACGATGTGGAACCCGTGGCGCAGAAATATTTCCTTTGCCTTTCCTGCCCTACGGCCATATTCACGCATCTCACCGACGAAGTCATATTCACCGTCCGCCGCCGCTTTAAGCATCGCCGCGAAAGCGAACTGCGCTGAGTGAGAACAGCTTGATGAATTGACATAGAGGTAGGTAAGTGAGAAATTGTCGCCGAAGCGGCCGAGGCCGTAGCGTTCGCGGAGCGCGGGATATTCCCTGTGATAGAGTTTGTCCGAAATAGCGACCATAGCGATTCGTTCCCCGGCGTAACTGAATATCTTCGAGGCGGAGATCATCAGCACGCAGTTGTCGGTATAGCGAGCGACGGTCGGCTGATATGGCGGCTCGAACGGCACGGAACGGTTCTTCCGGAAATCCATACAAAGGTACGCCATATCCTCCAGAGCGACCACATCGTACTTGGTGCAAAGCTCACCCAGACTCTTCAACTCATCCTCGGTCAGGCAGACCCAGGACGGATTGTTAGGGTTTGAATATATTATAGCGGCGACCCGTCCGTCACCGAATACCTCCTCGATCTTCTCACGGAACTTCTCACCCCGGAAATCATAGAGGTCGAACATCCGCGTCTTGAATCCAAGCACCTTTGCCTGAACGTAATGCGACGGGAAACCAGGATTGAGATAGACAACTGTGTCTTTCGAGGGATTCATCTGGACGCACTCCAGCAGAAGGTTGTAGCATCCCTGCATCGAGCCGACAGTCGGCACGATCCCCTCCGGAGAGATGTCCACGCCGACAAAGGCCTTGATGAAGCGCGAGCCGTTCTCCTTCAGCTCAGGGATTCCGCAGGCGGGAGGATAGACCGATGCCTCTCCTGAATCCAACGCCTTTTTCTGAGCGTCGATTCCTATCTGGCAAGCGTTCAGGCCGGGAATACCGAACTCAAGATGCACGAACTTCTCTCCGGACAGTTTCTCCAGTTCGTGGGAGACGTTGACACACTGGCGGATTGTGGTCCGGCCGATGTCCGCTATGTCAAGTCTTCGCAGGACTTCGTCTATGGATTGTCTGGAGACCGGTTTCATTTCGAGAAGTTTTTGGAGACCTCCAGTCCGGCGTTGAAGGCCGCTATATTCATTTCAACTATCTTCTCGCCCTTGCGGGAGAATACGTTGGTGATTCCCTCACGGAGTTTCTCAGGATCAAGGATCTCAAGAACTGCGGCGGAAGCGCCCAGCAGGACCATATTCGCGCTGCGTGGAGAGCCCGTCTGCTTCGCGATCTCATCACAGTCCAATGTTATGACATTGCCGATTTTCTGAAGCTCGGCGGTGATCTCCTCGACAGGAGGGTAATTCGGAATATTCACAAACGGGGTGGAGTTTGTCACTATCCAGCCGCCCTTTGAGAGCCAAGGCAGGTAGCGGAGGGCCTCCATCGGCTCCAGCGAAAGGATAAGGTCGCACTCCCCTTTCGGGATCAGGTCGCTCCAGATTCTCTCGGTGCTGATGCGCAGGTTACTCTGCACATCTCCGCCTCTCTGGCTCATTCCGTGCACCTCGGCCTGTTTCAGATGAAGGTTCTGGTCAAGCGCCGCCCAACCGATCACCGTTGCTATCGAGAGAATCCCCTGTCCCCCGACACCAGATAATATAATGTCTTTCTTCGCCATATCGATTACGCTTTTTTGTTGGCCGCCGCGTGGCGTTTCGCTGTCTGAATGCATTCACGGCGACAGATGATGACTGACACGCCGCTGTAGTTGAGTTCCTCGTCGATCACCTTCTCCATATCCGGATAATTCTTAGGAAGAGGAATGATTGTCCTAATGTGCTCCGGCTCGACTCCGAGTCCCTTGCAGATCTCCTCCAGTTTTCCCGTTCCGGCGGAGTCCTGACCTCCGGTCATTCCGGTAGTCAGGTTGTCCGAGATGCAGATCGTGACGCTCGCCCCGGCGTTGACGCAGTCCAGAAGGCCGGTCATCCCGCTGTGGGTGAATGTGGAGTCTCCGATCACCGCCACGGCAGGCCACACACCGGAATTGGCGGCACCAAGCGCCATAGTGATGGAAGCACCCATCTCGACGCAGGTCTGGAACGAGTTGAAAGGCGGCATATATCCAAGAGTGTAGCAACCTATGTCACTGAACACACGTGCCGTAGGGGCATATTCCTTAAGCACCACATTAAGCGCGGTGTAGAAATCCCTGTGGCCGCATCCCTGGCAAAGCGCCGGCGGACGAGGGACAGCTACCTCTGATTTTGAATATGTCTCCATCGGCGGCAGGCCAAGGGCGACGCGCACGCAGTCAGGTGTAAGTTCGCCGGTCCTTGGAAGAGTGCCGTCAAGACGGCCTTGGATCTTCGTCCACCTTCTGTCCTCCGGATCGTAAAGGATGCCGCGCAGCTTCTCCTCGATGAGAGGCTGTCCCTCCTCAAGCACAAGGATGGCGTCGCACGTGGCTGCCATCTCCCTTGCCAAAGCCTTAGGGAACGGATAGCGGGTCACCTTCAAAGTCGGATACGGGCATCCGTCAGGGAAGCTCTCCATCAGATAGTTCCAGGCGATTCCGCAGGCGATGATTCCCATCCTGTGGTTGTGCCCCTCGACATAACTATTGTCCGAAGAGGCCACGGAATCGTTCTCGAATGACAACACATCGTCAGCCAGCTGACAGATACGCTTCCTGGCGTTGACCGGCAGGGTCACCCAGTTCTTCTCGTGAAGCTCGTCCGGGAAATGAACCTCGTTCTCGCGGCGGATCTCCCCCGCCTCAACGACAGCCCTGGAATGCGCCATGCGGGTTGTAAGGCGCATGAGCACAGGAATATGATTGGCCTCGGAATAGTCGAACGCCTCGCGCACCATGTCGTAGGCCTCCTGTTGGTTCGAAGGCTCGAAGCACGGCATCATGGCGAAGTCTGCGTAGAATCTGGAATCCTGCTCATTCTGAGAGGAATGCTGGGACGGGTCATCGCAAGCCACGACCACAAGGCCACCGTTGGCCCCGGTGACAGCCGAATTGACGAAAGCGTCGGCGCAGACATTCATGCCGACGTGCTTCATGCACACAAGGGCACGTTTTCCCGAATATGAAACGCCAAGCGCGGACTCCATCGCCGTCTTCTCGTTGGAAGACCAGTCGCAATGGATTCCGCGCTCTTTTGTGAGAGGGTGGGACTGGATATATTCAGTTATTTCAGTCGAAGGCGTGCCGGGATAGGCATACACGCCGGATAGTCCGGCATGCAACGCTCCCAGGGCCAAGGCCTCGTCACCCAAAAGAAGTTTCTTCTCTGACATAACTCGTAGCGGTTTACAGTTTTTGTGTTATTTCGGCTACAAGTTACGAAAAATCTCAAATATTCAAAAATTTCTTTCAAACTTTAACACATTTTGCGATTTCATCACAAATCTTTAAAACCGTTCAATGTTTTTGGCGTTATCGGAGCCTCCAGACAGCCGTCAAGGATGCGGATCGTGTGGATGTCGGTTCCAGTGAAATCATAATAACCTTTTTTCAGCAGCAACTCGGCCACTTTCTTTGCCCGCCGTCCATACAGGCCGGCAAGAGAGAACAGATTCAGCTGGAAGAGAACCCCCATGGACCGGAGGCGGGCATAGTCATCTTCCGACATGTAGATGTACCTTTCCGGGTGGGCTATAATCGGGTACATACCTTTGGACTTTATGGTCTCGAGTGTGTCATAGAATCCGTAAGGCGGCGTGAAATAGGAGGTCTCCACCAAAAGATGATCGTGTCGCTCCCCCATTGTCAGCAGATCCCCTGCCGCGAGACGCTCCTCGAAGAGGTTGTCTATCATATTCTCCGCCCCAAGGTGAAGGCGCAATCCTCCTTTGTAATTCTGGCAGAGGAGGTTGAAGCGTTCTTTCAGGTCAGCCGTCTTGTTGGGGACATCCTCCATGATGTGCGGAGTCAACCAAACGGTCTTCATCCCCAATCTTTCGTAGCGGTCCAGAATCGCCAGAGACTCCTCCATCGTCCTCACCCCGTCATCCACCCCCGGAAGAATGTGGGAGTGACAGTCAGTGAGGCCATTGAATATTCCGATGTCGCCAAGGGTGCGTTTTCTCGTGAAAGGCCACATATTCAATTGTTCTGAGTAATCATGTCTGAGCTGTCGCCGCTACTTCCGGACATAGCCTTATGTACACGGCGGCATGCCGCATTATCTTTTCAATATGTCCTCATCTCCAAGCGGTTCGTACGCTCCGTCCTTGGCTTCGAATATGATGGTCCCTGTCTCCAGTGATTCAGAATTGTGCCAGGCATTGATAGGGACAACGCAGATCGGGACCGGCGCCCCCGCCCTGTAGATGACGGACTCGGTCACGTTCCCGCCATCGTCATAGAAATTCTGCCGTATCGCCCCCCGGATCACCACCACCGTCTCCGACGACTTCGTGTGCCGGTGCACCGGAATCAACGTTCCCGGCTCCATAGCGTTCAACATCCTCTGCGACCCATCCCCCGAAGAGTTCCGCAGATCATAATTCATCCTCAACCTCGGCGACCGCCTCGCCTCCTCGGTCAGGTTGTCTAACAAAGTGGAATCTATCAGCATAATCACTTCTCCTAATCAATCATCAACACCACAAAGATACAAAAAAGGTCTCGGTTCAAACAAAGGTTATTTCAAGACATCTTCCGGAAGGAACACTCTGGCCGCCCCAGCATTCTTAGGCGGAACTTTGGTGAACAGGGCCACATGAACGGCCTGCGCCTTCTTCAGAAACGGAAGGTGAGGAATTATTGCCTGAAGTCTGGCGGTCAGAGCGGCGGCATCCTCATTTCCGGTCCATTTGCACTCACCGACAAGGATGTGCTTTCTATCCAATGATTCAGCGACAACATCAAGCTCAACCATTCGCCCATCTTTGTCATTGTCTGTGAATATCTTTCCCCACCAGCGGGAAGCCTTGTTGTAAATGACGCCATCGATGCCCCTTCCACTCACATACTTCCGGCACATCAACTCCCAACACTCACTGGTAAAGGATGAAAACTGCTTTTTTACCATTGACATAACAGTCTCTTCCGCTCCAACCTCCAGTAACGAGGCATACGGGGAGACAAATCTAAAGTGAAACCGGAACAAAGGATCCGTGATGAAGTAAAGCCCCTTCTTGCTATTCTTCTCGTTCTCGCCATATGGAATCTCCCGACGCACATAGCCTAAATCCCTAAGTTTCTTAAGTGGCTCTGTAATTTCGCTTGCAGGCTTGCCGGCCCGGGACGCTATCTCGGACAGTTTGTTGGCGCCGTCTCCGATTATAGATAGCAAAGTCATGGACTGGACTATGTCACGCATGTCATCCCGAAGCAACCTTTGCGGCTCCTCCAACAGAATCCCTTGGGTGTCCAGAAGCAATTTTCTTATCGCAGTCTCACAATCAGGATAGTCATTCCGCAGTTCCCAATATCTGGGGATTCCCCCCCAGACGGAATATTCCTTTACAGCATGTACTGCATCACAATTCAGTGCTTCTGGGACAAATTTCGCAGGAATCGGGGAGAGCTTTATGATCTCATCAGCAAGTCCGTACAAAGGAGACTTCTTGTCCATGACGCAACTGTACATCATTTGCTGTGATGAGCCACACAAGATAAGATTAAACTTGAATATATGGAAATTAAGCAGCTTCTGAAGGACAGATGGCAATGAAGGACAACTTTTGACCATGTAGGGGAACTCATCGAGGCAGACTGTCACCCTTGACTTCAGTTGGTTGTTGAGTGCCCGGAATAATGTCTCCCAGTCAGGATAAACCACCTTGTCGAAGCCATCCACACTCCCGGACACTATGCGAGAGAACAAGACCCGCTGATTCTGCTCCGAAGTCTGATCACTCAAGAAGTAGAAATCCCTGCCTAAGTCCATCACGTTTTTTATGAGTGAAGACTTTCCGATTCGTCTCCGCCCATAAACCACGATGAATTGGCTGTCAGGCCTCTTCAATGCCTCTCCTAGCCTCACAACATCAGACTCTCTGTCAATAAACTTCTTGAATAACATACAGTTTTAAATATCTTTCACAAAGATAATCTTTTTCAAAGATATTCCAAAGTGCATTAATGGTTATTAGCGCAGAAAACATGCTCCATCTCAACGAAATCACAACTCACACTTGACACTCACTGCCTTCTTAGTATAACCTCGAACGCCTCCGCATAGTTGCACCCGGCCTGACAGCCGCGATAAGCGGCGAAGCCTTCAAGGGCTTCCGTTGATCGTGTGTGAGGATATGGACGCATGACACCACGGTACATCGAGAGGGTTCCCACTCTGCCTGACGGGGCGAAGTTAAGCGCCCATGCCTAAAGCCGATAGCCTAAACGTGAGCTAGCTAAATGAAAGGAGCACATGCATAGCTCAAGCCAAGCACTAAGGTGCCAAGCCAAACAGCTCCTACCCTACTTAACAATCGCCTCCCGAATGCAATCCACGACGTACCTCATATCCTCGTCCGTCACATATTGGCCAGCCGGCAAGGTTTGCCTTTGAACATGAAATAACATCGCTACCGTTGTGAACGAAACCATCTTATACGGAATAAGTACAGACGTGAATAAAAGGCGGTCGGCCTTCGGCCGGGTTTTGCGCCCGAATCAGCCCCTGCCAACTCTCATGGGAAACAAGGGAAGCCGGCACGATGTCAATGCCACAATACACCGTTAACCAATTCTTTTTTCCATTTTTCACTATATGTTTGATTCTTTTTGCTCCTCGTATAGTGTCTACTTTTTTCAGTTCACGTCATAAGGCCCCCCTCTCATCATCATTATTTTCGGGTAATCCAAGACCTTCATAAAAGCGGATTCCCCATCCTTTTCAACCTTATAGCAAGTGGAGATGTTTCCTCCGGTCTCATGTTTCGCCCTGTCGGGGCTGGCCAACTTTGATACCACGGTCTAGCCATCAACAACTTTTCCTTCAAGATCGCCTGAAGCAAAGAATATGTTCAGATCTAATTCCATTATATCCAATGTATTATTTCAAACGAACAGGCTTATTATCAAACAATTACACATTGGCTATCTCTGGCAGAGCCAGTCTATTGCCGGAACTATTTCGATGGTGTGGCCGTTCATACTGACTGTCTCCGCCGTATCAAATGTAATCAATGTCAACTTCTCACACTTGAGATCTTTGGCACCGACAAACAGGCCGTTTAATTCCCTATTCCGAGTTTTAGAGGATGAAATGTCATAGCTCACCTGGATTAGTTCAACAGGTTTTCCTCCGTCAGCCACGACGAAATCAACTTCATGACTGGCAGATTTGTAATAGAATAAATCGTGGAAAAGAGGTTTGCTCCTGCGCAGAAGTTCAACGCAAATAACGTTCTCCAGGCGCCAGCCAAGATTATCACTGGCGATGGTCCCCTCTTTATCGGTTGCCAGGGCGGTATCAACAACATATACCTTCTCGTTCCGGATTCTGTCTTTGCTCTTGAAAGAGAACTTGTTGATACCTATCAGCAGGAAGGCCTGCTTAAGGTAGGAGTAATAATTCTCGGCAGTGTGGTCGGATACGCCAAACTCTGCAGCAACATTCTTGGCGATGAATTCGCGGCAGTAATTGTCCGACAGGTACGTTGCCATCCGCCTGAGAACATCCTTGTGCCGGATCTTGAAACGCTTGGCGATGTCTGTATTGATAATGGCATCAAGAAGCCCGCTGATGTATCTGACGCGGTTTGTTTCCGAAATCATCTCAGGGAAACCTCCTTCCGACAGATACTTCTCCAGGGCGTTCTTGCGTAATGCCCGGGCCTTGGTCGAGTAAGACTTGGTATCAACCCCGGTAATGCCACAATACTCGGAGAACGAGAACGGATACAGGTTGATCCGGTTATGCCGCCCTGTCAGATGCGTCATCAGTTCGCTGCTCAAGAGCTTAGAGTTCGAGCCGGTTATAAGGATGTGTATCTTCTGTCGGAGGAGGCGGTTGACAAACAACTGCCATCCGTCGATGTTCTGAATTTCATCCAGGAACAGATACTTGAAGTCACCGTTTAGTCGGTAAAGCGCCTCCAGAAGCGTGTCGAGTTCCCCGGTCTTCAGAGAGACCAGTCGTTCATCGTCGAAGTTGACATACGCAAAATCGCCTACCTTCTCACGCAGGACTTTCTCGCAGATGGTCGATTTCCCACTACGCCTGACCCCGATAACCACCTGAGCCATCTTGCTATCAAGGTTTATAAGCGGTTCTTCATAACGGCTCACGAAGGAGGCGAGTTCATTTGACTTTAATTCTTCCTTTTGGGAAGAGAGGATTGAAAGTATCTGTTGTACGGTCATCATATCATTGTATTTGCACCGTGCAAGATACGAAAACATCGATAAAAATCAAAATACGTCAGAATAAACTTCGATAAAAATAGATTTGTCAAAGACTTAACTTCGATATATCTAGCCGTTTCCTGAAACACAGTCTTGTCATTCGCGCCTCGCTTGATGGGATGGAACTCCGGATTATCCTGCTGCTTTGTTACATTCTTGCCAAACAACCTGTCCTCCTCATTCTTCCAGAGCATTTGTCGTATTGCATTAATATCGATATCCTCGAAATGCAATGTATTATCAAGTCTATTCAGTTTCATCTAGAAAGCTATTCTTAATATCCAGACATGTTTCCGGGGAGACATAATAGGTTTGCCATTCGGATAGGTTAGCATCGGTATTACTTTTATCTTTCAGTAGCTGTAGTACGATTGGTGCGACCATTTTCCTCAGATACAATTTCTCATTGGCTTGGAGTTCACTTTAAAGTGTCGCAATCACTAAACGTGGCCGGAGCGCAAGAACAAACTCTTCAAAAACGAATATATCCAGATAGCCTATGACCATCTGGATACATTCTACGGTAAATCGAAACTGTCTGCAGGACTCTGAGCCGTTACATCCCCTACCGAATCGCCTCTTTGATGCTATCGACAATGTAGCGGACATCATCGTCGGTTACGTATGGGCCGGCAGGAAGACAGAAGCCTATCTTGAAGAGAGCGGTTTCCACGTCGTTGGTGTATGCTGTGGCACCTGCGTAGACCGGTTGCTTGTGCATTGGCTTCCAGACAGGACGGCACTCGATTTTCTTGGCCAGCATGAACACGCGGAGAGCTTCCACATTTTCGTTCGGCTGACAATCGGTCGTCGCACAATCTACGGCGTGAATCACACCTGCAGCTCCGCCCACTGCGGTCTTGATCACCTCCTTGTAAGCATTCTCCTGACCCTGAACATGAACCTCCGGATCCAACGTCGCAGCACAGAGCCAGAAATTCGCATCATAACGCGGATCCTCAGGCTGCTTATGAATATGTACGCCCGGAACATCGGCCAACAGTTCCTCATAAAGCTTCTGCACATGACGATGGTGAGCGATGTGGGCATCGAGGACAGTCATCTGACCACGGCCGATACCCGCACAGACATTGGACATTCGGTAGTTGTAGCCGATGGCAGTGTGCTGGTAGTATGGATAGGCATCACGAGCCTGTGTCGCATACCACATGACCTCATTGGCGTCTTCTGCATTGCGGCAGACAAGAGCGCCACCGCCGGAAGTCGTGATCATCTTGTTGCCGTTGAACGACAGCACGCCGTATTTGCCGAAAGTTCCGAGCACCTGGCCGTTGAAGCGCGAACCCATGCCCTCAGCTGCATCCTCGACAATCGGAATGCCGTATTTGTCGGCAATAGCCATGATCTCGTCAATCTTGTACGGCATACCATAGAGAGCCACCGGGACAATCGCCTTCGGATATTTGCCCGTTTTTTCTTTTCTGTCAATGATTGCCTTCTCTATTCGGTTTATCCGGTATCGTCATTTCTACCAATCCAAGTGCGATTAGAGGATTGATAATAATATTCTTAAATCTTGAGTCCACTTGAAAAAGTACCATTCGCCACTTTTTACCCCTGTTGGAAGTACTTGTCCCTTGCAAATGTTTGCATATCGGCTTGACCTTCCCGGCTCACTCGCCTTTCCCTCGGCATCCGTTCCCCGTGACACACCCTCCCCGTGAATTCGAACGGTGCGTCTTAGGAGTTCACCTCGCCTTCTGCCGTGAGCAAAAACCTACGATCTGCACCCAAGAAGAACGCGTAACAGGACAACGGGGGCAAAAGAGCCCGATCCGCACACGTGGTTCCAACGACGGGGGCAAAAACCCGCAATCAGCCAGCCGCTCTCACTCCGGCAAGTTCCAGAATTATGTCTCCCAACAGCTTATAGTTCTACCCTTCAGTAATAGAAGTGGCTTTCATTCATCCCGATTTGTCTGCGGAATACCCCGACATGTCGCTCTCAAGAAAGGCTGCCACTGACTTATGTGACAGCAGTCGCTAAGATTGCCTTAGTAGTAATATTCTGAACAGAAAAAGAAGTAATATTTCCTTTATTGTTCAAATTATTGCTATATTTGCAGCATGAAGATAGAATTAAGTGAAATAGGAACCATTCCAGTAACAACTTCAATCATTGAATCGTCATATCCGGAACTGAAGTCTGCCAACAAGAAAGTAACTTGGCTTGAGAAGCAAGGATTTATCATCAGACTGAAGCGGGGACTTTATGTGGCTAATCCCAAACATTCAGGAAAGACTCTATCAAGTGAGTTGATTGCCAATCATCTCTATACACCTTCGTATATTTCAATGTCCACTGCACTACGATATTATGGACTTATCCCCGAGGCTGTATATGTTCATCAATCAATGACGGTAAAGCACTCCCGCAGCTTTCAAACTCCGGTCGGCTATTATGACTACAAACATATCTCAAAAGAGGCATTCCCGATAGGAGTAAGGAGTATGTATAAGGATAATTATGCTTTTCTTATCGCATCACCGGAAAAAGCTTTGTGTGATTTGATTGCCAATTCCTCACAGGTCTATCTTCGCTATATGAAAGATGTGGAAACATATCTTGAACAGGATATTCGTATGGATATGGATGAGTTCAGTAAGATGGATGAAACCATATTCGAAGACTACATAAAGGTTGGCAAAAAGGCTGATTCAATTTCGACACTTTTAAAATTCTTAAGACGATGAAAAATGAAATATTCGACAAGATGCTCTCCCGTTATGATTTAACAACAGAGCAACAGAAAAGAAACGCCATATTTGAAGTAAACCAACAAGTGATACTTGCTGGCCTGTATGCCGGAGGCTTTTTTGAGTCGGCAGCTTTCTATGGCGGAACTTGCTTGAGAATCTTTCATGGCTTGCAGCGTTTCAGTGAGGATATGGACTTTTCATTGCTTACACAAGATGACAAGTTCGATTTCACGAAATATTTTCCTGCTATCATTGATGCTTTTACAATGGTAGGCCGTGAGGTTGAAATAAAGAAAAAAGACAAGAGGAATTTCGGAAAGGTCGAATCTGCATTTCTTAAAGACAATACCGATGTATATGATGTGACTTTCCAAACAGAGAAGTCTATAAAGATAAAGATAGAAGTAGATACTTGCCCACCGTTGAACTTCAAGACGGAACAGAAGCTATTGCTTCAGCCATATTCATTTATGACCCGTTGTCTTACACTTCCCGACTTGTTTGCAGGCAAGATGCACGCATTAGTATATCGTGCGTGGAAGAACAGAGTAAAAGGTCGTGATTGGTACGATTTTGAATGGTATGTACGCCATAATGTCCCATTTGATTTCACTCATTTAGCAGAACGGTGCAAGCAATTCAACAATGAGGATATTACTCCAAAGTTATTCCAAGAGAAACTCATTGAGCGTCTCTTTACAGCCGATATAAAACAAGTGAAAGAAGATGTATTGCCTTTCGTGCGCAATCCAAAGGAACTTGACATTTGGTCAAATGATTATTTCGTGCAGTTGGCTGGGATGATGATAATGGGATAATCTTGTATTTAGGGATTGTCGTTTAATGTTTTCAATCTGAGCGAAGCAGCGGCCAATCCCTTCAATTTCTCACCATTTTCACAAACTCCAACAAATGTAAACTCCCATTTTTCCCCACAACCTCTCTCCGATCGCCATTTTTAGGAACGTCGCATACGATATGACGCACTCGTTTTTCTCCTCGTCAACCTCGATCTTGGGAAAACAAACGCCATCCAACTTTCTCGTATACAATGTCAGCCATGACCCTCACGATGCAAAAGCTTAAGGGTCCTGCGGTTCTTTCCTACGAACACATACACATCTTCCGGACTGAACTGGCGACCTATCTCGGAATGGACGATGCCCGCCAGTCCCCTGAACGATTTCCGCATATCCACAGGACGGGAATACACCCTGTACTTCAGGCTGCCGCCCAACTGACACACCATCCTTTCCATCACTCTCCATACGCTTTTACGTAACTCATCAGCTCCTCTGCGTCGTGCATCCCCTGAGGTAACAAGATTCGCACTCCATTGGGATACAGCAATTCGATGCCGCCTCTTTTGCCGACATCGTTTGAATTCGCATCTGACAACACCACATCGGCGAATACCGGTTTCCGGCCGCGTCTCTCGACCGGACTTGGTTCCTGTTTCTTTCTCATCTTTTCCGTTTTTTGCGCGAAGGTATAACTCTTCTGCGCTCACGTCAAGATGGGGTTGCGGGGACGGTTACGTATATGGCTATGCCGATATGCTCAAGGCGCTGTAGAATCCTGATGAAGATGACGATGATGATGAACGCGAAGAGTACCTCAACTGGATGGGCTGTGAGTTTGACCCTGAGTTCTTCGACCTCCATGAACTACAGAACCGTGTGGACGATTTCCAGCGCGTCATTGGCGAGGCCAGATGGGGGGTTCTACCACAGATAAGGAAAGTGCCAGATATGAATACTGAATTCTTACACGTCACCGCCGCCGAGTATATCTCCGGCTATCTGCTGAAGCTCACCTTCAGCAATGGCGACGTGCGCGTTTTCGACTTCTCCAGCATCTACGACAAAGGCATTTTCACGAAACTCTAGAATCCGGAGTATTTCCGCAACTACACCCTCGACGGCTGGACTGTCGATTGGAATAATGAGATTGGATTTGCGCCGGAATACCTCTATGAGCAAGGTATACCCGTCACTTAGGAGGTTCCTTATGATTCTTTTATCAGTTCGGCTATCTCCTCAGCAATTTCATCAATAGTAGACGACGAGGTGTTTCTGGCTAATTTGTCAGCCAGAGAAGGAGAGTAATCAACAATCTCCTGTTTCGTAATGTTGTGCCAGATTGGAAGCATAACTTGCTCTCCAGAAACTGCTTTTGTAATAATACCGTCCAACTCATAGTTCGTCCATCCTTTGCGAATAAAGTTGCGAGAAAGGACAACAACACCAAATCGACTTTTTGACAATCCTATGTCGATTTTACGTCTCAGGCTATCGCCAATTCTCAACTCAAACTCATCGTACCACACTTTTAATCCACGGTCCAACAATGCTTTCGCAAGAGGTCTTACGACCTCATCTTTATCTTCCGAGGCATGAGAGATGAACACATCATATTCAACATTTTCCCCACCCTCCTCTTTGTGACGGACAAGAGATGGAACTGACGACAATGCCGGATCTTCGTATAATGGCAATGGGGCAGGAAGTCTTTGAATAGAAGATCGAACACTACCACCAAGACCTGCGAGATCAATTGTAATATACCAGTGACCGGAACGAGGAATCATCAGAACAATAGGAGAGCGTCTTGCTAGACCGCCATAATAATGATGCTGATGTCCATTCCGGTAATTAGAATAATTGCTACTATCCATCAATCTGACGTTCGCCGCATTACCTTGAAGAGACACTTGAATCCTCTCCCCCGAACGACATTGACCGAGATCATACACTGTATACTTCATTGCTTATTCTACTGTATAATCGGTAATTTCATAGCAATATACATATGTGGTATCTTCATTTCCGCCACCCGTATCCCCTTGCATTCCTTTGTCAAGATAGTACTCTTCAACGGCTTGTGCAACCGCCTTGGTATCTCCATTACGATATATCCACCATCCGTAATCCTTCGACACCTTATGCTCCTCAAAAAGTCTTCTCTCAATGTCGTTGGTAATACCGATATAGAAATCGGAATAATACTGTTTCTTACTCTTTTGCAGATGTGAATTGATATCTGCAATGATTTGTACTTTTGTTGCCATAGTCATTACTTTTTTGTAAAACAAAACATCGCATCCAAGAAATGTCTCTGAATACGATGCAAAAGTAATATGCAACTATGCAGTCTATCTGCATTGTTACAAAAAACTATGAATTAAGCTTCAAAATCTGTTGGGCTCTTTTGGCTATTGCTTGTCTTATTTCTATCGGCTCAATAATCTCGGCCTGATCTGCATAGGCAATCAACTGAGTCTCCAGTTCATAATTTGGTATAACATCTAGTTGAAACACAATATAACCTTCACCTCTTTCCAAAATACGCTGTGACGGATGAATAGGCTTTGTCTCAATATAATTAGCTGCAGGAAACAAGGCTTTGATTACGACTCGTTCCTTTTTGCCTTCCGGATGTAATGAAACACCAACTATGTCATAAAAATAATCATCGAAATCCGCCCCTCGATACTCTTGAAATATTACATTCCCTGCGACGTTAAATTCATATATCCTATCAATCGGAATAACTGTTATTGGTATCCGGGGAAGTAACCGTTCTTCTAGACCAATGAGAAACCAGCGATTATTGTACTGGCGCAGTTGATATGGATGAATGATACGCACCGAAGACGGCTTTCCAAAACGGTGATATTTAATAGACAGGACCTGTTTCTTTACTATTGCATCAAATATTGGGGAAAACAATTCTATTCCTTTCAAATCTGGATTCTGAGCGAAAGCAACTGATCCAGATACCGTCCCGTCAAGCTGGAAAGAATCTTTAAGGCGCACGAGCACCTCGTCCATCCATGTAAATTGAGGAAGGCCATTAAAGCGGCTAAGCATCTGAATCGTATCAGAAAGCTGCTCAGCTTCTTCCTGACTCATAGGAAGATTCAAGATTGAGAAATCCGGATCATGGTATCTGAAATAGATCTTATGACCATCTCGGTTTCGTTCCAAATCAATAGCTCCACCAGCATCACTTTCAAGGAATGCTATATCTTGCTGAACTTGACGCTTGCTTACAGACGATCCATCGTAGGCCATTAACTCTTCATTGCAGGCATCAACAAGATCGTCAATAAAAAAACGCCGCCTCCTATTTCTAAAGCATCTATCTAGAACACGGTATCGAATTGTAGCATTCTTATTCTTCGGCATCAGATTCTTCTTCTACGTGCATCATCATATTATAGTGAGCAATGTGACCAAGTTTATCGAACAGCCCCCGGAAAACAGATATATACTTTTCAGTCAAAATATTGGGGTGCTCGACAAATAAGTCATCAGAGATATCATGTGAGCCTTCGTCATACCAGCTGGCAAAAGACGTTGCAATGGCCAATTCTTCTGGATCATCCGTAAAATTATCTCCAATGAGTTCCTTACCATTCAATCCGCCAAATACAATGAAATAGTTCTCGATAATCCGACGCATCACGTTCTGGATTGCAATGTTATCCATTTCTTTCTGTCGTTCTCTTAACTCTTTCCAAAGCAACTCATATGACCCCTTGATTGGATTGTCCATTCCATATGATTTCACCGCCGAAATGTCTCCTCTCTTGTAAAGCACCCAGTGATTTGTATCGCTCCGAGTCCTTTGTCTATTGTTAATAAAGGTGACCTCCTTGTGGAAATATACATTATGCGTTAAGATGAAGACTTGTTTAATGTCGCTTTCTTTCCCGACTATTGGCTCTCGGACATCTTTGAGTAATTGTTTTAGCATCGTACTCACCACAAACAACACATTACTATCCAAACTGGAAATCGGGTCATCTATTACCAGCACTCGAGGAGATTTGATATTAGACTGAGTATTACTACCTTTCACCAATTGCATATAGTACAGAAAGGTAATAAAAGTAATCTCTCCTTCGCTTAAACTATTCTCCACCCACGTTCCATCTTCTCTTTGTATCTGATACTTGTTGGAATCTGTTGGAGAGACATGGATACTGAAACCTGTAAAACCGAACTTTTTCAGAGCATTGTTTATCCTAGTAATTGTTGGCTGGACACTTGTAACTTGACCTTCTTTAGTTTTGATTTCACGATCCACACGGGCATAAGATTCTCTAGCAGCTGCTTCATCTCTCTTATGCTGTGCGATTGCACTTTCCTTTCCTCGGATTTTCTTATCTACAGATTTAACTTCTTCTAACGCCAGCCCGCCCAAATAATACCACACATCCTTGATCAACGAGCTTTGCTCGTTTGAAAAGTTGTCTACCATTTCATTATTAACTCGAATGGCTTCGTTGGTAGTATCTATCAGCCCTTGAAGCGTTACCGTATAAGACTTAACATCTTTAAAGTCGGCCGTCAAAGCTGGCTCCTTGATTTTTGCTGTCATCATCTCCAGATTAGAGGCCATCACTTCCTTTACTAATTGAACTGTCGTTCCGAACAAAGATGCATCCACAAAGCCCGCCAAATCAGATTCTAATCGAGACAATAGATCATCAAAGAAAGCGGAAACCTCTATTATCAACTCTGAATACTGATTTCGTAATGAAGTAACCTGTTCAATATCACGAACGTAATTCTCATCAAAGAAGCCTTCAAGTTGCTTTCGAAACGACTCATCGATTGTATGCTTCTGACAAAAAGGACAAACGTCCGATTCTGGTGAAATTAACGACTGGCCACGACGCACCCAGTCAGCAATATCCAACTCTTTGATTAATGCTGCTATTGGAACATCCTCGCTACCGATTATGCGTCTTTTCCATATCGCGTCATCTGTGATCTCTAATAAAGAAGACACCATATCAGACGACTCCGGGATGATTTCCTTTTTAGACGGTGCTCCACCTCCAGCAAAAATGAATTGATACCTACGCCTCAAATCTTCGGGATCGGGCAATGGAGAGGGTAAGCCTGTTCGAATCACATCAAGAATCTTCGCTTCGAACGTGTTCTTGTATAAAAAGCCTCTCAGGCACTGCTTAAACTCTACATTCTTCTTGTATACGCCTTTCCATAATTGCTCTTGGCAAGAACTATTCAATTCTTCAATCTCGGCATTTCTGGCGCCAATATTAGCAACCGCCACTTCAATAGCTCTTGAATAACCCGCCCTCTCCTTGCTCATTCGCTCAATCTCTTCAATCGCCTCAACAGAAGCATGACCGAGTGTGAAAACCCCTGGAATGTTCGCTTCGCGAAAATTGTCATTACGGAAATCTTTATTGTAAGTCACCACTTGAAGAGGATCCCCTTCCCATTCCACGTTACACTGCGGAAAAGAATGTTGGATATCCTTACAAGATAGCACACGGCTGATGGTGGTTTTCCCGCATGCATTACCACCATAGATAAAGTTTACTTTCTTAAGGTCATCAAGAGTAACACCCTCATTATCAAAAGAGGCGACATTCTTTATAACAATCTTCTTAATCATATTCTTAGCAATTCTGAGTTTTTCATTTTTGTATACCTATAATTCCTGCTTCTCGACTTTGGCCTTG
>ERZ779888.1157-NODE-1157-length-27511-cov-4.751420_pt1 | contig 27511 bp, 17 predicted proteins | sample MGYA00511245_ERZ779888 | MGnify/ENA primary metagenome ERZ779888 (study PRJEB29588, sample SAMEA2155255) | human gut metagenome | biome: human gut; feature: human-associated habitat; material: faeces | place: Denmark | collected 2008/2010 ...
TGCACCAACGGCCGTCTGGAGGACATGGAAGCCGCCTACAACGTGCTCAAGGGCAAGCACATCGCCAAGGGCGTGCGCGGCATCATCATCCCCGCCACCATGGCTGTTTACAAGGAATGCATCCTGCGCGGCTGGACCACCGCCTTTATTGATGCAGGCTGCATCGTGTCCACCCCCACCTGCGGCCCGTGCCTCGGCGGCTACATGGGCATCCTCGCCGCTGGTGAAAAATGCGTTTCGACGACGAACCGCAACTTCCGCGGCCGCATGGGCCATGTCGACAGTGAAGTTTACCTCGCCGGCCCGCATGTCGCTGCCGCGAGTGCAATCCTTGGACGCATCGCTACACCGGAGGAGGTAAAGTAACATGAAACACGAAGGTAAAGTATGGCGCTACGGCGATAACATCGACACGGATGTCATTATTCCGGCACGCTACCTCAATACATTTGACCCGAAAGAACTTGCTACGCACTGCATGGTCGATATCGACGAGAGTTTTGCCAAAAACGTCAAAGAAGGCGACATCATGGTCGGCGGCCGCAACTTCGGCTGCGGCTCCTCGCGCGAACATGCACCGGTGGCCATCAAAGCTTCGGGCATCCCTGTAGTCATTGCCGCGAGCTTCGCGCGCATTTTCTACCGCAACGGCATCAACATCGGCCTGCCGCTGCTCGAAATCGGCGATGAAGTCGAGAAAATCAAGGCCGGCGACAAACTGCGCGTGGATACGGCAACGGGTGTCATCGAAGATTTGACGACGGGCGATGTGTTCCACGCACATCCGCTGCCGGGCTTCGTTCAGGATATCGCCAAAGCCGGCGGCCTGATTAACTACATCAAGAGCCAGCAGGCTTAAAGACTGCGCCGGGAATGCTCTGTTTCCTTCTATATATAATAGAAGGAAAGGGCATTCCTTTCGCGTATCGTATTGGCAGAAAGATAACGGCAAACAAAAAGGCAAAAAAAAGAAGGTAGCAATATGGCATATAAAATTACAGTCATCCCGGGCGATGGCATCGGTAAAGAAATCACGGATTCAGCAGTAGAGGTCCTCAAGAAAGCCGATGAAAAGTTCGGCCTTGGCCTTTCCTATACGTACAAAGACGCCGGCGGCACGGCCTATGACAAATTCGGCACGCCGCTGCCGGAAGACACGATTGAAGCCTGCAAAGCTTCGGACGGCGTCCTGTTCGGTGCGGTCGGCGGCGACAAATGGGACAATGTCGACCCAGCCCTGCGCCCAGAAAAGGCCATTCTCGGCCTGCGCAAGAACCTCGGCCTTTACGCCAACCTGCGTCCAGTAAAAGTCGCGGATGCCCTCGTCGAGTATTCCCCGCTCAAGCCGGAACTCGTCAAAGGCGTTGACCTCGTCATCGTGCGTGAGCTCATCGGCGGCATCTACTTCGGTGATAAATGCGAATCCGAGCAGCACAACGGTGCTGAGCGTGCCTGGGACCTCGAGAACTACTCCGTTCCAGAAGTCGAGCGCATTTCGAAGCTCGCTTTCGAGACGGCCCGTCTGCGCCGCGGCAAAGTGACGTCCGTCGACAAGGCCAACGTCCTTGCTACGTCGCGTCTCTGGCGCCGTACGGTCGCAAAAGTCGCCGAAAACTACAAAGACGTCGAGCTCAACAACCTCTACGTCGACAACTGCTCCATGCAGCTCGCCATTCATCCGACGCAGTTCGATGTCATCGTGACGGGCAATCTGTTTGGCGATATCCTTTCCGACGAAGCTGCCGTCATCGGCGGTTCCATCGGCATGATGCCGTCGGCTTCCATCGGCACGAGCACGAGCCTTTTTGAGCCGATTCACGGCAGTGCCCCGGACATCGCGGGCAAAGGCATCGCCAACCCGATGGGCACGATTCTTTCCGCTGCGATGCTGCTGCGTTACTCCCTGCATGAGGAAGAAGCAGCCAAGGCCATCGAAGCAGCTGTCGATAAGGCGCTTGCCGACGGCTACCGCACGCCGGACCTTTGGAAGGAAGGTTTCAAGAAGGCCAATACCGAAGAAATCACGAAAGTCATCTGCGAACGCCTTTGACTTTTGTCTGCCGCATCATGATTTTTGCAGTGACAGAGGGGGAATTCGATGAAAGGAGCAAAGGCCGTGGCGCTCTGCCTCAAAGAACAGGGCGTGGATACGGTTTTCGGTTATCCGGGCGGCATGATCCTGCCGCTTTACGATGCTTTTTATGAGAACCCCGATATTCGGGAAATTCTCGTGACCCATGAACAAAATGCCGCACATGCCGCTGACGGCTATGCACGCGTTTCGGGCAAAGTCGGTGTCTGCATCGCGACATCAGGACCGGGCGCGACCAATCTCGTCACGGGTCTCGCCACGGCTTTCATGGATTCGATTCCGGTCGTGGCCATCACGGGGCAGGTCGATACGTCCATGATGGGTCGGGATTCTTTTCAGGAAACAGATATCCTCGACGTGACCATGCCGATCACAAAACACAATTTCAAGGTCAAGGACCCGAAGAAACTCGTGCCGACCGTGCGCAAGGCCTTTGCGCTTGCGCGCCACGGCAGACCCGGCCCTGTGCTCATCGATGTGCCGCGCGATATTTTCCTCGCGGATGTCGACTACGAGCCGGAGCCTCTGCCAGAAGAAAAGCACGGCCAGCCCGACGCCGACTTTCTGATTTGTGCAGCGGAAGCAGCCGACGAAATCGTCAAGGCGAAAAAACCAGTCGTCATTGTCGGCGGCGGTGTTATCTCGGCCGGCGCGACGAAAGAAGTCATCGCCTTCATCGAGAAATACCATCTGCCGGTCGTCCATACGCTCATGGGCCTTGGCGCCATCCCGCGCTCCCATCCGCAGTCCCTGGGCTTTGCCGGCATGCACGGCGAGAAAGCCGCAAATCACGCGATTGGTGCGGCTGACCTCGTCATCGCCATCGGCAGCCGTTTCGCCGACCGCCAGACGGGCAATCTCGACAAGTACACGCAGAACACGAAGTTCATCCACATCGACATCGACCCTGCCGAAATCGATAAGAACGTCGCCAACTGCCTTGGCCTTGCCGGCAATATGAAAGTCATTTTGTCCCTCCTGATGAAGCACGATGCAAGCTCGGGCCTGACGGACTGGTGGACGCAGATTGACAAATGGCGTGAGGCCTATGCCTATGATTATCACCAGAACCGACTGACCGTGCCTTGGGCGATGCATCAGGTCAGGCTGCAGACGCAGGGCAAAAAATACGCCTATGCGACTGACGTCGGCCAGCACCAGATGTGGGCGGCCCTGCATCTCGCCATTGAGGAGCCGCGCACGTGGCTGACCTCGGGCGGCCTCGGCACGATGGGCTTCGGCCTGCCCGCGGCCATGGGCGCGCAGCTCTACTACGGCAAAGACCGCCGCCTCATCCACGTGGCCGGCGACGGCGGCATCAAGATGACGGGCAACGAGTACTACACGATTGCAAGGCTCAAACTGCCCATCATCTCGCTCATCGTCAACAACCGCAGCCTCGGCATGATTCGTCAGCTCCAAAAAGTCATGTACAAAGAACGCTACATCGCCTGCGAGCTCGACTATCCGATGGATTATGTCAAGTACGCCGAGAGCTTCGGCATCAAGGCCGAGTCCGTCTCGACTCAGGACGAATTCGCCGAGGCCTTCAAAGAAGCCCTCGAGGACAAGACCCATCCGCGCGTCATCGTCCTCAACGTCTGGCGCAGCTTCGTCGAACCCATGACCAAGGGCGGCGCCCGCATTGATGAATTTGTAGAGTTTAAATGACAACAAACAAAAATCGCTATTCCCTCATAGGAAGGGGATAGCGATTTTTTTATGTTAATTTGAATCGTCTTTAGACAAGCTGATAATAGCATCGATAATGGCCTTTGATTTTTCATCTAGATGCGGATATTCGTTGACAAGCTGTACTAGACGTTGGTCGGTGACGTTTTCAGCAACCATGTTTGCATTATAGGTATTATTTTCTTCATGAGGTATCAAGGATAGGATAGATATTTTTAAAGCATCCGCTAGAGCCAATAGATCTTCAATTGTAATTCCTGTTGTGTATCCTCGCTCCCAATTTGAAATCACCTGTGCAGACTTATGCACACGCTGGCCGAGTTCGATTTGGGTGAGTTGTAGCTTTTTTCGTCGTTTCCTGATATTGTCGCCGATTGACATATATGTCTGCACACCTCCATGCATTTAATTATACAAAATATAAGATTAAATGTTACAAAACTAACGATATATGAGAATGCAAGTAGTATTTAATTGTAAATTAACGTAATTCGTTATATAATAGAGGCGTATATTTTGTATTAAGCTTAAAATGTGTAGCTTTTTGTCTTTTTTGACAAGTAATTAACGAATTTCGTTGTATGTAAAATAAAAGGTAACATAAAATGTGGTGCAAACACTGCGAGATAGAGACAAACGAAAAAGAATGCCCAATTTGTGGGCAAAAAACAGAAACGGATGTTCCTACGGAAATTTATTGGTGCGAGCATTGCCAGGTACCGATTATCCGTCGAGTCAATCAGTCGGGGCAGGCAGAATGCCCTAGCTGTGGGGATAAAATCAAATATATGGCATCTGACCTGCGTCCGGTTTTTCCAGAAGAGAGACTCTTGTTGGAATTGCTTCTGAAGCTTGAGCCATTGAGCCTGAATGAAAAATCAGTATGGGCCAATAAGAACCGTTATTATATAGATGGCCATTCCAAGGCAATTACAGGTAAGCAATATGAAGCAGCTGATATTGAGCAAATAAGGAAGATCCTACAGGAACATGCTCAAGACAAATATTCCGAAGCTTTCAAATATCATATTCAAGATTTTTTGACGATCAATCGACAGCATCTGCAGTCTATTATTGAAGAAGCCCATCAATTCATCAGAGAAGAAGCTTCTAAATATCCTGCGGAGAATATAGTTTTATCATTTTCGGGGGGTAAGGATTCGACCGTCACAGCAGATATTGTAACGAAGGCTCTGAGTAATCCGAGTCTCGTACATATTTTTGGTAATACGACATTGGAGCTTCCGACGACATTGACGTATGCGGAGCGATTCCGTAAAAATCATCCACAGGCTATTTTTCAGATTGCTCAGAACAGAGAACAAGATTTTATGGACATGTGTAAAGTGATTGGCCCGCCTGCTAGAATGATGCGTTGGTGCTGTTCCATGTTCAAGACGGGGCCTATTACGCGCATTATCAGCAATCTGTATCGGAATCAGCAGATTCTGACTTTTTATGGCATTCGCCGCTATGAGTCTGTCAGCCGCAGTAAATACAATCGCGTGGAGAAGAATACAGAGTCTGTCAAGATACAGCAGCAGACGGTTGCGGCCCCTATTTTCAATTGGAAGGATATTGACGTTTGGTTGTATATCCTAGGTGAGAAAATCGACTTTAATGATGCTTATCGTCTGGGATATGATCGTGTGGGCTGCTGGTGCTGCCCGAATAACAATAAACGTGCACAGTTTCTTTCTAATATATATATGCCAGAACGTTCGACAAAATGGCGTGACTTCTTGATTAATTTTGCCCGTGATATTGGCAAGCAAGATGCTGAGGTCTATGTTGACTCGGGAAAATGGAAAGCAAGACAGGGTGGCAATGGACTCGCAGCAGCTAAGACAGTCAAATTACAATATACAAATTGTACTTCGGAAGAACATTCAAAAATATATAAGTTGTTCAGACCATATGATGATGAACTGATAAATATGTTTGTGCCATTTGGTAAGCTGGCACCGGAGCTTGGCAGAAAATTGCTGCACGAGACTGTGATATTGGATGTCCATACAAATGTTCCTATTTTGTCCATTCAGCCATTTAAACAGGATGGTTATGAATACGCAATCAAAGTCAAGACCATGAATGTCAAGGACCATGATGCATTACAAAGAATGGCGGGATATCAGATACGAAAGTTCAATGCATGCCGTCGCTGCCTGAAATGCGAGTCATTATGCCGGACAGGCGCTATTTCTATTATTGGAGATTCTTATTATATTGATCCGCAAAAATGCGTACATTGCCAGAAATGCATGAATGCAAAATATTTGGCGGGCGGCTGCATGATGGATAAATATTTGAGAACGAAGTAATGCTTTGCAAATATAGCGAAGAGATGAGTGAGGAGAATCAAGTATGAAATTCAGGGGCCATGAGACATTCTTTATCCGTAAAGGCTGGCTTACCAAAGGCATGAAATATGTAAAGCGTCATCCAGACGTATTTGTCAGCAAAGAAGAAAAGCCCATGGACGTTCTGGGAATAGGCAACAATATGGTCAAATCACTCCGCTACTGGATGCAGGCAGTCGGCATCACAAAAGAACCGACACATGGTAAGAGAGTTCAGCAGTTTACTTTGTTAGGGGAATTAATTTATCGTTATGACCGTTACTTGGAAGAACAGGGAACGCTTTGTCTTTTGCAATATAAATTGGCTTCCAACAAGGATGAAGCAACAGCATGGTATTTTTTCTTCAATGAGTTTCAGATGCTGGAATTTACGAAAGATGATTTTATAAAAGGGCTCAAGAATTATGTCATGATGCAAGATGGAGATACGAGTGTAGCGGACCGCTCATATCAGGATGATTTTAGTTGCATTATCAATACATATATATCTAGGAGCAAAAGCAACAGGCAGCAAGTTTCTCCCGAAAATAATATTGCCTGCCCATTAGGCGAGCTGGGGCTGCTCGATTATGCCAGTCAGGATAAAATCATCTACCGTAAGACGATGGTTCAGCCACAGATGATATCTCCATATATAGCCTTGGCTATAATACTTTTGCAAAATGGTGATGCTCAAGAAGTATCTTTGGACACATTGCTCCATGCACCTAAAAGCATTGGCCGGGCGTTTAATCTTGATATGACCGTACTGATGCATCTCTTAAAACAGTTGGAGCAGTTAGGGGAAGTCGAGATTGTGCGTACAGCAGGGCTTGATGTGGTCCATATCATGACGGAATACACAGCTCAAGAGTGTATAGAGCATTATTATCAAGACATATTAAAGGAATGAAGAGAGAATTATGAATGACATGATACATATAGCATCGGGATTCCAGTATTCTGTGAATCTGCGTTATGACCTCAATCGTGAGGAGAAAATAGAAAACTTCATTCCGACTTCAGCTGCCTTGGATTTTCTGGAAGATATTATAAAGTCGACTAGAGAAGATTCTACAGAACGGGCTAGGGTATTAGTCGGGGCTTATGGCAAAGGAAAATCGCATATGGTCCTGACGATGCTGGCTCTGCTTCTTAAGAAGGATTTGCAGCAGTTTAAGCATTTACAGCCGAAGTTATCTGAACATAAGGCTTTGGCTAAGGAGATTGATCGTTACTACGGCAGCTCGGGGAAAATCCTGCCTGTTATTATTTCAGGGAGCAATACCAGTATCCCGCAGTCATTCCTGACAGCTTTAGAGCAGTCCTTAAGGGATAATCATCTTCTGGATATCATGCCAGATACAAATTATCAGGCAGCAGTGCGCTGCATCCAAAAATGGCAGCAGGAATATCCAGATACGTATCAGACGTACTGCAGTATGATAGCCGATGAACCGGAAGACTTTATCAAGCGCTTGGAACAGTATGATGTGCAGGCTTACGAGACTTTTGAACGTTTGTATCCGGATTTGACGGCAGGAAGTGTCTTCAATCCATTCCTTGGTTTTGATATCGCAGAACTTTACAGCAGTGTAGTACATGCGCTGAAAGATAAGGGCTATCAAGGTATCTATGTTGTCTACGATGAATTCAGTAAGTATCTGGAAGCGAATATTCAGGAGGCTTCTGTCAGTGATACAAAGATGCTGCAGGATTTTGCTGAAAAATGCAATCGCAGCGGCAAAGAGCAGCTGCATCTTTTACTGATATCGCACAAGGAAATTGCCAATTACATTGATCGTCTGCCAAAACAGAAGACAGATGGCTGGCGTGGTGTATCAGAGCGTTTTAAACATATTCATATGCGTGCTGAATATGCCCAGACTTATGAATTGATTGATAACGTCATTCAAAAAGAAGAATCGTTATGGAAAGTATTCAATAGAAAATATCATGACCACTTTACCTTGTTGATGAAGCAGTACTTGGACCATCCGATATTTGCCGACTTAGATCAAAAAATAGCAGCGCGTGTTATTATGGAATCCTATCCGCTGCATCCGGTATCCGTGTTTATTCTGCCACGTTTGTCAGAACGAATTGCTCAGAATGAAAGAACGCTCTTTACCTTTTTATCGGCAGACGGTACCGCGACTTTGCGAGATTTTCTGCGTCGGTATGGACAGGAAGAATTTCACCTTATCACTGCAGACCTTTTATTTGATTATTTCCGTCCTTTGATGGAAAAAGAAGCATACGATGGAGAAATTCACCAGCGATATTTATTGGCAAAGTCTATCCTGAGAAAAGTACAAAAAAATGAAGTACAGCAGAAGATTGTCAAGATTTTAGCACTGTTTTATATGGTGGAACAGTTTGATGTATTGCCGCCGACAAGGGAAGAATTGACAAATATCCTGCGTTTTGCTTATCCAGTAGCAGAGATTGATTCTGCACTTGACGATTTGATTGAGCAGAAATACGTCGTATATTTGAAACGCAGCAATGGATATCTTTGTTTGAAGCAGAGTTCCGGTGTTGATGTACAGCAGAAAATCAGGGATTTCATTGCGGCACATCAGGACCTGGATATGAAGACACTGCTCAATAATATGAATTTCAATCGATATCTTTATCCAGCACGATATAACGACGAACGAGAAATTACTCGTTTCTTTGCTGTTGAATTTATCACGGCTGCAGAAGTACAAGTCGATGTTGATTGGAATATAAAAAGCGAATCCATCGCGGCAGATGGTGTTGTTTATGCTGTCCTGCCAAGCGCGGAAGATGAGCTTCAGAAGGCTGCAGATGTATTGCAGAGGATTGGTGATAGTGCTAAAAGATTCGTATTCGTACTGCCAAAGCATTATCAGCCTATTCGGGATACTTTATATGGTTTTTATGCTGCAGGGCAGTTAAGAGATGCTGCAGGAGAGGATCAGATCCTACGCGATGAATATAATCTGATTTACGAAGATTATTATGTCATTGTGAGGAACTTTTTGCAGGGATATACTCGCCCAGAAATGAAGCAGGCCCATTATTATCATATGGGACAGCGACTGCACATTCGCAGACGGGCAGAACTCTCCGCCTTATTGTCTAAGATATGCGATTTTATCTATCCGATGACGCCAATCATAAATAATGAAGTCATCAATAAGAACGAAATTACGGTAATGGCAGCCAAGAGTCGTCATAAAGTTGTAACGGCTATACTGCGTCCGATAACAGAGCCTAACCTGGGCCTGATAGGAACGGGACAGGATACATCCATAATGCGCAGTACGCTGATGCGTACAGACCTTTTGATAGCGGATGATAATGAATGGCATTGGAACCGGCATACTGGAAATGCAGAAATGGACTACACGATGGATGTCATTTATGCTTTCTTGGAGCATGCTGGTGAAGATCAGGCAGAGTCCTTTGCTGATCTATATCATAAATTAATGACTCCGGACGGACGTATTGGCTTGCGTAAGGGCGTAATTCCTATCTTATTAGCTGTGGCTATGCGTCCTTATCTGCAGTCACTGCTGATTTACGAAAAAGATGAGCAGCTGCCGCTTCAGGCTGATACGCTGGAACAGATTAATGCCCATCCGGAAAAATACCAGTTAAGAAGACTCAATTGGTCGCAGGAAAAGGAAACGTATATCAAGGAACTGAGACGACTTTTTGTTTCGTCGGCACAAGATGATGCTCAAGAGGGGATTGACTACGATGCAACGGCTCGCAGCATCATAACATGGTATCTCGCTCTGCCCAAATATGCAAAAGAATTGCAGAAGAAGACGACAGGTGAAAAGCTGGAGAAATCAGTCAGGGCTTTTCGCAAAGCGATAAGTTCAGAACGAAGCAGCAGCAAGCTGCTCTTTGTTAGAATTCCTGAGGCATGTGAATTGTCATTGGATGATGCAGGTATACTCGTCAATGTTATACAAGACATCAAGGCCGAATTGGACGGAGCATTAGATGAGTTGATTCATGCCATTCGTCAGTTTATGATAGAGAAATTCAAAAAGGCACAGCCTGAACGAGCATCTCTTCATTCAATCTTGTTGGATTGGTATGAACAATTGCCTAGTGGCATAGGCGAAGAAGTATTTTCAGATGGTACGACCGAATTCCTTAAAATTTGTCAGTATGATATTTTGGATGAGGCGGAACTTACAAAGCAGGCTGCTAAGGATGTGACTGGACTACGAGTAGAAGATTGGTCGGATAAGACATATGCGGAATTCTGTGAAAGGGTAAGTCGCTATAAGCAAACGGCAGAAGAGTTTCAGCCTGCAGAGAAGGAAAATGTAGCATCGAAAGAATCTGAACAGCTTGAGGATGGATATTTCTTCTCTTATCTGGAAGATGGGCGAATGGTACGGAAACATTTTAACAAAGTATCGTATTCGCCAAGAGCCAAGCTTTTATTGAACAGCATCACAGCAGATATTGAAGCGATGGGACAGTCCATCAATCCTGAAGAAAAACGTCAGGTAGTGGCAGAAATCCTGCAGAAACTCTTTTGAGGGAGGCAGTTATGGCATATTTTGATAATGCAGCGACGACATATCCTAAGCCAGAATGTGTTTACCGCGAAATGGACAGGTTTTATCGCAGCCATGGCGGCAGTGCTGGCAGAGGAACCCATGAAGGAGCAAAGTCTGCTGGGATTTTGATTAAGGAAACGAGAGAACGTCTCAAAAAGCTCTTCCATGCTTCAGACCATGAGATTATCTTTACGCCTACAGCCACATTGGCATTAAATATGATTATCCAAGGAATGGTCAAAACAGGGATTCACAATATCTATATATCTCCATTCGAACATAATGCAGTCACGCGGGTGTTACATGCCATGGCTAAGGAATATCCATTGTCGATTCGTCAGCTTAAAGTCGGCGAGGACCTTGCTTATGACATAGAGCGCATCCGCTACCAATTTGATGAAGAGGCACCTGATTTTGTTATCGTATCGCATGCGAGCAATGTCATCGGCCTAGTTGCACCCGTAGCAGATATTTTTTCCTTGGCAAAAAAATATCATGCTTATACTTTGGTGGATATGTCACAGACGGCTGGTCTGGTAGATCTTGATATTCAAAATGCTGCTTGTGATTTTGCCGTTTTTGCTGGTCATAAAACTTTATATGGTCCGACTGGGATATCGGGATTTTTTATGAAGCCTGATATTCCCTTACCACCAGTGTTGTTCGGCGGAACAGGCATTGCTTCGGCAGAACAGGATATGCCAAAGGACTTGCCTGCGCGCTATGAAATGGGAACCATGAATATTTCAGGTATCGCCGGACTCCATGCGGCTTTAGGCTGGCTGCTGGCAACAGGCATCGACAAAATACGCAAAAGGGAAGATGCAAATCGTCAGCAGTTGTTGAAACTTCTCGGGGAATATGACTTTCTGCAGATTGTCGGGGTAAATTCTGAAAGAGAATATGTCGGCGTGGTATCCGTACTTTTTGATGGCATCAGCAGTGACAGCGCAGGACCACTTTTTGATGAGCGTGGTATTGCCGTTCGGACGGGCCTGCAGTGCGCGCCACTGGCACATAAATTTCTCGGGACATTTCCTGCAGGAACCATCCGCTTCAGTGTCAGTTATTTTACCACAGAGGCAGATTTTGAGGCGTTAAGGGATGTCTTGGATGAGATAGAAGAAGAATTATAAAAGCTTGGAGAGGTCAGGTATGAGTTTACGGGATATCACACTGAAAACAGAATATCGTTCTTTTCAAGATAATATTGCGCAAGATTTTTACATTCCTGCTTTGAAGCAGGCCATTATATATAAACGGGCAGTGGGCTTTTTCTCTTCGTCTATTTTGTCGATGATAACGGCAGGCCTGTATGAATTTTATCAACATGAAGGCCAGATTGAATTATTGGCATCTCCTAAACTGTCAAAAGAAGATATAGAAGCCATTGAGCAGGGATATGCAGCGAGAGAAGATATCATTAAACGCTCACTGAGACGGGAATTATTGGATTATGAGGATTTCTGTACGCAAAATCGCTTGAACTTGCTGGCGAATCTTATTGCGGATGGACGTCTTGATATCAAGATTGTGGAGCCGAAAGGCAGAAAAGGCCTTGGTATGTATCATGAGAAAGTCGGACTGCTTGAAGATTCTTTCGGCAATATCGTAGCATTTTCTGGTTCGATGAATGAGAGCGGCAATGCGTTGGAGCAGAATTATGAATCCTTTGATGTATTTTGCTCATGGTATGAAGCCGATGCTGCAAGGGTCAAACAGAAATCAGCTGATTTTACCCGTTTATGGTATAATCTCGATTCGCATGCTTCTGTGCAATCATTTCCAGAGGTTATGAATGACTTGGTAGATAAATATCGTATAGGGCCAGTAAAACCAGTGAGTGATATTTATTCAGAATATCAGCCTCAGTCAGGTGAACAAATTGCAGAAATGGCAGATGATCAAGATACAGATGGTCAGGATGAAGATAAGGGCTATGGTTTCCAGTTGCCTAAAGATTTAACACTTTATCCTTATCAGCAGCAGGCAATCGATTCTTGGCAGCAGCATGGTTTCCGAGGCATCTTTGATATGGCAACAGGAACGGGTAAGACGCTGACTGGCCTAGGGGCATTGGCCGCATTATGTGAGCAGGAAAAGCATCTGGCTGTCATCATTGTCTGTCCTTATCAGCATTTGGTCGACCAGTGGGTTGAAGATATTCGGAAATTTAATGTGCATCCCATTATAGGTCATAGTGACTCTCCGCAGCATGACTACAAAGAAAAACTCAGGAAGGCTGTGTTCAGCTTTAATCTGGGAGCAAGAGATTTCTTTTGCTTTGTCTGTACGAATGCGACCTTTGCATCTTCTTGGGCACAGGAAGAATTTGCTAGTCTGCATGATCCATCTGTTTTGGTGGTAGATGAAGCCCATAATTTTGGCGCAGAAAAACTGATGCAGACACTGCAGAAGAATTATACATATCGCTTAGCGCTTTCGGCCACAATGGATCGTCATAATGACCCAGAAGGGACGGAGTGCCTACGTCGATTTTTTGGGGAAACGTGCATTCATTATGATCTCGGGCGGGCTATTCAAGAAAAGAAGCTTGTGCCGTATGATTACTATCCTGTTGTCATCTATCTCACGGAGACTGAATTAAAAAAATATCAGCGATTGACCATTGAGATAGGGAAGGGAATCTACAAAAAGAAGGGCAAAATCATTGTCACGCAAAAGGCTAAAACACTGCTGCTGAAAAGGTCACGTCTGGTTGCTGGGGCAAAGAATAAAGTCGAGAAGTTGCGTGAGATGATGCCAGAATTTAAAGACAAGCATGATATGTTGATTTATTGCGGTGCAGCACAAGTCGGCGTAGAAGATGAAAATTTGGATATCCGACAAATTGACTATATTTCACGCATGCTGAATTTTGAATTCGATATGAGAACAGCTCAGTTTACATCTAAAGAATCGATGGAAGAAAGGGCCATTCGAATAGAAGAATTCAAGTCGCATGACATACAGGCTTTAGTCGCCATAAAATGTCTTGATGAAGGTGTTAACATCCCGAGTATTCGTACAGCATTTATCTTGGCTAGTACGACAAATCCAAAAGAATATATCCAGCGGCGGGGGCGTGTGTTAAGGCGTTATCCAGGGAAAGAATTTGCAGTCATCTATGATTTTATTACCTTACCGCGTTCCTTGGACGAAGTTCGAAATTCTGATGCAGAACTAGGGCGGCATGAACTGGCTCTAGTGAAAAACGAGCTCAACAGAATGGTAGAATTTCGTGACTTGGCTAGAAATTTCTATGTATCGGATCATCTTATTGATGATATCAGGGATGCATATAATATTCCGGTAACAGAAAATGAATTTGTTGACGAAAGAGAAGAGTGGGGGTAATCATATGGATGTTCAGCAGGATTTTAAAGTTGACAAAGATATCGTCACGCGCTTGATATATAGGATTATCATGGATGAAAAAAAGAATTTGCAATTTCCATATAACCAGAGGACGCCTGACAGTAAAATGGCAGAAAAGATATATAAGAACATTGTCGATGAAGTTTCAAAGGAGTGAGTGACGTGATTATTAAAAGTATTACGCTGGAGAATTTTCGTCAATTCAAAGGCGAATGCACGCTGGACTTCGCCACTGACCCACAAAAGAATGTTACTGTCATTATGGGAGAAAACGGCGCCGGTAAAACGACATTAGAGCAGGCTTTCATGTGGTGCCTTTACGACAAAAATACCTTTCGGGTAAAGGAACTCATCAATCGTGAGGTACGGGACGGCATGACTAATGGCGATGAAGTAAAAGTATCCGTGACTCTAATGATCACTCATAATCAGAAAAATTATAAGATTGTACGCAAGCAGCGGTTGAAAAAGCAGGGATCTCGTCTTGAAAAGGACCAGGATGGGACTTTGTGGGTATATGAACAGGATGAAAATGGCGACTATAATCCTTTGCACAATACGAAAGGAGTTGCCATGATCCGTGAATTCCTGCCTGATGAACTAGCCGATTTTTTCTTCTTCGATGGCGAACGACTAGAGCATATGAGTGAGGAATTGCTGAACCGTGGTAAGAGCAGCAATTTTAAAGGAGCTGTCCGTGGCCTTGTAGGATTGACTGCCATGATGAATGCGATAGAGCATCTTGGCCGGGAAAATTTAAAACGCAGCGTCATTGGCATGATTAATTCGGAAATCGATAGCCAGGGAGACGTGAGTGAGGCAGAATTAAGTGAACAAATTGAAAAGCTGCAAACAGAATGCGATAATCAAAAGAACCGTCTCGAGGAAATCACACCGGAGCATGATCGTTATCAGCAAGATATTGGCAGATTTGGGAAAGAACTGCAGGACATGCAGAACAGCATCAATCACCAGCGGGATTATGAAAAATATAAGATGAAAAAAGAGCGGGAAGAAGCGGCCCAAGAGACAGCCCGCAAAAGTGTATATGACTATTTTGGTAAGAATGTCGGTATGTATTTGTTGATTCCCTTGCTTAGACGGGCTTTAAGTGAATTGGGGGATGCAAACAAGCTCGATAAAGGCATTCCACATATCCACGCCGATACCATTAAATTCCTTCTTAATCGTGGCAGATGTATTTGCGGAACAGATTTGAAAGAGCATCCGGAGGCTGTACAGCATCTCAATGAGCTGATATCTTCTCTGCCGCCGTACAGCATTGGCAATATGATCGGGCGGTACACCGATCATGCGAAGATACAGACACGTGAGGCAGATAGTTTTGCTAAGGGGTTCCAAGAACACATGACAAATTATGCACAGCATCTGACTAACATCGAAGAAGCAGAGGATCACATGCATGATCTTGAAAAGCTTCTGCCGGATCAGGAAAAGGTGAAACGTATCAATCAGCGGATTGCGGATGCAAGAGCGAATGCCAAACGCTTGAACGATGAGAGGTACCGCTTAACGGGAAGCATTCAGGGAAAAGAGGCGCAAATTAGGCGTTTAGAGGCAGAACGGCTTCATCATAGGCAGGCATCTGCGAGAAATCGTAAACAGCTGCGGTATTTGGCTTATGCACAGGCGATTAAAGACCAGCTTGAAGCCAGTTACAAGAAAAAAGAAGAGCAGGCTCGAGCGGATCTCGAAAAATGCATCAACCAGATTTTTGAGGATATATATGACGGTGGTATTCAGATTTCGGTCAGTGACAGCTATAATGTTGAGACGACTGTCGTGGATACCGATGCAGCCAGCGGTGATGCCATCGAGAAAAATACAGCACAGAGCTACGCCATTATTTTCGCTTTTATTGCAGGAATCATCAAGATGGCTAAAGAGAGTCGGGAAGTGACCGGCGAAAAAACTTATCGGGAAGATGAAGGTTTTCCGCTGGTTATGGATGCACCGCTTTCGGCATTTGATAAGGACAGAATCAAGAAAATCTGTACGGTGCTGCCGCATATCGCCGATCAGGTCATCATCTTCATCAAGGATACCGATGGCGAAATTGCCGAAAAGTATATGCAGAATATTATTGGCAAGAAATGGCTTTTGAAGCAGGAGACAAAAACCCGCTCGTCTGTCATGGAAAGGGCGTGTGTATAATGTTCGATAAGAATATCGTTTTTACAGGAAAACATGCCGAATATCTTCGAGCCTTAGCACAGGGAAACAGCAAGCCGGACCCAAATCGTGACTGGCCTTTTAAAATGAATTATCAGGTCCTGATGGCAGCCCCAGTCATTGGCTTCCTGCATCATCGTTCCAGCCCAAAGGATAATGATAAGAACATACCAGATAATAAAATTTTTGTCGAGGCCTTGCTCAATCATAGCGATCAGTTGGAACTCATTTATCGGACCATTGTGCTTTTAGCGGAGCAGGACAGCGTTTCTCTCGATGAACGCATGAATCGCGCATTCCGCTATGACCGCGATGAGGAGAAGCGCAGCAAGGGAGATGAAATTTTTAGAGGTTATGTTCGTGGCGGTATCGAGATCCTTTATGAGCAGCTGATTCAAGGTGCCGAGACGAAGGATGATGATATTCAGCGTTTACAGGATTTTGTCGACCTTTGTGCCCAGTTTGAGCATGAGGATGATCCGGAATGCATCTATAAATTCTGCAGGGAAGCGGGCATCTGAGGGGATGAAATAAGATCATGGAGAATAAAAATATATCGGATTTGACGGAGCTCATCAAAAAGATTGAAGCCAATGAGATATTGCTTCCGGATTTTCAGCGAGAATTTGTCTGGAAAGATATGGAGCAGCAGAAACAATTGGTCGCTTCAGTCTTGGCACGCATGCCAATCGGCAGTATCTTGCTGCTACAGTCCTCTAACCCAAAAGAATTTTCGTCAAAGGCCTTGGGCAGAAAGCAGATTATCAATACAAGCGAACTTGGCGGCAATGTCGAGTATCTATTGGATGGACAGCAGCGTATGACTGTACTGACTAATGTTTTCTCAAATGCCATTTTTCAGGGATTGACTTCTGTCAATGATCTTGTGGCGCCCTTAGCCTTGAAACGACGTTTTTTTATTAAACTGCCAAAATGGAAATCTGCTGAGAATAGTGAAGAGGATATCTTTGGTTTTCATGATTTGAATTTCCCTACAGAAAATCTTGAAAATCCGACATATCTGTCGGGGGATATTATGCCGAATTTAGAAGCCATAGAATTCAATAAAAATGATGGCAAGGCATTTAACCCCTTTACTCCGGAAGAAAAGGCAAAGTCGAATGATTTAGCGAAATTCTGTACTAGTAAGGACGATTACTATCTGATCCCGCTCTATCTGATTGCCTCGAATGATAAGAAAAATATCAATAAGATTACGCGCATTAAGACTGAGATTAAACTGAATTATATTTCGGATATGAAGGATCATTATGATGCTTTGCAGGAAGATGAGCAACAGGCCTTCGTAGCAAAATATGAGGAAGAAATTGATGAAGACAGGGATTTTGGCGCTGTTTTGGGCGAAGTATTTGATACTTGGTGGTCGTCATTCAGTGAGTATCTGAAGGACTGCATCAAAAATATCATATTAAATCAGATTGTTGTATCGGAAGCGCAAAGAGGTAGGGCTATCGATATTTATGAAAATTTGAATCGCGGTGGCGTAAGTCTCAACACTTTTGACTTGATGACGGCGAAAGTTGCAGTAGTCAGTTCAGAGGGCCTATATCAAAGACTCATTAAGTATATTCTGCAGCCTACGGAAATTGATAAAACTGTCATTCCGGAATGTATGGACACAGAAGTTGCTAAACTGACGGATTATAATGCTTCCCTGAGGCTCGGCTGCTATAACGAAAACAACAATACGATTGCTTCTAAATATTTGAATGCTTTCCTTGATATTATATCCCTTCGTTGCTATAATCCGGATTATGTCCCAGCTGATTTTAAACTGGACTATCTTAAGCAGGACAAAATCCTAAGTCTCAGTCCCAAAAGTATTGACGAGAATGTCGCGGCGGTCTGTAAAGGAATCGACAGGGCATGTTATTTTCTGCAGACCCGTTGCGGTATACGCAAGCTGTCCGAGGTAAATAATCTGTTTATTCTTGTACTGTTGGCCTGTATTTTCATAAAAGACGAATGGTTCCATAAAAAGAAGGTACATGATTTACTAGAGGCTTGGTACTGGTGTGTTATTTTCAGCGGTGAATTTGACAAGGATCAGAATAGGAACTTTATCAAGAATATCCAACTGTTGGTGAAGACCATGGAAGATCCTAAAGATATCAATTGGCTGAAGGACATGAAAGGGAAGATCTTAGCGGCAGAAGATTACTCTGATAAAGCACTGCTGCTTTATGAGAAGGTCGATAATGAACGTTATCCAAAGAAAAATCTGGTGGATTATATTTGCCAGTATCTGCTGTCTAAAACATATCGCAGCATGTTTGATCATGAAGAAGTAATCAGCGCGTTCTCAGAAAAGGCGAGATCAGAAAATACATTGCTAGAGGCCCATCATATCATTCCTTTAGGCTCGGTGAAGAAAATAGGGCAGGTATCCAGTGCCCTGCGTAAGAATTCACGCAGTATCTTCAATTCACCTCTGAATTTTATCTACATTACAAAGCGAGATAATAATGCTATATCAGATAAAAGCGTCAATGATTACATCCATCAAATCACGCCAGAGGCTAAGAAGAGCCTAATGCTGACCCAGTTTAAAAATGATCAGTATACAGAGGCAGAGGTAAAGAATTTTCTTTCAGAACGCTTTGATAGTTTACAAGGCTCTATCTGTGAGAGAGTAGGGCAGTTGCTGGATGGTATTGCCTGAGCGACATGGATAATCAGACAAGAATACACAGCATTTATGGACAGATAAGAAAATAAAAGTAAAAAAATAAAGGGAAAAAGCCTTTTGTGTCGTATATAATACTAATAGAAAGAAAACGGCGCAGAAGGCTTTCTTTGTGCTGTTTAGCAATAGGGGGAATAGAGATATGAATATTATTGTGACCGGCGGTGCCGGATTTATTGGTTCGAATTTTATTTACTATATGCTCAAGAAGCATCCGTCTGACCGCATTATCTGCGTGGATAAGCTGACGTATGCGGGCAATCTCGAGACGCTTGAGGGCGCGATGGAGAAGAAGAACTTCAAGTTCATCCGTGCGGATATCGCGGACCGCAAGGCGATTTACCGTATTTTTGAGCAGGAGAAGCCGGATGTCGTCGTGAATTTCGCAGCGGAGTCGCATGTCGACCGCTCCATTGAGAATCCGGAGATTTTCCTGCAGACGAATATCATCGGCACGAGTGTGCTGCTTGATGCCTGCCGCAAGTACGGCATCGATCGCTATCATCAGGTTTCGACGGATGAAGTCTACGGCGACCTGCCGCTTGACCGTCCGGACCTGTTCTTTACGGAAGAGACGAACCTCAAGACGTCGAGCCCGTATTCGGCTTCGAAGGCCGGCGCTGACCTGCTCGTCATGGCTTACCACCGCACGTACAAGCTGCCGACGACGATTTCGCGCTGCTCGAACAACTACGGTCCGTACCATTTCCCGGAGAAGCTCATCCCATTGATGATTATCAACGCGCTGTCCGACAAGAAGCTGCCGGTCTACGGCGACGGCAAGAATGTCCGCGACTGGCTTTATGTCGAGGATCACTGCCGTGCCATCGACCTCATCCTGCAGAAGGGCCGTGTCGGCGAGGTTTACAACATCGGCGGCCACAATGAACGTGCCAATATCGATGTCGTCAAGACCATCCTCAAGGAACTCGGCAAGAGCGAGGACCTGATTGAGCACGTCACGGACCGCAAGGGCCATGACCGCCGCTACGCCATCGACCCGACGAAGATTCACAACGAACTCGGCTGGGAGCCGGAGACGAAGTTCGAAGACGGCATCAAGAAGACGATTCAATGGTATCTTGAGCACCGCGACTGGTGGATGGGCATCATCAGCGGCGATTACCAGACGTATTATGAGCGCATGTACGACAAGCGCGCCATTCTTGAGTACGCAAAAATCTGATTTGCTCTGGGCATACCATGGGCATAAAAAAGAGGTCATCACGGGATGGCCTCTTTTTTACGGTAGTTAAAGATTTTTGTGCATGACGTATTTGTCCGTTGCCGTGTCGAGCATTTCCTGCCAAGAGGAGAATTTCGTCGACTTTCTGACCCATGCATCCATTTTTTCCTCGGGCAGGGCTTCGAAGTCTTTCTGACTCTCGATTTTCAGATGACTGCCCTGCAGAAATTTCTCAAAGGTGCGGAAGTGCGTGTATTTGCGCATGAATGAGGTATTGAAGACATCGTCAAAGTCGACGAGCTCCGGCATGGTCTGATGGGGCAGCTGGTAAAAACCGGTGATTTTTATGGACATGGAGAACCTTCTTTCCTTTTTTTGCGATAACATAAATGCTTCTTTTATTTTAGCAGAAAATTTGTCGGGAAAAAAGTCGGAAGAGGGGTTGACAGAACGGCTGACTTTCCCGTATAATAATATCTGTCGTTAGCGGTTGTGCTAAAGACGGGGGCATAGCTCAGCTGGGAGAGCGCTTGCATGGCATGCAAGAGGTCAGGAGTTCGATCCTCCTTGTCTCCACCATAATGAAATCAAAGGGTCAGAAGGAACGCTTCTGGCCCTTTTTTAGTATATAGAATGGCTTAGCAAAATATTTATCAAAATATCGTTTATTCGGGGAGGGGATTTTGTGCGTTTTATCCATACGGCAGACTGGCATCTCGGACGTTATTTTCATGGGCTGCATCTGACGGCGGACCAGCGGGCCATCATCATGGAGCAGCTGGTGCCGCTCGTGCATGAGGAAAAGGCAGAGGCTGTCGTCATCGCGGGGGATATCTATGACAGGGGCGTGCCGCCTGTTGAGGCTGTCGACCTCTTTGATGAATTCCTGCAGAAGATGGCCGAGGCAAAAGTCAAGGTGTTCTATGTTGCGGGCAATCACGACAGCGAGGCGCGGCTGAATTTTGGCGGGCGTCTCATGCGCGAGGCGGGGATTTTCGTGCGCGGGCGGCTTGATGCGCAGATGAAGCCCTTCATCATCGAGGATGAGTTCGGGCCGCTCGCGGTCATGCTCTATCCTTATATGGAGCCGGCGGCGGTCCGCGCGGTCTTTGGCCTGACGGAGACGATGGACCTTGAGCGGGCGCATGAATTTGTACTGGCAGCGAGCCGCAAAAATATCCCTGAGGGCATGCGTACACTGGCCGTGGCTCATGCCTTCCTCGCGGGCGGACTGAGTTCTGACTCGGAGCGGCCGCTCGCGGTCGGCGGTTCGTCCAATGTCAGTCCGGCGCTGTTTCGGGACTTTTCGTATACGGCACTGGGTCATCTCCACAATCCGCAGCGGGCGGGGGCCGACCATATCCGCTACAGCGGCTCTTTGATGAAGTATTCGTTTGACGAGGCGGAGCAAAAAAAAGGCGTGCTGGTCGTCGACATTGATGGTGAGGGCAAAGCCTCATCGAAATTCGTGCCGCTCGTGCCGCCGCATGATATTCGGCGCATCCGAGCCCCGTTTGCCGCGATTGAGCAGGACAGGGAGAAATATCCGGCTTCGGAGGATTATATCGAAGTCGAACTCACGGATACGGGCATCATCCTTGACGTGTTCAATAAACTCAAGGCGATATACCCGAACCTCATGCACGTGCTCTATCCGAACCTGCAGCATGAGGGTACGATGCGTGAGCAGAACGGTCAGGCTGTCCTGAAACTCACGGAGGAAACGCTCTTTGCCCATTATTATGAAGATATGACCGGAGAAAAGCTCGACGAAGGGCAGCAGGAGCTTGTGCACGGCTGCCTGCAGGAGATTTACAGGGAAGCGAGGGATGCGAAGTGAAGCCGGAAAAACTCACCATGTGTGCCTTTGGGCCGTATAAGAAAAAAATCTGCCTTGACTTTTCGGTGCTCGCGTCGCAGCCGTTCTTCCTGATTCACGGGGCGACGGGCGCGGGCAAGACGAGCATTTTTGATGCCATCTGCTATGCGCTTTACGGCGAGGCGGCGACGGAAGCCCGCACACCGCGCATGCTGAGGAACCGTGAAGCTGCTCCGGATGAGGATACGTATGTCGACCTGACGTTTCTGGTCCGCGATGAGCATTGGCACGTCAGGCGCAGTCCGGAGTATCAGCGCAAAGCCAAGCGCGGGCAGGGCCTCGTGCGTCAAAAGCCGGAAGTCCTGCTCGAGCGTCTGTCTGACGGAGAAGTCAAAGAGAGCTGGACCAAAGACGGCGATGTCCACGAACGCATCGTGCGGCTTTTGGGCTTTGAATGCAAGCAGTTCCGTCAGGTCGTGCTGCTGCCGCAGGGCGAGTTCCGCCGCTTTCTGATGGCCGATACAAGTGCGCGCAAGGACATCATGAAGGTCCTCTTCAATACGGAAATCTACCAGAAACTTGAGGAAAAACTCAAGGCCAAGGCCGCGGCTGTCGGCAAGTCGTATGACAGCATCGCTGAGAAGCAAAGGCTCTATCTTGATGAGGCCGGTGCCAAGGACGAGGCGGAGTTTGGCGCGCTGCTCGAAGCGCGGGAAAAACAGGCAGAGGCGCTGAAACAGAAAACCGCGGCCCTGCAGCAGGTCAAGGAAGCCCGCGAGAAGCAGCGGGATGCGGCCCGCGAGGTCATGACGAAGTTCCAGCAGGCTGAGTCGGCTGCCGCTGAAGTGCAGAAATGGGAAAAAACCGTTCCTGAAGATGAGGTGCTGCGGGGACAGCTCGACAAGGCCGACAGGGCGGCAGGACTCATGGACTTTGCCAGACAGCTGCAGGCTGCCGAGCAGGATGTCAAAAGCCGCGGGCAGGAGCTTGAGCGTCTCGAGCAGCAGGGGAAAAAGCTCGCCGCCGCGCATCAGGAGGCTGAGACTGTTTTTGCGAAAGTGCAGTCTGAAAAGACTGCCCATGATGCGGAAAAAGAGGCTCTTGTCGTTCTGCGCGGCCTGCTGACCGTTGCGAAAGAGCTGGAAACGGCGCAGAAGGACGCCGCGCGGAAACAGGCCAAAAGTGAAGCTCTGCAAAAGGCAGCGTTGACGGCGAAGGAGAAACTTGCCAAAGGGGAGCAGCTTCTGCAGGCAGGGCAGAAACAGGCAGAAGAACTCCGCACGCAGGCCTTGACTTTGGCGTCCCTGCAGCTTACGTATAAGAATCTCTTAGCTGAGCAGGAAAAATTTGCCATTTTGGCACATAACGGGCGCAGCTTAAAGGAAGCAGAGAAAGCTCACGGACAGGCGGAACAGGCTGCACAGGCAGCTGAGAAAAATTGGCAGACGGCCCGCGCAGAGCTTGAGCATTTGCGCAAGCTCGCAAGAGAAGCCCGCGCCGTGCTGCTGGCCGAACATCTTGAAGAAGGGGAGCCCTGTCCTGTCTGCGGCTCTGTGCATCATCCAAAGCTTGCCAAGGCCGTGACGGAGGTCGTCACGGACGCAGTGCTTGAGGAAAAGGAAAAGTCAGTCCGTGGGCTTGAGAAAATATATCAGTCAGCGGTGGCCAAGGTGCAGGAAACGGCAGCGGTGCTCGCTGCGTCCAAGGCGAAGGAGGAAGAGGTCAAAAAACAGCTCGGAGACAGGAGTGAGCAGGAAATCGACGAAGATCTTCGGAAGAACGGACAGGCAAGGCAGGCAGCAGAGCTGGCCGGCAGCGGGCACGCGGCCCTGATGAAGAAAATTGCTGAGCTGCAGAAGAAGCAGTCCGACCTGCAGGCTGCGGCAGAACAACAGGAAAAAGAGGCTGCGGCAAGTGCGGCAGAGGCCGCGGCTGCCAAGGCTTTAGTGAAAGATAAAAAGGCACAGCTGGCCGGAAAGGAACTCCCCGCTGAGCCGGAAGAGCTTGCGCGCCAGTGCCGGCAGCGCGAAAAAGCATGGCAGACCGCGGAAAAGACGGCTGTCGAGGCGGAGAAGAACTATCATGACCTGCATACGCGCTACCACGCGGCCCAGTCGGCTTGGCTGACAAAGCGGGAAGAATGGCGGCGCAGCAAGGCACAGGCTGAAACATTGCAGCAGGGATTCGGGGAACGCCTGACACAGGCAGGGTTTGCCGACAAAACGGCGTACGAAGAAGCCCTGCAGGGCAGCTGGCACGAGGGAAAATACCGCGAACAGGTGCGGCAGGAGCTCCTTTCGCACGAACAGGCCCTGCATACGGCGCGGACGAATCTCGTGAAAAGCCAGGCTGCTATCGAGAATCTTGCAAAGCCGGACCTTGCGGCAGCCGAACAGGCGGCAGCTGCGGCTCAGCAGGCATGGCAGGGGGCCCTGCGCGAGTCATCGGCGGCCGAGACGGTGCTGCAGTCGTGGCAGAAACGCGCGGCGGCCCTGCAGAAGCTGCGGGAAAAGAGCGGCGAGCTCACGGATGCTTACGCGCGCATCACAAGCCTTTCGGAGCTCGCGAGCGGCAAAGTCGGCAGCAAGGTGTCGTTCCAGACGTATGTACTGCATTCCCTGCTCGACGATGTCATGGAGATGGCGAATCAGCGCCTGATTATCATGAGCCGCGGACAGTACGAGCTGCATGCCGGCGAACGCCAGCGGGCGAATCAGCAGGGCGGCCTCGATATGGAGATTTTCGATAATTATTCGGGGTACCCGAGGCCGCTCGCGACGCTTTCGGGCGGCGAATCGTTCCTTGCCTCGCTCGCACTGGCCCTCGGCCTCGCCGATGTCGTGCAGGCCTGTGCGGGCGGCGTGCGCCTCGATACGATGTTTATCGATGAAGGTTTTGGCACACTTGACAGCGAAACGCTCGATGTGGCTCTCAAGGCTTTGTTTGAACTGCAGAAAAGCGGCCGTCTCATCGGCATCATCTCGCACGTTGAGGAGCTCCGAAGCCGCATCCCCGCACGTCTGGAAGTCACGAAGACCAAGAGCGGCGGCAGCACGGCGCATTTCGAACTGGGGACGGCGGAAAGCTGATATATATAATAGAAGGAATTGAGGAAGTTGAGAAAGTTGAGGAAGAGATAAATGACAGCAGAACTCGATTTCATCATTGGCAGGGCCGGCACGGGCAAGACGCGGGCCTGCCTTGAGGCGATGCGCGAACGCCTGCAGGAAAATCCTCTGGGCCCCGCGCTCATCCTGCTCTTGCCTGAGCATATGACGTTCAAGGTCGAGCGGGAACTTGCGGAGAGCATCCCGCAGGGCAAAGGCTTTCTGCGCAGCTACGTTTTTGGCTTCCGCCGCTTTGCGCGCCATGTGCTTTTAGAGACGGGCCATATGAAGGTGCCGCGTATCAGCGAGGTCGGACGGCGTCTGCTGCTGCGCAAAATCCTGACGAAGCACCAGAAGGAAAAAGACCTCGATGTCTTTGCCCGCGCGGTGCGTCAGCGCGGCTTCACGGAAAGTCTGTCCGATGCCATAAAAGAGTTCAAGAGCTACCGGCTGACGACCGACGTACTGCGCGAAGCCGCGGCAGAACTGGCCTCAGGCACTGGCAGTGAGCGCCTGGCCGGCAAGCTGCAGGAAATGGCGCTGCTGACCGACGAATTCCAAGCCGAGATGCAGGGCAAAGCCAATGATGCCGAGGATATGATGCAGAAACTCGCCGAAGCTCTGCCGGAGGCCCCGCTGATGAAGGGAGCGGAGGTATGGCTTGACGGCTTCATCTTCTTCAATCCGCAGGAAATGGCCGTGCTGCGTTCCCTGCTCATCTCTGCGGCGAAAGTCCATATCGCCCTGCCGATGGCGGGCAGTCCTTTGGCCAATGGCCGCGTTTCTTTGGATTCTCCGGAAAATCTGCAGGAGACGGCGCTTTTCAACCGTCCATACCGCACGCTGCAGGCCATCTGCCAGATGGCGCGTCAGGAACTCGGCTATCGCGGCAAGATTGACATTCATTTGTTGACGCAGCAGCATCGTTTTGCCGAGGGCAGCGTCATGCAGGGGCTCGAGCAGGAACTTTTCCGCTACGGCGGCACGAGTCATGAAGGACAGGGCGGCGTGCGGCTGGTCGAAGCGGCCAACCGGCGACTGGAAGTCGAGAATGCCGCGGCCGACATCCTGCGCCTTGTGCGCGATGAAGGCTGGCATTACCGCGAAATCGGCCTGCTTGTGCGCGATGCCGAGAGCTATGACGACCTTGTACGGCTTGTCTTTGCCGATTACGGCATCCCGTTCTTTGAAGATGCGAAGCGTCCGAGCATTCATCATCCGCTGGCCGAGCTCATGCGTTCGGCCATTGAGGTCGTCGCGAAGGACTGGCGCTACGAGACGGTCTTCCGCTGCCTGCGCACGGGATTTTTCCCGCCGGTGCGCGAGGATATCGACCGTTTGGAAAATTACGTTTTGGAATTCGGCATCCGTGGCCGCAAGCGCTGGCAGCAGGTAGCGCCATGGGACTGGCACCGCCGCTATACGCTCGATGATGGCGAAAGCGTGGACGAAGACACGGCATCGACACTCGCCCTTATCGACGCTTTGCGCCGTCAGGCCGTTGAGGCCCTGATTCTGCTGGAAAAAGATTTGCATGCTGCCGAGGATGTCAGGGGCTACACGACGGCGCTTTATGATTTTCTCGTACATCTCGACGTGCCGAACCGTCTGCAGGAATGGGCCGAGCTCGCGGAAAAAGAGGGCAGGCTCGCCGATGCGGCGGAACACCGCCAGCTCTGGGATGACAGCATGGCGCTGTTTGACCAGCTCGTCGAGGTCAGCGGCACCGAGAAGATGAGCCTTGCCGACTATGAGGCCATCCTGAGCGACGGCCTCGATGCCCTGCAGATTTCCCTGATTCCGCCGGGGCTCGACTATGTGACGCTCGCGCCGTTTGACCAGAACAGCCTTGACAACACGCGTGCTCTCTATATCCTCGGTGCTGACGCCGACACGATGCCGCGCCGCGTGCGCGAGCAGGGGATTTTCTCCGACGCCGACCGCCTGCACATTGCCGAGACCTTGGCGGCCTGCCAGAAAGAAGGCGAGGAAGAGCATACGATTTCGCGCGGCGGCCATGAACGCAGCTTCGGCGAGAAATTCCTGCTGTACCGCGGCTTTACGGAGGCGCATGAGTATCTGTGGATTTCGTATGCCTTGGCCGATGCCGAGGGCAATGGCCTGCAGGCGTCGCCGCTTTTCAAGAAGATACGCGCGCTTTATCCGGAGGTTTCGTTCGTATCGATACCGCTCGAGACCGTGCAGCGCGATGACGATTTGCTGCTCGCCGCGCCGCGGCCGGCGCTGTCGGGGCTGGCCAACGCCCTGCGCAGCGTGGGGAGCGCTTATCTGCCCATGCTGGTCAGCCTATTCGCCGTTCTGACCAACACCGGCCTCAACTACCTTCTCATCTTCGGCAAGGGCGGTTTTCCCGTTCTGGGCGTGCGGGGCGCCGCCATCGCCACCCTGATCGCCCGGGTGGTGGAGACCCTGCTGCTGCTT
>ERZ779888.1162-NODE-1162-length-27417-cov-9.809115_pt1 | contig 27417 bp, 28 predicted proteins | sample MGYA00511245_ERZ779888 | MGnify/ENA primary metagenome ERZ779888 (study PRJEB29588, sample SAMEA2155255) | human gut metagenome | biome: human gut; feature: human-associated habitat; material: faeces | place: Denmark | collected 2008/2010 ...
TGCTTTTGCGAAAGCGGGAGCGCGTTGTATCTGCGGATATGAGATTTGAGAGAGTGGCAAGCACAGCCGGTGTATATACACACGGCGATTTTCGATTAAGGAAACCCTCCACTTAATCTCGAAAAATACTTGTTGGGATGTCTCCCAAACCCTCTATCTTTACGAAAGGACGATTGCCTATGGCAAACAGAACAAGACCAAATCAGATTCTCTTCTTCGTCTCAGATGACGAGAAAAGAATCATTCAAGCAAAGATGGCGCAACTCGGTACTAAGAACATGGGCGCGTATCTTCGCAAGATGGCGATAGACGGCTACATCATCAAGGTGGACTATACGCAGCAGAAGAAACTTGCCGCAGCCGTCAGCCGAGCTGCTACGAATATCAACCATGTATGCCGTCGCATCAACTCAACGGGACACTTCTATGAGGATGATGTTGCCGGGCTGAAAGAGAGGCAAAAAGAGATATGGCAGTTACTAAAATCAAGCCAATCCGAGGAACTGTAAACAAGGCTCTGGCGTACATCCTTGATCCGAAAAAGACAGACGATAAACTCTATGTTCCCTCCTATGGATGTGCTGCCAGCGATGCCGCAGCGAAGGAGTTTGAGTGGACAAGAAACCTTGCAGTCCAACAAGGAATGCAGATGCCAAAGGTGATTGCACGACACCTGATTCAGTCCTTCGATGTGGGCGAAGTGACACCGAAACAAGCCCATGAGATCGGCAAACAATTCGCTGATGAATGGCTCAAGGGAAAGTACGAATATGTGATCGCCACCCACATAGACAAGGGGCATTGTCATAATCATATTATCTTCAATGCCGTCAACTATGTGGACTTCCACGCGTACCGGAGCAATAAACAAACCTACCGTCAAATGTGGCAGCTCAGTGATGAGATTTGCAAAGAACACGGACTATCTGTGATCCCTCCGTCGCAGAGTAAGGGCATGAGCTACAAGGAGTACACCGAAGCCAAGAGAGGCACGAGTTGGAAACAAAAACTCAAGCAGACCATTGACCGTTGTGTCATTACGGCAAGGGACTACGATGAGTTCTTAAAGATGCTGCAGGATGCCGGATATCGGAAGACCTTGAAACAGAAGGCCAAGGAAGCAAGAAAAAGAAAAGCGGCAAGGGAAATCAGGCGAAAGAGAGACCTTCTACAAAAGCAGCGAGAGGGAACAGCGGCTGCTGTTTCTGAAATGGCGCCACAAAAACGGTATCGTTTGGTCGTCTTGGATTTAGAGACGACCGAATTGGATGCAACCAAAGAAGAGATCCTGCAGGTGGCGATTATCGACGAAGATGGGAACGAACTCATGAATGAACGCTGCTGTCCGGTTTTAAACAAATATTGGCCGGAAGCGCAGGCCATTCACGGAATATCACCGGCCGACGTAGCAGGGAAGAGGACTTTTGGTGAGATCGCTCCGAAGGTGGCCGAGATTCTGCTCTCTTCAGAACTGGTGTTAGCCTTTAACGAAAGCTTTGAATATTCCTTCTTAGCGGAAAATGGACTCCAGCCAGACCGTCTATACTGGGCAGATGATCCGATGGATATCTTCGCGTATAAGTATAATGAAGGAAGATGGGTGAGCCTGGAACATGCCGCCCATTATTTTGGATATCACTTTGACACCCATGATGCGCTGGAGGATGCACAGGCAACCTTGCACGTTTATCAGAGGCTGAATGAAGAGTGCAAAGAATAATATATATATAAGAAACTCGGTGAAACAATCTCATTAAACCCGCTGAAACAGAGAAAAAACCAACCATCAGGTTGGTTTTTTCTTATATGCTGGCCGGTGGGACTCGAACCCACAAATCCCCTGGGGCATATCCGGTCAAGCCGGGAACCACGTACGGGGCCGCTATCTTGTTGGATTTGTGAAGTGTCCGAAAGAGTAGAAATACAAATTTGATTGTTACATTAGCACAAAAAAAGGTTCGATTCATGTGTACATTGACGTTTTTTTTCGAGAATATTGACAACTACGATAGCGAAAGTTATAATATCAAAAAAAGGAATCGATTCCATATAAAGGTAAAGATGAAGAATATAAATATAAAAAGTATAGCACAAGAAGCAGGAGTATCACGTACAACTGTATCTAGAGTGTTGAACAATTCAGGATATGTAAATATAGAAACCAAAAAAAAAGTAGATCAAGTTATAAAGAAGTATGGCTATACTCCATCTGCTTTTGCAAGATATTTACATAAAGGGCATTCTGACATTATTGGTGTTTTGATTCCGGAAATTGAAAATCCATTTTTTGGTGAAATATTGAAAGTTATATCACGCGAGGCGGAAAATCATTCGCTTTCAATGATTTGTTTTAATTCAAACAATGACGGAAATAAAGACATTCATGCATTGGTTACAATGAAGAATTATCGTATAAAAGGTCTTATTTATACACCTGCAGTCGATTACCAGACTGAAAAAGAACGTCAGAGAATTTCAAATCTATTGAATGATATTGCTGCACCAGTAATATTGCTGGATCGCAAAATGGATTATTATAAGAATGCTGATGGTGTTTTCTTTGATAATTTCAGTGCGGCCTACCAAGCAACAAAAGCGTTAATAGAAGCAGGGCATACAAATATTGCAATTATAAATGCTGAGTTAAATCGTGTTTTGGCAAGAGAAAGACAAGCCGGATATTTGAAAGCATTGGCGGAGTTTTCTTTGAAAACGAAAGATGATTATATATTTCTGGGCGATTATACGGTAGAAACATCGTATGAGTTAGCAAAAAAATGCCTTACTTTAAAGGACCGCCCCACAGCAGTTTTGACTTGTAATAACTTTACTAGTCTTGGTTTTATGAAAGCGGCAAATGAACTCGGAATACATCTTAAAGAAGATATAGTTTGTGTTGGTTTTGACCGTTTAAATGAGTTAGAAATAATGGGTATTCCATTCAATTATATCGAACGGAATACCCAAGAGATGGCAGATAAAGCCGTTGATTTTCTAATTAAGCGACTTGCTGCTCCAGAGCGCCCTTATTCGCAACATGTAATTATGCCTAAATTGGTGTTGCGCAACATGTAATTTGTGTAACACCAATGAGGGCGGTGTTTTATTTTCAATAATGTGGAATCGATTCCACAAGAAAGGGGTTATTATGCAAAGTGAAACTTGTTTTTTGGAGTTGAAAAATATCTCCAAATCATTTGCAGGTGTTCCAGCTCTTCGAAACGTCAGCCTGCAAATACGCAAGGGCGAAGTGCATGCGCTCTGTGGTGAAAATGGAGCAGGAAAAAGTACGTTAATTAAAATCCTTTCTGGTGTTTATCAGCCGGACAACGGTGATATTCTTATTCAAGGACAAAAAATTAAGAATGTAACACCCCAGTCTGCTAATAAGATGGGTATCTATGCAGTCTATCAAGAAAATGCATTAGTTGGCACATTATCGGTAGCTGAAAATATTTATTTAAACAAGCAATTTAAGCAGCCAGGAACAAATATTGTTGATTGGAGCCGCACCTACGAGGAAGCAGGTCGTCTGATTGAAAAACTGAAAATTAATATTGATCCGTATGTGCGTTGCAATACACTTGGTATCGCGGGGCAGCAAGCTGTTCAAATTGTCAAAGCTTTAGCACAGGAGTTTGAAGTACTGATTCTGGACGAACCCACAGCCTCTTTTGGTAAAGCTGAAATTGATAATCTATTTCGTATTATTAATCTTCTGCGGGATGAAGGTAAAAGTATTATCTATATTTCTCACCACATTGATGAAGTGTTTGAAATCGCTAACAAGATTACAGTCATCCGAGACGGTGAGGTGATTTGCACCGAAGCTGCATCGGATATTAATAAAACTAAGTTGATCAATTATATGATTGGTCGTGAAGCTACCACGATTTATGAAAAGAGTGCTTACGAAATAGGAGCTTTAGGATTTTCTGTTCAATGTATGTCTCGTAGCAATGTGGTTAAAAATGTATCGTTCGATGTTCATTATGGGGAAATACTAGGCATCTACGGCATGGTAGGAGCAGGACGAACAGAATTAGCGCGGTTAATTTTTGGTGTTGATCAAAGGGATAGTGGCCGTGTTTTTCTTCACGGCAAGGATGTTACACCTAGTTCGCCTAAGCACGCAATCAAAGCTGGCATTGCTTTTTTGACTGAGGATCGTCGTCAAAGTGGTTTAGTAATCAACAAATCTATAGAGGATAATATTATTTTACCTTCATTAAACCTATTGCGTGGATTGTTTCTTAAGGTTTCTTCTGTCCGTGAAATTGCATTAGAGCTTATGCAAAAACTTGGAATTAAAGCTCCCAATAGCCAATCAGAAACAAAAAATCTTTCTGGTGGAAATCAGCAAAAAGTCGTTGTTGCTAAATGGCTCAATACAAAAGCCGATGTTTTTCTGTTCGATGAACCGACGCGTGGAATTGACGTAGGGGCAAAAGGTGAAATTTATAAATTGTGTAACGACCTTGCAAGACAGGGGAAAATCATTGTATTTATCACTTCTGACATGGAGGAACTGTTATGCATTAGCGACCGAGTTTTGATAATGCGCGAAGGTAAACTAGTGGCAGAATTAACAAATAGCGAAATAACGCAAAGTCGAGTGCTTTATGAATCGATTGGAGGCGTGCAAATTGACTAACAAAAAAATGGTATTCAGACATGTAAATTTTAAAAACCAGAATTTTCTGTTGCTTATGGCAATTTTTGTGATTTGTGCAATTGTAGCCATTATCAATCCGAAATTCCTCACTGGCCGAAATATTATAAATCTTTTCCAAACCATTTCCATTGTAGGAATTTTGTCTCTTGGTGTAGGTGTCGTTATTCTTACTGGCAATATTGATCTTTCAATTGCTAATATGGTTAGTTTTTTAGCGTGTTTACTAGGACGTTTACTGTTGACAAATACAATCAATGATAAAAATATCTTGTTCGTTGGACTCCTACTTGGAATGCTCTGTGGTTGCGTTAACGGAATTATAGTAGCATTTACGAACGTTGATTCCTTTATTATCACTTTAGCATGTGCCAGCGTTTATTATGGCTTAGCGTTGCTTAGTTCTGATGGTTACGACATTTTCATCACTAATTTCCAATGGTTTGGGTCATATCGTTTTTTCGATGTCGTCCCAATACAAACAGTCCTGTATGTTACTCTTGCTATTATTATGGCATTGGTTATGCGTTATACCACTTTCGGCCGTAGTATTTATGCGGTAGGAGGCAATGCAGAGGCAGCATATGTTTCTGGGATCAACGTTAAACTCCATAAACTGCTGGCTTATATCATTTGTGGTATGTTGTGCAGCATTTCTGCAATGATTATTCTTTCTAAATTGTCTGGTGCTAATGCAACTATGGCTAGTGGCTATGATATGGACAGCATTACGGCTTGCGTTGTTGGTGGAATTTCTTTGATTGGCGGCCGCGGTGATATATTTGGTTGCTTCCTTGGCGTTTTGCTTATGGGGGTTATTTCTAATGCATTGAACATTATGGCAGTGCCCGTGTTTTATCAAGAAATTATCTCTGGTTGCGTATTGTTGATGGCAGTCATACTTCGTAGTAATCCCGACTATAAGAAAATCATTAAACGTATTCGTTCTTTTGTGGCGGCTAAGTCCCTCAAGAGTGAATAATAAATTTCAAAATAAACGGAGGAGAAACAAATGAAAAAAATTATTGCAATGGCATTATCCCTTGCAATGCTTCTGACGATTGTCGGATGCAGATCCAACACTTCAAACGATAGTCCAAACACTTCCCAAAACAATACTAACGTGACTCAGAATGATACTGCTGATTCCGAAGGAGTTTCCGGTGGCTCCAAGGTTACTGGCAAAGAAATTGGTGTAATTATTGCTGGACTGGAGACCTATTATAGTTATGGACTGTCCGGTATGAAATGGGCAATTGAAGCTTCCGGCAATACTATTATTGAGCGAAATTCTGAAGGAACCCCTGTCAAAGAATTGCAGAATGTTGAAGATTTGATTTCTTATGGAGTAGATGCCATTCTTATTGAAACTACTGACGGTGGTGTAGGCCAGCAGGCTTGTAAACTAGCTAATGAAGCAGGTATTCCTATTTTCCTTGTTGACTGTTCGGTTAATGAGGGAGAAGGTAAGCCTGATGGCCAAGTTGAAGTAAATCAGTATGAATATGGCATCATGGCCGCTAATTATATCATTGATAACGACCTTTCTGGTGACTTTGTTGTCATTGGTGGTATTGCGGGTTTGCCTGGTAACGAGCAACAGCAGGCTGGTTTCCTGGAAACTATCGCAAATGACCCTAAGAGTACCATGCTTGGTGAAATTCTGTATGCGAACTGCGATCGCATGCAGGGTGAAGAAGTTATGCGCGATTATCTTTTAATGTATGATCATATCGACTTTGTTTATACAATCAACGAAGAAGAGGCATACGGGGCTTCTCTGGCTATCGCAGAGGCTGGTAGATCTGATGAAATCAAAGTTATTTCTGCTAACGGCTCTCCTGTAGGAAAGGAGATGCTTGAAAAAGGCACTCTAGAAATTACAATTGGTATGTCCCCCACAGAAAATGGTATTTTGTCCGTCATCAAGTGTCTTGATTATCTTGATGGAAATCCTCAGGAAGTTCGCACAGAAATGCCTCTTGTTGTTTTGACAAAAGCTAATTTGGACGAGTACACATTCTGGGAACTGGAATATCAGGCTGAAAAATATACCCCGATTCTGAAGGAAATGGGTTACTTTGCGGAGTAATATAGCAGAAGAAGTTAAGCTTCGTTTCCAACGCAATCGGTGGCTTTCATAGCCACCGATTGCAATTTTCAACAAGAGAGGTTCAAAAATGAAATTTGGTTTAAATTCTTTATGCTGGAAATCCCCGTTCTCAAGTGAAAGCTTGAACTTGCTTCAAAAAGCGAAAGACATGAACTTTGATATTTTTGAGATAGATGTTGAGGATGATTTGCTTATAGACTGCAAGGCCATCCGTAAAGCGGCGGAAGAAGCAGGAATCGGCATTACCATTGCTGGAGCGTTCGGGTCTAGTCGTGATATGAGCGCCGATAATGAAGCAGTACGTTTAAATGCTGTATCTTACGTAAAGCATTTAATAGATTTTGCTGTGGAACTTGGCAGCCCATATGTGGCTGGTAATATGTATGCCGCAGCAGGAGATTGCCGCCGGCGTAGCAATGAAGAAAAAGCCGCGCGTTTTGAACGTGCGGTGCGTTCCATTCAAGAATGTGCGGATTATGCCGCTGCTCATGGTATCAAACTGTGTATTGAACCCCTTAATCGCTTTGAAACAGATATGATTAACACAGTGAGCCAGGCAATAGAACTTCTCAATGTAGTTGGTAAAGATAATGTGGGTTTACTTTTAGATACATTCCACATGAATATTGAAGAAGAAAATATGTATGATGCAATTCGTGCAGCTAAGGGACATCTGATTGATTTTCATGCATGTGCAAACAACCGTGGCACCCCGGGTAAGGACAACTTAAACTGGTCGGAGATTCGTAAGGCTTTGCGAGACATAAACTATGACGGCATTTTGGTTATTGAATCTTTCACACCAGACTGCGTAGAAATAGCAAAAGCTGCATCTATGTGGCGTCCCTGGGCAAGTTCGCCAGAAGCACTAGCGAGCGATGGTGTAAAATTTCTGCGAAATATGTTTGAATGACAAAGGAGTCAACTATGAAAATCGGATTTTCTACTCAGGAAATATCTCGTCCTGATGTCATGGAGTCTCTGAAAGCATTAAAGAATTATGGCTTTGACAGTTTACAATTCAATATGCTTACTGTTTTGAGTAAAGAGTTACCCGATGAAATCCCTGATTCCATCGTAGACGACATTGTTGCCGCTAAAGAAGTCACTAATCAAGAGATTGTAGCCATTAACGGTACATTCAATATGATTGATGTGAACCTAAAAGAACGTCATCGTGGAATTGAGAATTTTTCAAAGATTGCTTCAATTTGTGGTCGCTTGAATTGCAATCTTATCACTCTATGTACTGGTACCCGTAACCAAGATTCTATGTGGATGGGACATCCAGATAATCAATCAACGGAAGCGTGGAGAGATCTTCTTTACACTACAGAACAGTTGTTGGAAATTGCTGAACGATATGATGTCAACTTAGGTATTGAAACTGAGTACTCCAATGTAATTAATACACCTGAACGTGCTGTTGAGTATATAAAAGAAATGCAGTCTGATCGAATGAAGATTGTTATGGATTGCGCTAATCTGTTCCACCCCGGCATGGCGAAGCCAGAGAAAGTCCGTGATGTCATCCAGCACGGTTTTGATTTGTTAGGCGAATATGTGCAGGTCGCCCACGGTAAAGATATTTGTGCTGGAGAGGGGATCTGTTTTACAGCGGCTGGTCTTGGCATTATTGATTTCCCATTCTTTAAGGAAAAACTTGAGGAAATTAAATATATAGGTCCTATGATTTTACATGGTTTTAAAACAGAAAACCAGTTTGCCCCTAGCGTCGCATATCTTAAGAAAATTTTCTGATAACAGGAGGAAATATAAATGTATCAACTGTTCGATGCATCTTTTTTTCGAGTTAAGGGAACTGTTCAAGAACTAGCTCCAATGGTTGCTAAACATGGAATGGGTGGTATTAATGTCCCGGTGGAAATTCTGGAAGATGTCAATTTGGCTCGCAAAGCAGCTAAATGTGTTTATGACAACGGCCTACAATGGGGACTCCTTCCTACGCCGGTAGATTGTCTATCTGGTTTTGCTACCGACGATAAAATGTTTGATGAAGGTATGGAGAAACTAAAGCGATGGGCAGAGATCGGCGAAAAAATTGGTGTCAAACGTTCTTATAACCACGTTATTCCTGGTAGTGATACTATGTCTTTTGACGAAAACTACGAGTGGCATGTTAGACGTGTAAGTGAAATCTATCACATTTTAAATAATCATGGCATCCAGTATTCTTTGGAATTTATTGGCCCCGTACCTTTGAAGAAGAGTTTTAAGTATCCATTTTTTGATTCAATTGCTGGTGTTCTATCTATTGCAGACGCTATCAGCAGTGATATTGGTTTTCTATTCGATACTTATCATTGGTATTGTGGTGGCGGTAGAATGGATGACCTTTATTATGCGTCTGCTCATGTCGACCGCATGGTTTGTTTTCACATTAATGATGGTATAGTCGGTCGTACTAGAGAACAACAAGAAGATTTAGAGCGAGCAATGCCTATGACTACAGGCATTGTAGATTCTTTGACTCCCTATAAGCTGTTCCAGAAATGTGGTTACTCTGGTCCTGTTATGGTAGAACCAATCTATCCTTTGTATAATAAATTTGAAACAATGCGTGCGGAGGATGTAGTGATAGAAGTGGCAGCAGCTTATAAGCATATGGAGAATTTACTCAGAAAGGAGTAATCTCATGAAGACCATTATTTGTTATGGTGATTCAAATACATGGGGTTTCTCTCCGAAAACTCAAACCCGCTATTCACGTGATGTCCGTTGGACGGGGCAACTTCAGGATTCTTTGGGAGAAGACTATTTAGTAGTAGAAGAAGGTCTAAACGGCCGGACTACTTGTTATGATGATCCAATTTTCCCGCAAAGAAACGGTGTAAAAGGCATCTTTGCTTGCATGGAAACCAATTATCCTGCAGATTTGGTCATTATTATGTTGGGTACAAATGATTCGAAAAAGCACCTGAAAGCTACAGCTTTTGCGTCTGCTAAAGGGATTGAAATGATTGCAAAGCAGATTTCCCAAGGCTGCTATGGAGTAGATGGGAATTCACCTGAAATTTTGGTTATTTCTCCGATTCTGGTTGGCGATACAATTACTGATGTTTGGACAGGCGCAGAGTTTGATGAGCATAGTGCTGAAATGATTGCAGAGCTTAGTGCGGAGTTGCAAAAAATGGCTAAACAAAATGGTTATCATTTTATGGATGCTGGATTAATTGCAGGGCCAGATCCACTTGATTCCATACATCTTAATGTCCACGGTCATACCCTTCTCGCGCAAGCCATCAAAAATAGAGTTCTACAAATCTTAAATGCTTAGGTAAAAGGGCGATAACATGAAGTATGGTATTTATTATGCTTATTGGGAAAGTGAATGGGGCGGAGATTTTCTACCCTATATCAAAAAAGTGAAAAAACTAGGGTTTGATATCTTGGAAGTCGCCTGTGGGGATTTCACACAAAAGGATACCGCTTATTTCCGCGAATTAAAGCGCGTGTCAGAAGGTGAAGGGATTATTCTCACCGGCGGTTATGGGCCTAAACCTGAACACAACTTAGGATCAGCAGACAACTCTATAGTTAATTGTGCATTCAACTATTGGCGTGATGCTTTACACAAAATGGAGTTGGCTGGAATCGACCGAGTTGGTGGAGCACTATATTCCTATTGGCCTGTAGATTATTCCAAAGGTATAGATAAATCTGCTGACATGCAGCGAAGTGTGGAGAACATGATGCTCTTAGCAGATATTGCTATAAACCACGGTGTCACACTGAATATGGAGGTTCTCAATCGCTTTGAGGGCTACATGCTTAACGATTGTGCCGAGGCTATCCGTTATGTCAAATTAGTAAATAAACCCAATGTTAAAGTCATGTTGGACACCTTCCACATGAATATTGAAGAGGACTCGCTAACGGAAGCTATCCGTGAAGCAGGTTCATTGCTTGGTCACTTCCATGTGGGAGAGGCAAACCGTAAACCGCCTTTCGCAAAAGGACGAATTTGTTGGGAAAATATCGGTGATGCATTAATGGATATTGGCTATGAGGGGTACGTTGTAATGGAGCCATTTGTAAAAATGGGCGGTCAGGTAGGCAAGGATATTTTTATCTGGCGAGATCTTTCTAACGGTGCAACCGAAGAAGATTTGGACCGCTCAGCCGCTGATTCCCTCAAGTATCTAAGAGGTCTTTGGGAAAGCTGAAAATTTATTGAGGGTGATTAGGAGGGACATTATGTTTGATGTTGTGGCGATTGGCGAAATGCTGGTGGATTTTACCCAGGAACGGAATAACGCTGATGGTTATCCTATTGTCGCAGCTCATCCAGGAGGAGCAGTTGCTAACTATCTTGCTCCTTTGGCAAAGTATGGTTTATCTACTGCGCTGATTGCAAAAGTTGGTAATGATGCCTTCGGGAGACTCCTATCCACATCCTTACAATCTGCTGGGATTAATAGTAAGTTTGTTTCTCGTACAAGCAGTGCTTTCACAACCTTGGCGTTTGTTACCCGGGATGAATACGGAGAGAGAGAATTTTCTTTTGTCCGGAAGCCTGGTGCTGATACGTTATTGGAATTGGGAGATATCGACTTCTCTGTCTTAAATCAATCAAGGGTACTTCATTTTGGCTCTGTATGCATGACTGATGAACCTTCGCGAAGTACGCACTATTCAGTCGTGAATTATGCCAAAAAAGCTGGTCTACTGATTTCTTACGATCCTAATTTGAGGGAATCTTTGTGGCAAAATCTCGAGGAAGCTCGAGACCAAATTCTATGGGGACTATCACAAGCGGATATAATTAAAATTAGTGATTCTGAATTAGAATTTCTTTATGGATTATCCCCCAAAGATGGTGCCACACAGATTTTTTCTGATTTTTCTCCAAAGCTTGTTTTTGTAACTTGTGGTAAACACGGTTGCTATTTTAAAAGCCTTCGAGCAGATGGACATGTACCAAGTTTAAAAGGGCTTTCGGTGGTTGACACAACAGGTGCAGGGGATATTTTTGGAGGTTCAGCTATGTATGCAATTTTGCAGAGCGGAAAACAGTTGGAGTTATTGAATGAAGATGACCTGCTTTATATTACAACATTTGCATGCACATCTGCTAGCCTTTCAACTACAAAACTTGGCGGATTATCTAGTGTTCCCACAATGGATGAAGTTTTCATCAAAATGAATTAATCTTCTATTTTAATGGAAATGGGGCGTTTCAGGTTTCTGAAATGCCCCATCGTCCTCTCCGTCAAGGGGCTCAATGTAAATAGCGAATGGCAAATTCTATTAAAAAGGTCTCTACATTCCGGCGGGGCTGAGCACCCTCGCCGCTGGCGTTGAGCACTGCGGTAAAATGTTGATATGCGCCGTTTTTACGGCGTAAATATCTGCAAGGAGGTCATCTGTATGACCAATTACCGCGAGATCCTCAGGCTCCACAGTCTGGGACTCAACAAGACCGAGATTGCATCAAGTTGCCAATGCGCTCGGAATACTGTGGCAACAACACTGCAACGTGCAGCGAACAGCGGCCTGCAATGGCCGCTGCCGGAAGAAATGTCGGACAAGCAGCTCTCTGAGCGTCTGTTCCCGTCCAGCGCCTCCAAACCCGTCTACAAGATGCCGGACTACGCCTATGTCCACAAGGAGCTCCAGCGCAGTGGTGTCACCCTGAACCTGCTGTGGCTGGAATACTGCGACCAGTGCCGCTCTGCGGGCGAGCTCCCGTACCAGTCCACCCAGTTCAATAAGTATTACGCCGACTATCTGGCAAAGTCCAACGCCACCATGCACCTGAATCATAAGCCCGGCGAGGTCATGCAGGTGGACTGGGCTGGCGACACTGCCTCCGTTATTGACACGGGCACTGGTGAGATCATCCCGGCCTATGTGTTCGTGGCAACGCTTCCGTACAGCGGCTACAGCTATGTAGAAGCCTTTTTCTCCATGAACCAGGAGTCCTGGACTACTGCACATGTAAACGCCTACAAATACTTCGGTGGTGTCACCCGGATCATCCAATGCGACAACCTGAAAACCGGTGTGCAGAAGCACGGAAAGGACGAGGTCATCCTCAACAAGTCCTACTCCACCATGAAAGCAGACTTGTTTAGGCAGGTCTGCTTTTCTTATGCCTCGATGCAGACGTTCGTTCTCTCATTTGCGCCGCCGCTGCACGCGGCCTGCAACTGTTGGAATTGCTCAAAGGAAACGTTGAACTCGACCTCCAGCGTATAGTCGCGGTAAACGCGGACGGACTTGATAAACTGCGACACGATCATTTTCTTGGCCGCAAAGTTGCAGTTGTCATAGAGGTCTGCCCATGTTTTCAGCTTGTCGTACTCCTGCTGCTCTGTCTCCATGTCTGCGGTACGGCGCTCAAGCTCCTGCCGTGCCGCTTCTGCTGCCTGTGACAGGGCTTCCACATCGGCCTGCGCTTTGTCGATCAACTCGTTCAGCAGGTCAACATTCAACCGGCTCTCCCCGCGAATGACCTTGATGGTTTCGTTTCGGTAATCCTCCAACTCGCGGCGTTTTTCGCTCAACTGCATTTCAGCCATATTGCACCTTGCCCGCGCCAGTTCCACGGCCTTTTCGTGCTGCTGGGCAATCACATCATCCTGTGAGGCCATCTTGATCTGCGCGAACTGATGGCGGATGATTTTCTCCACGATACCGTCCAGCTTTGTAACACCATAACCGGATTGTCCGTCACACTCGCCGGGGTGTCGCAGGTTGTAGTGGCACTGATAGCGGCAGCGTATCTCGCGCCGAACTGTACCATCCTTTTGAATGGCCTTGCGCCCGCTGGTGGTCAGTGTCAGGCGGTTTCCACAGTGTCCACAGAAAATGTTGCCCACCAGCAGGGACTGCCCTTTCATGTTCAACGGCGTGTCTGCGTGATGGGTAGCCCGCGCCGCCATCAACTGTTGGGCGGCGTCAAACGTATCCTGGTCGATGATTTGCAGTTCGGGTATACGCTCCGATGTAGCATCGCCATTGTGGAGTTGGCCGACATAGATGGGATTTTTGATGATACGATTGATGGTGGTGTTGGGAAAATTCCTTCCATCGGCCTTGCGGATACCCAGCTCGGTCAGGTAGCGGCACAGACGTTGTGCGCCGTAGCCTTCGTGAACGTATTTATAGAAAATCAGCTGAACGATCTTTGCGGCATCATCGTCAACAGTGAGGTCACAGACCTCTCTGTTGCGCTTGTTGATACGACCACGCTTTTCCAATCGGTAGCCGTATGGGATAGAGCCGCCGGTGGACAGGCCGTCTTGTGTCAGCTGCTCCATGCGGGTCTTGACGCGGACGGAGGTTTTTATGCTCTCACCCGATGCCTGCCAATAACGTATGTAGTTCAGCAGCTTGTCAACGTGGTTGTCAAACCGTTGTTGCCCCTCCACGGCACTCCAGACTTCAATACCGTTGCGGACAAACCATTCCACAACAAAGGGCGTTTCGTCGTCACGGCGGCCAAGGCGGTCAAACATATAGACCAGCAGGACATCAAATTTGCCCTGTACGGCGTCCCGCTGGATCTCCTGCACGGCATCACGGTCTTTGGCAGATACCTTGTAGCCGGAAATGCCCTTTTCGTAGAACTCATTTTCAATATGCCATCCAGAATGGCAGTTTACAAATTCTCTGCAAAACTGCTTTTGCATGGGAATGTCATCTTTTTCCACCTGTCCCACGGTAGAAACGCGGTACAGGCAATATACTCGCTTTATGTTTTCCATGTTACATACACCTCATTTCCCCACCGGAAAATGGTGTGTACGCCAGCTCCCGCAGAGCGTCGGTACGCTCGTTGCGGATGACCTGCTTGCAGAAGGAGTCAAAGGTCTGCTCCGTGTAGGCGTAAAAATCTGTGAGTTTCATAGTCGTTCTCCTGCTGTCTTTCGTTCTGATGTAGCTATCGCGGACAGGAACGGCAAAACCCGAAATTCTCCCGAAAAGTAGCAGTAAAGTTACAAAAGGCTTTTGCGTTCGGCTTTTTTCGCAAAAGCGGGGTGAAAAAAGGCGTCTCAAGTTGAGACGCCTTTTTCGACAAAAATATATAGCAAAAGAGGGTGCAGTATGCACCCTCTTTTGCCGAAAACAATGGGCAAAGTCTACCCCCGCAATATTACTTACTCTCCGCCAATACCAGCTTCAGCAATTCGTAGGTACGCCGAGAAGACGCGATGCTAAGATGCTCACGCGGCGTATGGACATCTCCCATATCCGGCCCGATAGACACGCAATCCAGATTGGGAATACTGTCGGAAAACAGGCCACACTCAATACCGGCATGGACAGCTTCTACCGTGGCTTCCTTGTTAAAGAGCTTCTTATATGCAGCCAAAATGGTGTCCTTCACAACAGAATGAGGGTTGTATGCCCAACCGGGGTAATTACCATCCGTTGTGGTCGTACCGCCAGCCAACTTGACGATAGCGGCGATCTTCTCAACAATCCATTCCTTCTGCGCCGTGATAGAGCTACGAACCGTATTACTGAACGTAAGCGCGTTCTCTTCCAGCTTCAAAGTGCCAAAATTGGTCGACGTCTGCACAAGGCCAGGCATATCGATGCACATGGCCTGTACGCTGTCAGGAAGCGAAACTAACACCTGCCACACTTTTTCAGTCCCAGCTTGCGTAAGTACTTCAACCGTTCCGGTCTTTCCCGCAACCGCGTTGACCTGCATATTGGGTTCAGCCGTTGCGTATTCACTGGCATACTGCGCTCCCAGCTTCCCCACGATCTCACATACGCCTGCGGCCTTGCCCGGCTCAACTATGATCTGTGCAGAACTCGAAGCAGCAATAGCCGTTTCACGAGAACCACCTTCCAGTGCCGCCAGTCGGAAATCTTCCTTAGCCGCCAGCTCACAGAGCATGCGCCCCATCAGTGCGTTAGCGTTTGCGCGCCCTTTATCAATCTCAACACCGGAGTGGCCGCTGGTCAGCCCTTTGATCACAATATCAACCGCCGCGCCAGTAACCGCTTCGCGTGCAACCGGCACTGTACTGCGAACATTGACACCGCCAGCACAGCTGCACATCAAGATTCCCTCATATTCGGAATCCAAATTGATGAGCTTGTGACCCTTCAACTGGCTGCAATCCAACGCAAATGCGCCAAGCATTCCGATTTCCTCATCAGCAGTGATAAGCGCTTCAATAGGCGGATGTGCCAAAGAGTCGTCAGCCAGAATCGCAAGGATCATAGCCACGGCGATACCATTGTCGCCGCCCAGCGTCGTTCCTTTTGCACGAATCCAATCGCCGTCAATCACAGGCTGGATTGCATCCTTTGTAAAGTCAAAGTCCAGCCCTTCTTCTTTCTCGCAGACCATGTCATGGTGGCCCTGCAGAATGATCGTGTCGGCGTTTTCGTACCCTGCACTGGCAGGCTTACGGATAATCACATTATTGGCCGCATCCCGGTAGCTCTCCAGCCCATGCTCTTTGGCAAAACTTACCAAGTAGGACGCCACACCATCTGTGTTGCCTGAACCGCGGGGAATAGTGCAGAGTTTCTCGAAATACGAAAATACATTTTTCGGCTCATAGTTAGCAAGCACGCTCATGTTTTTTCCTCCTTATTTACTTTCGCTCAGGTGGGGTCATATACGTCAACCGGCTCTGCCGCAGGCCCATCTTGGCGTACACCTCACACAGTTTCAAAGCGGACTGTGCCGCCTCCAGAACAGGAACATCGTAGCCCTCGGCCAACAGGTCATGCTTGATGCGTTCTGCCACATCCACAAAACCTGTGCAGCCCATAACGATTGCCTGTGCGCCATCCTCTCGGATAGCAAGAAGGGACTGTTCGACCAATGCCTTGCAGAGCTTCTCATGATCCTGCAATTCCTCTACCGGGATGTTGACATTGCGGATGCTGACAATACGGCCATTCAGCTTAGCCTTAGACACATTCCCTTCCATAAGAGATACCACATGCGGCATCACCGTCACGATAGAGATATTATCAGCAAGACCCAGCGCAAAGTGCGTTGCGGGTTCAAAGCCGCCAAAAACAGGAATATTCACATACTCACGTGCTGCCTTAACCGCAGGGTCGCCAAAGCAGTTGATAAAGATTGCCTGGAAACCGTCTTCTTCTCCCTTTTTGGCAAGTCTCAGAACATCCGCCGCGGCCAGAGCCTCATCATACTCGCACTCGATAGAGGGAGGGCCGGAAGTGATCTGATATGTCTGCACTTCCGCATCAGGCTCCAGGTATTTGCACATGTATTTGAACATTTCCGGTGTCAGCACGTCTCCCGTGACAGGAAGCAGATTCAGGATTTTAACGCCCATTACAATTCACTCCTTTTCAGCAGTCTGTGTAAGTTTCAGGTTCATCGCATAAATAGGATTGATCTTCTCATTCTTGATGATCAATGCGCCAAGGCAGTAAACAACAATGGCCACGACAATACCCATAAGCGTGGGTACAAAGAATGTTCCCCACTTCGCAACAGCGGCACCTGCCAGCCATGCTACAACACCGATCCAGTTGACGCCTTCAAACGGCTCCCATAGATCCGCACGGCCTCTGCCCATGATCCAATAGTCGGCAATAGCAACGCCGGCGACAGCAGGAACCAGTGCCGCAATAATATTCAAGAAGCCTGCAAACACATCAGCGATACCGAGCAGAGCCAGCGCTGTTCCCGCAGCTCCAGCGATGAGTGTAACAAGCGCACGCCGACTATCCTTCAGCTTGAACATATTGCAAATAGCGATACCAGCAATATAAGCATTACCTGTGTTCGTCGTCCAAGTCGCCAGGATCAGCACCAGCATGCCAATGATGGGAAGGCCAAAGTTGGAGAACACCACGGACAGATCGTAGCTGCCTGCGGAAACCGCCAGGAAACCACCGATAACCAGCGCACCAATACCCGCAGGCAGGACACCCACGATGCAGGAGAGAATAGTATCCTTACGGCTCTTGCCATAACGGGTATAATCACCACAGGTGACCGCGCCGGAGGCAAAACCCGCCACAGCCAGCGTAATTCCGTAAGTCCAGCCAAGGAACTCAGGCGGCTGATAAGCTGTCACGGCGGCAGCGGCACCACGCATCAGCGCAGAGATAACGCCCCAAATGAGCATGATAAACAGTGCCGGAACAGATACGCGATTCAAGAAGTCAATGAGCTTAACACCGTAAACCGATGTAATGAACATCAGGCAGCCCCAAATGATACAGGACAGCCACAGCGGGAAATCAACGTGCAGGTATCCACTCATGATATTGCAGAAGCTCGTAGCACACAGAGCTGTCTGAGAACCAAACCAGCCTATATTGCTGATGGCAATAATGAGTGACACAAGGAAAGATGAGCCGCGTACACCGTAAGCGCGTGAAATCGCAACTGTGCAGGGCAATCCCAAATCGGAGCTTTGAATGCCCATCAAGCACATATAGAACACCACGATGACGTAGCCGATGACCATGCACAAGCAGGACTGCTTGAAATCCATACCTGCCATGACCATGCTGCCCACCATCAGCGCGGGAATACAGATGACACTGCCCGCCCAAATAAACGCCAAGCTCCACCAAGGACGTCTTTCACTCTCAGGCACCCGCGTCAATGTCGTGGTTTCCATTGCGGAATTGGTTTTCTTTGTCCCATTCTCTTCCATATCCTTTTCCCTTCTTTCATTTTAGTGTTGTGAGGTGAGTGGGGGGGGAGTGCCGAGAGAATTGGCACTCCCCCCCGAAAATGTACGCTTAGTAACGAACCTGGTCGCCCTTCATGCCGACCTTCTTCAGCTCAGGCAGCCAGCACTCATAGGGCTTGCGGTCAGCATCCCACCAGTTGGGATGGGCAGGCGTCATAGTGACCAGCACCTTCATTCCGACCTTGGTATCCGCATTGGTCAGAGGCATCAGCGTATCTGTATCGATCATACCGATACCATCAGGGGCGGTCATAATGGTTGCACCCTTTTCGTCGCGCAGGATGAGGTTTTCATTCTTGAAGTCGATGAAGTACTTATGGCCATCTTCGCCCTTGACCACCGTCGTACCAAAGTCAAAACCACCCTCAGCCTTGATGTCCAGCTTTTCAATGGTCCCATGGCAGAACTCACGCACCTCAAATGCCTTCTTCAGCTCAGTCATCAGATCGCCGCCATTGGTCTTGACAGACAGGATAGCCTTGCCGATCTTCTGCGCCTTGGTCACGCAGCCGGGAACCAGCGCCTCACGCATCTCCGCCTTGTTCATACCCCAGGTAGAGAAGCCGATACGCATATCATACAGCATGCACAGCGCACGCGCAATCTGCTCACCGGAATGGTCGCTGATGGGATAAACGGCGACCTCATCACCATACAGACTACCCAGACCCATGGGCTTGGGCGGATGATTCCAATAAGCCGTCAGCGTGGTGTTCAGTTCCGGGCAAGCGCGGCCATTGCAGTCCACATCTACCATCTTGATACGCTTGGCGGGATCTTTGTCGGACAGGATAGCTACCAGCATAGGCGTGAAGGTGTTAAAGCCACCCATCTCGCCAGACTGGAGATACTTGACTTCCTTGCCTTCCGCAATAAATGCCTTCTGGAATGCCTTAAACGCATGCACAGCGTCAGGGCCAAAAGCAGGCTTGTTGGGATCCAGCATAGCAACCGGAGAACCGAGGCCGCAAACCACGGCAGCATACTCGTTATCGCCGATCTCGTCCAGATCCAGCAGGTCAACTTCGATTTTATTGCCGCCCTTCTTCAGACCGTCCAGCATTCCGAGTCCCTGCTTCAGAGAACCGCCGCCACCTGCACCCAGCAGTGTTGCGCCATACAGAACCTCGATAATATCCTGCTCATAAAGTTTTCTCATCTTCGCTATCTCCTTTACTTAAATATTTTTACTTACTTGATATGTTCGCCGGTATAGTTGATCTGCGCGCCGTAATACTCGGCATCCTTCAGCGTCTTCTGCCAGCAGCGGTACGCATGCTTATCCTTCGCCCACCACTTCTTGTCGGCAGGAGAAACGATAACGTCAACGGACATACCAATCTCGGTCGTAGAATTATCAACAGGCAGATAATAGGGCTTGCCATTTTTATCCAGACGGCAGAACACGGAAATCAGCTCCGGGGCCGTGATCAGCACATTCTCTTCCGTCGGCTCTGTTCCCTTATACACATAGAGGTTCTCGTTCTGGAAGCAGATCGTGTAGTCCTCGCCCGTCTCCTCGTCCCAAATAATTGTCCGACCCAGATCGAAACCATGAACGACCTCGATGATCTTATCCTTGATCTTTCCGCGGATTATACGGCGGCAAGTATATCCAGCATCATTCAGAACACCAGCCAAATCGAGTTCGGGCATCTTCTGAATCGTCTTGATATTTTCGCCAATCATTTCGGCGGTGCTTACACAACTAAGCACACTGTTATCCTTGAGTTCATTCACGCTCATGGCCCAGGTCGAGAAACCAACCTGGGAATTGTAGATCTCACACAGCTTCCGGCAAATCGCCTCGGATTCGGTGTCGGTCTCACACTCGATAATGCACTCGGTGCAAGCCTTCCCCTCGACAGTGGGCAGCGCACCCAATCCGACAGGATTAGGAGCGAAACCACGCGCAGCGCTCAGACTGGTATTGAGTTCGGGAACAGCTCTTCCGTTGGCATCAAAATCGAGCAGCCCGATGGAAGCGCCGCCCTGCTGCTTTGCGATGATGGAGACCAGCATCGGGACCATTGTGTTCATACCGCCCATCTCGCCGGAATACAGATACTTGATCTTCTTGTCATGCAGCAGCATTGCCTTCTTGAATGCATCAAAGCAAGCCACTCCATCCGGGCCAAAGGTGCCATTCTCCTTGATTTTCTGCGGAGACCCCAAGCAGGCGACCATCGCGCCATAAGTGGAATCTCTTTCTTCTTTAGCGATCTCGTCCATGGAATACAGGTCAATGGAATACGAACCCGTCGCCTGCTTTTCCAGCAATTCACGGCCTGTATCCAGCGGGCCACCGCCACCTGCGCCAAGGAAAGTCGCTCCAACCATGATGTTGTCAATCTCGTTAGCTGTAAGTTTACGCGGCATCTTGAAGACCTCCTAAAAGATAATTTCTGTGTGCAACACGCACAACAGTTTGTACTACCATTGTAAATTCTGTTGTGCAGATTGTATTTATCATAAGGGCAAAAGAAAAGCACGGCAGTTTTGTCTGTTTAGACAAAACTGCCGTGCTGAGCCCTTATACTCCGTTTTCACTGTTCTTCATACGATTGATCGCAACCGCGATCAGAAGTGGATACGCGTCCGTGGGTTTAGATGGCGAATATCCCGTATGATCACGAATAGCGTTCAATCGATATTTCACCGTGTTGAGGTGGCAACAGAGCGCTTTTGCAGTGTTAGAGACGTTACTTTCATAGTCCAGCAAATATGCTGTCAGCGTTGCCAACAATTCTGGCGTTTTTTCAATATCTTCTATGATCTTCAAATAGCGGATTTGTGCTTCCCTGCACTCCGCTTCCTTTGTGCATATCTTGGCAAATGCAATATCCGATAAACGCAAAACGCACTTTTGCGGATAGATACTTTTTGCATCACAAGCATATTGCGTTACATCAAAGTATGCGTTATGAACATCATTCGTCGTATTAAGACAATCGCAGCAGACCACTCTATAATCACTGCAAGCGTCCGCCAATTCATTTATAAAGTCCTGCACAATGGCATCCCGTTCGCCCGCTGTTTGAGGTGCATGAGCAAAAACGATCATATTGGATTCGTAGTAACCGGCCAAAACTGTTTTATATATACCGGAAAAGTAGTCCGTGCATTTCCTCAACAACTTTAGATTTGGCTGGGAATGATCGATAGACTCAAACACCCACACCTGATCAAATTCCGCAACGTTGATTTGAAATAGCTCAGCCAATCGTTTCATCTTCAGCGGATCATCATCAACGATTGCTCTCACCAGCTCCGATGTCACAAATTTCCCCAAATCTCTGTTCCAAATGTGGCTGTACAATTGCACAAATTCGCTTGCCTGCCACAAATCTTCCCGCGGCAACGGTTCATTGTGCTTAAATGTATAGAGGTCAAAACCGTCTTCATGTTCCAACAGAGTGGGGCAGTGTTGTAAATAACCTTCACCATCGGCCAAAGGAATTTTTGCCATCTGCTCCCCTTGGATTTTGGGGACATGCTTTCTCAGTTCTTTATTTAGTATTGCCGACAACGATTGAGGCCAGCAAACGATGTTGCTTATTGCCTTCTTGTAGTCCGTCAGAATGACCGATGCCTGGAGATGGTTGCTCAGCATACGCAGCAACGTATCTGTATTGCGCTGCTCCGCCGGAAGACTGGAAAAGCGGCGAATGAGTGTGCTGGCATAATTCGTACCCGCTTGTTGATCTCTAAAAATCGCGTGATATATGTCTCCGATCACGTCACTGTATTTATGAGTCTCCACATCTTTCGGCATGGAAATTAGAACAAAGTCAAGCTCGTTGCAGCAGGCGATCACCCTTTCATCCACACGCGGAAGGATCAGGCCAACATAGAATAGAATTAGCCCAACGCCTCCGACGGCATGATACCTTCGAATATTCTCGCATTGGGCATCAATATCATCGACGATAGTGGCAAACGAGGAAATCAACAATTCGTTTCCTTGAAATGTGGTACTCGAAAATAGTTTATCCAGCGTATTTGTAATCCTTCCATACTCCAATACACTGACCGACTCAACAGGGTTAGATAGCCCTGCTCGTCCAGCAAGAATTGTCGCCCCAAACATTGAAGGCAGCTTCATAACGTTAGCAACCGTAATCATCCGCGACACCTCCATCACCGTGAGCCCAGTTATCTGTTTCTATTCAGAGTATAGCACAGCGCATTTTCCAAAGTACAGAGTTAAATTAAAATTTCTGCATTCCGATGGCAAAATCCGTCTCAAAATGAGACTTATTTTGACAGAATTCGGTACTTAGAAAGTTTTACGAAAATCCATTTGTACCACAGCAAGCTCTGTTGGGTGAAGCAGCAATAGCGGTTTGTGTTGCCCCTTGACATAGGCCAAGGCCCTGTCCTCCGCGCTGCCTGTGGCCGGAGTGTCCCTGTCATAGACTGCCAGCACCACGTCCGCAAGGTCGATGATCTTCTTATAGGCTTGCAGCTGCGCGTCCGGCGTGCCAACTTCGCACACAGCAGACAGGTAAGTGCAGACGGTCAGCATATTGAAGTACCTCTCCCGCAGATACGGCAGCGATGTCTATGACGCGGCGCAGGCCATCTACAACGGCGAGGCGTTCGGTGTCGGCACAGAGGGAGACGGCGTGCTGCTGCTCCTGAGTATGTGGGATCGCAGCTAGCGCGGCCCGAAGAAAAAACCTCCGACTCAGTCGGAGGTTTTGTCCTTATTCCCCGTACCGCCGGCGGTACAGCAGCTGCTTCGCCGCCTTCTTCGCCTCCGACACATAGCCCTTTCCGTCGATGACCTGCTGCAGCTTCTCGTCCGAATACTCCCGGAAGTTATACATGAACCGCCCCACCGGGTCGGTGATGGCCTGCTCCTCTGCCTGCCGCTTCTCAAATTCCTCCAACGGCGACGGCGGCGCAAACATCGCCACATACCGGCACACCTCGCAGGTGTAGATCAGCACCTTTATGTGCCGCTCCATGACGGGCAGACTGGGGTCATCCACCGCGGTCAGATAGCTGGCACACCGCGGCGGCATCATTCTCCCGCCGCACAGGGGGCACTGCTTCGCCTCAAGTCCCATCGCTCCGCTCCTTTCTCCGTCAGAACTCCGGCGCGTCCGGCGTCTTATGATACAGCAGCGGCTTGCCCTCCGCGTCCACCAGCACCGTCAGCCCGCCGGAGTTGCCCGCAGCGTGGTAGAGATACTGCACGCCGGTCTCGGTGTCCACCAGCACCTCGTTGCTGCTGATAAAGGCGCTCTCCCCCATGACCTTGATAAAGCGCTGTTCCGTCTTTGCCATAGCTTACGCCTCCTTGCCGTCCTCCACCAGCATCTTGGCGCTGGCGGCCAGTCCGGCCAGCCCCTGGATCTCGCTGGGGATGATGAGCTTCGTGGCCTTGCCGTCCGCCACCTTCTCCAGCGCCTCCAACGCCTTCAGCTTGATGACCTGGTCGTTGGGCGCGTTCTCGTTCAGCAGGCGCATGGAGTCCGCCAGTGCCTGCTGCACCTTCAGGATGGACTGGGCCTCGGCCTCGGCGGCCATGATCTTTGCCTGCTTCGCCGCGTCCGCCTGCAACAACACCGACTGCTTCTCGCCCTCGGCGATGAGCACCTTGCTGGCCTTTTCGCCCTCGGCCTGCAAAATGGACTCCCGGCGCTCCCGCTCGGCCTTCATCTGCTTCTCCATGGCGTTCTGGATCTCGCGGGGCGGCAGGATGTTCTTCAGCTCCACCCGGTTCACCTTGATGCCCCAGGGGTCGGTGGCCTCGTCCAGAATGGAGCGCATCTTGGCGTTGATGGTGTCGCGGCTGGTCAGCGACTGATCCAGCTCCAGCTCGCCGATGATGTTACGCAGCGTGGTGGCCGTCAGGTTCTCGATGGCGCTCATGGGATACTCCACGCCGTAGGTATACAGCTTGGGGTCGGTGATCTGAAAATAGATGACCGTGTCGATCTGCATGGTCACGTTGTCCTTGGTGATGACCGGCTGGGGATCAAAATCCGCCACCTGCTCCTTCAGGCTGACCTTCTTCACCACCCGCTCGATGAACGGCAGCTTGAAGTGCAGACCCACGCCCCACACGCTGTGGAACGCGCCCAGGCGCTCCACCACGTAGGCTTTGGACTGCTGCACGATCTGAATACAGCTGACGATCACCGCCAGGATCAGGATCACGAGAATGATGATGGCAATAGTTCCGGGTGTAGGCATAGTAGTTCCTCCTTATTTCTCTTATATGAATTGTGTATTCCGACTTCTTGATGTCATTCCGAGGGCGCACCGCGCCCGTGGCAATCCGTTTTTCTTTTTATGTCTCCGATGGTCTCTTTTCTTTCCGTAGGGGCGGACGACTCTGTCCGCCCTAACACCGCGCAGCGGTGTCATTCCGAGACCAGTCCGCAGACTGGTCGTGGGAATCCGTCCTCTTTTTATTGCCTCCGGCGGGGTACTTTTGCCATCAGCGGCAAAAGTACCCAAAAACGCCGTTCAAACCTACGGTTTGAAAATCCCTTGCGCGGCTTCACTTATTCGTTATCTCGCTGGAATAAGCCACGCGAACGCTGTGCCGTGCAAATTTCATCTAAATGTTGCATTGTCTCTGCTTCTCTTTTCGCTGCCGCTTTTGCTCTGAAATATAGGCGCACCAGCTTCTACCGTGGCTGAGGTCAGCGGCAGCGGCGCAGACGCAGAGACGATCCTTTTATCCGCACGACAAAGCTAAATCCCCGTGACCGTGCGGTGCAAGCCACCGATAAGCTCAGAACATAGCGCGCAGGAAGTCTTGAAACCTTTGGTTTCAAGCAGACCTTTTGGTCACTTTTGGGGCTGCGGCCAAAAGTGACCCGCGCCGGGGCGCGGAACGCCCCTTTTCGCTGCTGAAAGAAAAGAGGCCGCCGGAGGCAAAAGAAGAACGTGACCCGCGCCGGGGCGCGGAATGTCCCCTTGCCGCAGCTGAAAGAAAAGAGGCCGCCGGAGGCAAATAAAGAAACTTTACACGTCCTTTTTCCGTTTATGCTTCCTCACCAAATGTACGATCCGCGCCACCACGCCCAGAAACACGGCAGCCAGCCCGCCCATCACATACGGCATATCAGCCCTCCTTTTCCACGTACAGCTTTACGCCCTCCATCCGCAGGATACGTACCATCTCGCCCGGCTCGATGACGCTGCCGTTGTCGCTCCGGGCCGTCCAGGTCTTTCCGTCTATATAGACGGCGCCGGTGGGCACGTCGTTGTCAATGCGCTCCGTCACCCGTGCCACGCCGCCCAGTACCCGGTCGGCGTTGGTGGGCTTGATGTCCTTTTTCAGCAGCTTCGTCACCAGCGGCCTTGTCACCGCCAGCGCCGCCACCGACACTGCGAAGAACAGCACCAGCTGTAACCACAGCGGCCCGCCGCACACGGCGGCGATCAGCGCGGCCACGCTGCCCAGCACGAACCAGATGGATGTCAGCCCGGCGGTGGCGGCCTCCACCACGCCGAACACGATGATGGCCGCGATCCCTACCGTTGTCACCATATCCGAATCTCCTCCTTTCAGGAACAGGCCGATGATGCCCGCCAGGGCGGCCACGCCCAGCAGCACCCCTGCGGCCAGCCACTTGTTTTTGGGGGACAGGTTTGTCAGAAACGCGGTGAACGCGCCCTGCAGCGTGGGACGGGGCAGATCGGGCGCCTTCACCGTCTCCGCCGCCTCCGCCGCTGCGCCCGCCGGCACTTCCTCGGCAAACAGCGTATCCAGCGTCACGTGGTAGCGGTTGCAGATGTAGATGATCTTCTCCATCTCCGGGAAGCCCCGCCCGCTCTCCCATTTGCTCACCGCCTGCCGCGACACGCACAGCTCCTCGGCGAATTGCTCCTGGGTCAGCCCGGTTTGGCGGCGCACCGCCGCCAGCTGTTGGCCAAATGACATACCGTTCCTCCTCGTCTCTTGTGATCTCAGTATAGCCGTTCCCGGCCAAAAGTCTATCATCTTGAAGTTGCGCCGCCGGTTTTTCCCGGTTTTTCTCCGCAACCTCAGGTTTACATCTCCCATTATAGCCGATACCCGCCGAAAAAGCCACTCAAAAAATCAGGTTGCGCCCCGCCCCAACTTACGGTATACTCTTTGTATGGGCGGACGACCCTGTCCGCCCATCGTTATCCGCAAGCACTCCTTGCGATTCCGTGCGGGGCGATGCACCCCAAGGGTACTTGCTTCGCTGCGTGGGCATCGCCCCCTACACACAGTCTACCGAAGGCGTGCACGCTATTCTCTGTCATTCCGAGCCAGTCCGCAGACTGGCGTGGGAATCCGTTCCCCGCGCCCGCAGGCGCGGAATCCCCCTGCCTCCCACACCCCGCCGTTATCATCCCTTACATTCCCCCAAATTTTTTCGCAAAAAACCTCGAAATCCATTGACTTTTGCGTCGCATTTCTATATAGTGTAGCTGCCTAATCCATAAAGAAGCGGCGCAGGAACAGATGCGCCGCTTTTTTCTCATGATGCGGGCGCTATTTCACGATGAATGGAGGAGGATAAATGTCCAAAGAGTTGATTCGCCTGCGGGATCTCTGCATGGCGTTTGACGACGAGCTGGTTCTCGATAACATCAATCTCTACATCAACGATTCCGAATTTCTCACACTGCTTGGCCCCAGCGGCTGCGGCAAGACCACAACGCTGCGGATCATCGGTGGGTTTACCACGCCCACCTCCGGCGATGTCACCTTCGACGGTGTGAGGATTAACGACGTTCCGCCCCACAAACGGCAGATCAACACGGTGTTCCAAAAATATGCGCTGTTCCCGCATTTGGACGTGTTTGAAAACATCGCCTTCGGCCTGCGTATCGCCAAAGTGCCGGAGGACGAGATCCGCCAGCGCGTCACAGAGATGCTGGAGGTGGTCAGCCTCAAGGGCTTCGACCGCCGCCGTATCGACCAGCTTTCCGGCGGCCAGCAGCAGCGCGTG
>ERZ779888.1173-NODE-1173-length-27217-cov-8.276231_pt1 | contig 27217 bp, 53 predicted proteins | sample MGYA00511245_ERZ779888 | MGnify/ENA primary metagenome ERZ779888 (study PRJEB29588, sample SAMEA2155255) | human gut metagenome | biome: human gut; feature: human-associated habitat; material: faeces | place: Denmark | collected 2008/2010 ...
TTGGAATAGAATATTTAGCAGATGATGTATCTGATTTGACATTGCTATTTAATTATGGTATATTACTTGCATAAAGAAGTGTTGAGGTTCCCAGATTGGATGGGAAGTTTAGTACTTCTTTTTTATTATAACAGGATAAATAAGTAATTTATTATATTTTCACTAAATTTTTATAAAGTTTATATGTTAAGTCTTGCAAAAGTGTTAATTTAATGTTATCATATAAAAGTAATAATTTTTATGGCGATATTGGTGAAGTGGTTAACACGCTTGTCTGTGGAACAAGTATGCATGAGTTCGATCCTCATATATCGCCCCATTGTGAAATGTGCTCGAACTTTTCGAGTTTGATAAATACTAATCCAAATTGGATTAGTTTTTTTGTTAATAAAACTTATTTTACTCTAAAAAAGTATGGAAACGATAGTAAATATTATTAAAGAAGAACAAGAAGATTATTTAAAAATAAATATTATGTTTTTCTAAATATTCAATTATTTTTCTTTCACCTTTACTTATACGAGAAGAACATTTTTGGCAACCTGTACTTTTTAAAAAGCTATCCAATCTCATATTTTGTATATGCCCGCATTTTAAATGTTTAATTGCTAATTTATCTATACTATTAAAGTTCTCATTAGTTTCAAGCAAAATATACTGATTACACCCGAAGACTTTATCGATACGTTCTTGTAATACTAAACGCTTATCTTTTATTTTATTCAAGTCTTTATCCCCACAAAATGGACAGATAGCTGTTTTCCACTCACTCGGGACACGATAAAAACTATTTCCACAATCTAAACATTTAATTAGCCATTTACCTGTGACTTTTTTATTCCCCTTAATTACCGTAAAACGATATTGTTCGCATTTATTATATAGGCTTTGAATACTTTTTGTCCCGCATAAAGTACATAAATTAGTTCTTCTTTTTGTATATAACGTTGTTCCACTTTTAAAATCTAAAATGTTTTTACATTTATTACATTGGATAGTTACTTTAGAATGAGTATTAGTAAAAGATAAAACAGTAAAGTCTTCTTTAGGATATAACTCTTTTAGATGATTTTCATAATGTTGTAAAGTAGTTTGATACAATTTAATTACTCCTTTTGGTTGCGGATTGGCCTATTAGGCTGTTCCCGCAATTAAAGATTTTATTGCCCGCGCATTTCTACGCGGCGGCACAAATGAACTCTATGCCAGCGCTCTCTTCGTACAAAATCCCGTGCTCGCGCAAGCCACGTGAACTATCTTTACTAATAACAGTTAGGCGTGCGCCGTTTTTAAAGTTAAGTTCAAAGTAGTCGTTGGACTTTTTCTGTCCTTGCTCGCCATCGTCTTCGCGTGTTTTCAATTCGCGTTCAAGGAGTGGCCAATGATGAAAGATTTCTTCAAACTTTTGTTTTGCTGCTGTAATAACAGTACCCTTAACATAAGCTACAACGCAAAGCTGTAAGTTCGATGAAAATACGCAACGAAGAAAGTAAGCAAGATAAGCCGTGAAAGATTTCGACGTACCACGCGTCGCTGTAATAGAAACATTCTTATAACGCGCCACGGCTCGCAAGAAAACGCGTTGATAAGTAAGAAGGTGAAAATTAGGATCTTCTTCGTCATTATGAATAGCATCAAGAAATATATCTGGATAGAGAGTCCAATACTCTAACCACGATTGGTAAGTATCCGCATAGCTATCAACCGCATATTGTGAAAGCATAACCCCCTTATCTATCTCAATACCGTCAATGACTTTAACATTGTCATATAGAGAATTCATCTTCATACTCCACTGCGGCGGGGGTAGGCTCTGCTACGTCTTCTAACCGTTCAGTTAGATTCACCGCATTGCGTTTTTCTTCTACCATTTCCGGTAAAGCACCTTCATTCATTACCAGACGTTTAAGGTAGTTTTGAGAGTTAGCCATAAGAAAGTCAATTGAATCTTTTGGTTCCTGATAGTAATTGGGTTTAAATCCTTTTTTCCCGTAGTACATCATAAGCTCGCCAATGGACTCGAAGGCTGATGCAGTTTTGCTGTTTGCCGCCGTAAAATTAGCAATCTTAATAATGTCGTTGCGAGCGTCCATAAACTTTTTTATATCCGCGCCCGCCCGCAAGCCTTTCTTAATTTGAAGTTCAAGTTCGCAAAGGTCTTTCGCGTGCTCTTCTAGGATAGGAGTTGAAACATTTTGTGTAGCAAGAATACGATTGTAATAATTTTCTAACCATTCTAATTCTTCTTGTGAGTAATCTGTACCCCAACGATTGTACAACTCACGCAAATATTCTTCTTTGAATAATTGAATGTTGCTTTGGCGGTCGCGCATTGCAGCCCATCGCGCATTTTCTGCTTTCCAATCAGGAGAAGAAGCATAAGGGCTGTCGGTATCACCCAGTGCTGCAAGATAAGCAGTAAGTGTATGGGCGTGGTTAGAGGCTTCTAACTGCACCCATAAATCTGGATTAAACGGCAAATCTAGAAACCGCATAAGACGATCCACCGCCGCTAGGTCTTGAGAGGGAGTAGCCCCCTCAAGACAAGTATTGCAAATATGACAACGGTGAGAAGGAAAGTAAGGAGAATTAGTGGCCGCAAAATCAGTTATCGGCTTCTTTTGGCGGCACTTTAGGCAAGTTCTTTCTTTTATAGCGTCTGTCACGTTGTATTAACCTCCTTTCTTGCGCGATACGTTCTGCGCACTCCACGCATATGGGTGCTAGTTGGTCAGCGTAACGCACGTTGTGAGAGAAAAATAAATTGGTTTTTGGTAAATCACGTCCACATTGGGTACATTTCTTGCGCGCACCATCCCATACGTGACTGGCGTGCTGACGAGTTGTGTAAGCCGCAATGCGTTGCGGTATGCGCTCGCCTATGATGCAATTTATGTAATTGACACTTAAGGTACAGCCGTAAAGGCGCTGGAGTGTGCGCTGAATGGATTGGTTAGACGCGCCCGCAAGAGTTTCATCGAGTACGGTACGCCATTGCGGCGGCAAGCAAATGAGAGAAGCGTAACGTTCTAGGTCAAGCAGCAATAGACGAGTGTCCATATAGGGCTTATTCCAAAATTGAGAATACAGGTCGCTGTAAAGACGAATGAGAGCCTTCACGTGCAGGGGGTCTTGCCAATTAAACTTGTGGTGACGAATATGCCATTTCACAAGTTCACCATCGCGCTCCCAATTAGCTATATCTGTGTCTATTGTGCGATAGCAGGTATCTACCTTTCGCTGCCACTGTTCTGGTGTAAGCCAATAGAATGCGTCACTGTCCCAATCCCATTGAGTAGGGCCTGTAGGCGCGATGCTGTGAGCCGCAATGGGAGGTAGGTAAGCATCCTTTAGAAAAAATTGGTCTTTGCGGGTTTGGATAAGATGGTGGCGCATTTTATAATAGCGGTACGACATTGATTGGTCACCTAAGAATGGTTTGATGGCCGCAAGTTGCTCTGTAAGGCGGTCGATGGTTTCCCACAATTGTTGCATACCGGGTATCCAGCCGTCAGTGGTATGGTCTATACGCGTGTGCGGATTAGTATACTTTATAGGTTCGCGCGCAATGGAGAGGGGTTCGCCGCTAGGGTCAGTGAATGCGTCTAGGGACACGTGTTTATCTGATTTTTTGCGAAATGAGCTATAGCGGGTTGTGCCCATATAGGCCAGTCCTTTTTGAAAAAGATTTAAGTCATCATCGTCTTTGCCGCATATAATATAATCAGCCATTTGCTCTAGATCGCGGTCAGAGGGTGTAATGTCAAGGTCTGCTAATATATTTTCAACTGCGGCGCAGCGATCTACGTCGCGGTAAATGGACATATCAAGAGTGTAGGGTTTACGCACATTAGTTCAACTCCTTGAAGAAGTCGGGCTGTGGGCTTCGCCCACCACCCGCTTCTTATATTATAACATAACAAAGCGTAGCAGTCAAGTGTTTAGGTGAAAAATTAAGTTTGAAAAATTAAGTTTGAAGGGAAATGACGAGGACGTATGTTAATTTTGTGTTAACTATAATTATAATTGGTAAACATACCCCCGGTATAATATTAACCTAGACTTAACATATACTTAACATTATTTTAATACGATTCTGTTAACATATATTATACACCCGGTTTACGTATTTTTAACCTGCATATTTATGCAATATACTTGCATAGTATGCAATGAAAAAAACAGGCAGGTTTTTCAACCTGCCTTGAAAGTTTTTTCATTACTATCTGATAATTATATCACTATCACCATATCCTTCCATATGCAGAATGTTTATGATAGTATCAACATTATCCTTTGCAACCGTTATAGACTTGCAACCGCCTGCCCACGTTATAATAACATCACTGTTTACATTCTCTTCCGCTTCCGCGCTGTTTACGTTGAACCGACCGAGTCTGCACTTGACTTCAATATAGTACTCTGTTCCGTCCGCGCGCTTGACGAGTATATCCGCGCTTCCTGCCACTGCACTATTATCGGCTACTACAATCGCCGCTGGATCATATCCTGCAATGACGGTTCGCGCGATTGCTTCTAGCGCCGCAGAACGCGTACCATTTTTCCCGACGTTTATACTCTCATATCTGAAGTCAAACTCTTTCATATACTCGATCTTGCCGCCCGCAGAGCGGATACAACGTTCGAAGCTCGGCGCTTGCAGTAGCTTGATCCTCGGGACGCCGTCGGTCGAGCCGTCGAACAGGTTAGGCGATTTTTCAGCGGCCAAAGCGATACTTTCGCGACTGATCAGATAGGCGTTCAGCAGTTTGGTGCGCGGCCGAGTCGCGAACACGACGTAATAGGAAGCCGGGTTCTCATTCAGATAGTTATGAAGCATAGCATGATTGAATTCCATTGAAAGCACCTCTCTCTCTGTTTCTGACTGTATTATACTACAATCTGCATTGCAAGTCAACCCACTTTACTAACTCTTTACAATGTTAAAAAACAGTAAAATCAGCCTCACGCGCGATTTTCTTAACACAAAATATATTGACAAAACCGGGTTTTGTGGTATAATGGTGGTGAGGGAAAATGCGCATAGAGGGGGTGTTTATATGACTATAACGTCGCATCACCACCGCGCACATTTCCTACGTCTTCTCCGCAAACTTAACACAAAAACCCCTTGACACTTGCTTTTACCTGTGCTATAATTTATATATAACACGGGCGGGGGAGCTGGGACTTGACTTTGAAGGGAGCTGGTAAAGAATGAAAAAACGTTATTACTTGATAAGCTGTGAACGAGGACATCTTGGGCGAGGTAAGGGAGCTACAATCTGTTTTGCTATACAAGCATACAATTTACCGCAAGCAATGAATATTGCTCGCCGAATGCCAGCCGTGAAACATACGAGAATGATTAACTATGGACGTGAAATTACAGAAGAAGAATATATTGAATATAGAAAAGTAAGTGCATATAAAAGATAGACGAGGATTAAATATCCTCGTCTTCTGTTCCTCCGCCGTGTAGCGTGATGCGTTAAACCACGTAAGCGGTTCAATGAAACATCGCAGGAGCAACCACAATCATCACGAACATAAGAGCAAGCGTGAGAGTCATTAAAGCCACATAAGCCGCATACTTGGCGCGCTTAATCACTCTACAAGCAAGTCTCTGCCACTCATACGAGCGACGATAGAAACGCCTGTAAACCGTTGTCTGCCTATGAAGTCTGTCTTGCGCGAACTGGGTCATTGTTGACACCTCTTCTCTCTTTGATGTATATAGTATACCACATTGAAACACTTTTGTCAATAAGATGTAATGTAAAGAGTATGTTATGAACGTCGTGTGAGTTTCACATTATTTACTTGACATTTCAATATGAATGTGCTATAATGTAGATAAGGCAAAAGAAAATAAAGGAGTAAAGTATTATGAGGCTGATTTCTTTTTACAAGGTAAAAGATAAGAAACAAATAGATGCTTGCATTCTGTCAATGAAAAACCGCATTAACTTTCAGTCATCATATGACCGCCATATTAACCCATATAGCAATGACATTTATCTTTCGACCGCTTTTACTAGCGAAGCAGATAAGAAGCTTTTTGAGCGCATAGTTGGCGAGAATGGTGTTGAAATAAAAAGCTTGAGTATGAAACTTTAAGGGGGTAAGAATAATGAGTAAAATGGCGGCGACGATTATAATGGCTCATCTTCCTAATCCAGCAACAGAAAAGAATATTACAATGATATGCGAACGCATAAAGCAAGCTCTTGATATTTATATGGAACAAACAGATAGCTTTGTGCACTTGCTATCCTTTTGCATAGATAGAGATAGATGCTCTATCAACGGAAGATTTCTTTTTGAAACAAAAAAAGATTGTAATCAATTTATAAAGAGTTTCACAAATAATAAAGATGAAGTTCTTTCTTGCTTTACTTATGAGGTGATAGAATAATGGCTCTTAAACGCGGCGAAATGTTATGTGTACAAAATGAAAAGGTTGTGTCTTCTATACCATTTTGGGATGACGGTTATGTGCTTTATGGACTAACCACTTTCGCGGGAGAACCACTAGAAGCCACCCGTCCTAATGAAGACGCATTTGAAGCCGCGAATAGTGCGTTATACGACTTTAAGGGTAATTGTGTTATTGTAAGAATATATGATGGCTACAAAGTATCGGCATACCAGCACTTTAACAGTGCGAAAGAAGCATTTGAATATGCAATAGAAAGATATGAAAAAGCAAGAACTTTAAGCGAACATTTTGTCATAAAGAATTGTAAGACAAAAGAAATTATTTATCAGCAATAAAATGAACAGATGCGGACAAATACACGTCCGCATTTCGTTTTAATTCTGTGTAAAATTATGCTCACGCGCCGCGCATTTAACAATTACTTAACCACCCCACCTATTGACATTTCATTTTCAATGTAGTATACTATTGTCATAAGAAAGAGGGAGGTAAGAAAAATGAAAATTAGCCCCAATTTGATTAACTTGATGGAAATGAACGATGTGCTGATGTTTTATAAGGGAAAGATGGCAAATACTAGTACAAGATACGGTTTTATGGTTTGTCCATACGCTGAAGACAAACTAGCGGTGACTGCGGAAGATGCGTACAAGATTGCACAGGAATATAATAAGACTTGTACCATCAGTCGTTATGCTAATGGCATTTACAGAGTAAAACCTGTCTTCTGGTCTATTTTTAGAGAGGATGCAGAAGAATACGGAAAGCGAGAGTACGGACGATACGCCATTATTGATCAGTCGAGCGGACAGGTTGATATTTATAACTAATAAAAGGGCGGTTAATCCGCCCTTTAACTTTTTGTTAAATACGTATCACGTGCGCAAAACTTAACATTTACGCCCATTGACAATAGCCTCCGCATATGCTATAATATAGTCAAGAAAAAGGAAAGGGGTATTGACAATGAAGATTTGTTACTATTCTATTGAAACTAGAGTTATAATCGAAGGACTGACATACAACGCCACTAGAGATTTTTCTTACTATGATGAATATGAACTCCCGCTAATTTTTACCGCGCTGACTAGTCGCGATACTTTTTACAGTACTTGTGTATCTTTCTACGATGAAAACAAAAACTGCGTCATTCGCTTTTACCAAGAACTTAATGGTTATCACATTTTCAAGTTTTATAATAAATCTTATCACACCAGTGAGCAGCAATTGGATGAACTAGACTATAAACAATTCTCCACTATGGTACAAAAGTACCTGTAAAGCAAAAGGGCTTTGTTAAGCCCTTTTTAATTTTTCGACACGCGATGCGCATTTAACCATTTCTTAACTTGACTTCTCACCTATTCAATAGTATAATTAAACCATAAAAGAAAGGGAGGCAAGCAAAATGGAAGAAAGAATTAAACAGTTGAAGGCTATGCACGAGATAATGAAGAACAGTAATGACGAAGATATTTATTGCGCCTGGATCTACGTTGTACCTGATGAACCTAGCGAAAGCGACTTCGAAAGCATCGCGGAAGACGATGAAGCATTTAAAGAAGTATGTAACTTATTTTATAACCTATATTGAAAAAGGGGCGCAAGCCCCTTATTTATTTTGTTGCGGCGCGCAGTTAACCAATTCTTTACATTCAACCTATTGACTTTCAGTCGGCACTATGGTATAATGTACTCAAGAAATGAGAAAGGGGCTAGAACAATGAAGGTTTATGGCGTACTAATTATCGCGAAGAACGCAAAAATGGAAGGAATGTCTGAATGGTATGACAGTTGGTGGGACAAAGCTGAAAAGGCGGTTGAACGCGCAAATCATGTTTTCTTCAAAGAAGATCAAGATGAACGCTTTGAAAAAATTGAAGTAATCGGTTATGAGCTGAACAAAGCTCCGCGCCACGCCAACGCAGACTGGGATAATGAAACTATGGTAAGTGTAGCAACTATCAATGCTAACGTTTGAAAGGAGAAAAAGCAATGAAACTGACTGAAAAAGAAATGAAGAGGGTTAAGGCGGCGGTTCAGTATAAAGTGGGTGTTAAGGTGGGGGACGTTATCCTGTGTTTCAACGCAAATGAAACCGCAACTATTCTTAGTTACTGGAAGAACGGCAGAGGAAAGCGTGTTATCACTGATAAATGGGATGACGTAGAAACGATTATTAACATCATTGAAAGTCTGAAGACAATGTAATAAAGAAGTGGGAGAAATCCCACTTTTCTTTTTACCTAAACACTTAACAAAATCTTAACATAAAAAATTGGAACCTTTCTTTAACGAAAAACGTCTAACTCGTAAAGCGAGAAAAACGAGTTGCTAAAACTCGTTCAGCGGGGCGAGCCCTACAGCGAGCCTCCGCCTCCGCGACGGACTGCGAACATTTATGTGAGCAGAGGCTCCGGCGCAATACAAGCAACGAGTTAGATAAAAGGGGTAGTCTATACTTTTGTTAAAAGTATGTAAAAGACGCATCACGTGCTCCGCGCTTAACATAAAAATAAAAGAGGGTTAATACCCTCTTTTTATTTATTCATAATATGTTCTTCCATTCTCTCCAATGTAGAGATGTTCGTTGGTTAGTACTTCTTCTATAAGTGCTTCTACTCTATCCCAGTCTAGTTTAACAAGCTCAAACTCAAAACCATAATGCTTATATCTCTTTCTTTCTTCTTCAGCCCAAGCAAACAATTCATCCACACTCTTGAAAAAGAAAACGCCCGCTTGAATAGGACAAGAGACATACACCACATACACCAGCTTGCCATTCTTAACGCATACCTTAAAATCATACATTGTATTCTACCTCCATCTCTTCACTGATAACCATCTTATCAATTCTACGCATTTTCTTTATACCTCTCATTTCCCTCACCTCACCTATATTATAGCATAAAACTGCAATAAGTCAAGTTAAAAGGCGGTTAAAGCCTGTCTATTACAATTAACATTTTTCCACTGTTCCGTCTGTTTTCTTGAAAAAATGCGCTGAATTATTCGTTCCTTTTTCTTCAAAAAAGAAAGAAGAATAAATATTCAAGTTATCCTCTAACCATTCCTTATAATCTTCTAGTAATTCTTGACGATTAAGATTGTCACGAAAAGAAACAAACGGTTCAGAAGCAGAAATAATAGTAACGCTATACATACGGTTCCCTCCTTTTCTTTCTTATCTATAGTATAGCACAAACGAGACAGCAAGTCAAGCTAAGGTTGTGTTAAATCAAACTCACGTGAGAGCAAATTAACAGACTTTTAACTAAAAAGAAAACCCGGATAAAATCCGGGCATCAAACGAACGGGGCAAGCATTTTCTCAACAAAAGAAGCATCTTCTTGACGGCATTCAATTTCGAGGAAAATCGAATCATCGTCATTGAAAAACCAGTTGGGAAAACACGGAATACGTTCCTCAATTTCATTCAAGGCAAGAGACAACTCCGCGCAAGGCTCACAGTAAACAGCAATAATTTTCATGTTTCACAACTCCCTTTCTCATTTTCTGTATACATTATAGCATACAAAAATAAAAAAGTCAATACCCTTTACTGTAAATTGTATGTTAAATAGAATACACGTTTCGCGCGATTTACAAAAAAAACCTCGCGGGTAGCTAATCCGCGAGGGTGGTTTTCTGTATTGCGCGTCACTACACCACAAGATTGTGAGCGCATCCGGTTAGTATAAGAGGGTCACGCCACGTCCAGAAACTGACGCATTGCCCGAGACTAGCCCATCGGACTTCAACTCCTTTTCCCTTTCGTTGTACTTATTATAGCACAGGCAAAGTAAAAAGTCAAGTTAAACAAATGTAAAATTGCGTGCACGTGAGAAAAGAATAACGGGAACTTTACGTTCCCGCGCGGTTTTATTTATTGCTTCGCCAGTTAGGTACGGGCATATTCTTGTCAACGCTATCTGTCAGAATACGGTTCGCGGTTTGAAACAGGAACCAGCGCATTTTCTTGTTTGCTTCCAATTCTGTCATCTCGCCGTCTTTACACAGGTTCTCCAACTCGCAAGCCAACTTCTCTGCTTCCTCCGCCAGCCACCTATAATCCTTGACAACCTTCATCATATCCATTGCGTTCAACCTCCATTCCTTATTTACAATGCTATTATAGCATACGGCGCGGGAAAAGTCAATACCTTCTATTGTAAAACGTTTGTTAAATAGAATTCACGTGCGTTCAATTTTACATAAAATAAACTTGACAGTTCTCAAAAACTATAGTATAATGTATACGTCAGGTGAGGGGAACACACCGAGAACCAACGCCCAGCGCGCGAGGGTAAAAGAATTTGGCGAAGCAAAAAAGTTCCCAAACAAGAGAGTGGCGCAAGCCTCGCCTCAATGACCACTGAGAAAGTGTGTGGCGCTCTCTGCGGGTGAGTCTTACAAGTAGTAGCGCATAACTACTGCGAAGCGCAAGCGGACTCTGATGGGGGCGAATGCCCCGCCCGCACCCCATTCCATACATCCACGGCGATGAGAGTGGCTCTGTTTGGAATGGGGTTTTCTATAATGTAAAATTTTAATTAAATAAAATTCATGTGCCTGCAAGTTCATAAAAAATTAACCGCCGAAGCGGTTAATTAGTTAAAGAGGTTTTACCTCACCAGTGTGGATATTATAAAGCAACTCACGTTCGTAAAGCATCTTTACATCTTGATAACAAAGGCTCGGAACGTATTCACGCAGGAAACGTCCGATCTGTTTCCTAGTGGTCTGTGAATAGGTTCCCGTGATTTCAAGCCAACCTTCCGCGTCGATACTGATAACAAGAGTCGTGTAAGAGATGAAATCAATCCGTCCGCCCTTGTGAATGTTAACACCACACTGCGCGTAGGGCATTTCACGCAAGGCGCGGTCGTAGTAAACCACAACAGAGGAATAACCATTGATAACTTTACGCTTAATCATTGTTCTAACCTCTTTTCTCAATTTCTGTATATATTGTAGCACACAAGGACGGGAAAGTCAATAGGGAAATATGTAAAGTGTATGTAAAACAAATTTCACGTGCGCGCCATTTAACAAACAATTAACTTGACTTCTCCCGCAACTTATGTTATACTATTCTCACAAGAAAGGAAAGGTGGCTCGAATTATGAAGGGAAATACCGAAGCAACCTATGAAACCATTAAGAAGATTCGAAATGATTGGGGCAATGTGAAGCCGTATACAAGAGTAGAACTTTCAAAGAAGAAGCAAAAGAAAGAGAAGCATAAGAAGGATTGGAGTAGGGACTATGAAATTATGGATCGATGACCTTCGCCCAGCGCCGAAAGGTTATGCTTGGTGTAAGAGCGTAAATGAAGCCAAAGACACAATACTATTGTTTGAATTGTATGCAACAGTCAATGAAGATTATAAGGTAGAACTAATTGATACCGACCATGACGCGGGTGATTATGCGAGCGAAGGAGGAGATTACATTCGACTTCTTGACTGGCTTGAAGAGACGAAGCGCGATTATCCTATTCATATTCATTCTATGAACCCGGTCGGAGTTGAAAATATACGTCGTATCATTCGGCGCAATAGATGGACGGAGGTAGAGTAATGAAAAAAATTAGAGAAACTGACGGTTGTCATAAGGGCGAACCTATCTTCTGTCCCGTTAATGGTTGGGACTGTCCCTATTATGACGGCGGAAAATGCTTTATCCGCGATCCGATGGAAGATTGTGATGACTTTGCTTCTATGTTCGACAGTTGGGAAGATTGGGAAGAACTGTAGCACGGATTGTTAAATCCGTGTTATTTCGCGCGCACGTGCGCCTAACTTTACAAAGAGTTTACTTGACTTCTCCAGCAAGACATGCTATAATATAGTCAAGAAATGAGAGAGAGGTGCAAATAATGATTACTAAAACTGTTAATGACTGGTATCGTAAAACTACTGTTGTATACACTCGCGCTTTGACTGACCATAAGAGCGCACAGTGTGGTGTGTGCGAGTATCCAGAACGGATTGTATTTGTTTCGTATTCTACGCCTGTTATTGAACTATTGAACAATGGATGGTTGACCTGCTACGGTACTTATAGCCGCACAACTATTCGACAGATCGGCTGGTTCTTGCGCGAGTATGCGCCGCATATTAGTTACCATCTGGTCAAGCAGTTGTATGAGGATAAAAAGCGACTGAACATTTATACTATGGAAATTGAAGACATTTAAGAGAAGGGCGCGTTAAGCGCCCTTTAAGCCGCGCGCACGTGTCGCGAACTTCACGATTTTTTAACTTGACTTTAGACAGATTGCTCAAACTTTGTACAATCTGTCAATAGACAAATAGGATAGGATATGATATACTATCATTGTCAAGAGGAAGTGACGACCATCGCAAGAAATCTTGTCGGGAGCCTTTGAACGTAGGTACGCGTGCACACAACGCACAGGTAGGTGTACGGAGAGGACACGAAATTTTTTCAAAAACTTTTGAAAAACCTCTTGACATTTTGGCCAGGATCTGCTATAATTAAACCATCGAAAGGGACAAGAGCCCTAAAGGAAAGGAAGTAACAACAATGTTCGATTCTTACATCTACGAGATCACCTGCGAGGAAATCTACTCCGAGGATACCGAAAACCTTTGGGCCGAGGTCATGGAAGAAGAAGAGGCGTAAGCCTCTTCTTTTATTTGGCCGCACGTCTTCGGCCCTGACGCGCGGTGTTCATGCTTATTCTACCAGTTTAGCATATTTTATCGCAAAAGTCAATAGTTTTTTATTTTTATGTTAAGCGAATGACACGCGCCGCGAACTTTACCATTATTTAACTTGACTTTACTTCGTTGACGTGCTATACTATGATCAAGAAATGAGAGGGAGACTAAAACAATGACAATCATCGTAAAGCATGACACTCAGAAAATTGAAAAAGTCACAATCAAGGAATTGTCCTATGACATTCAGTTTACTACTACTGGCAACAATAAACTAGTAGACTTATTTGAAATCATTAACGATAATCTACCTAACTGCGAGGCGCATACAAAAGCACTCCGTCCAGAGGAAATGCTGGCAATTTATGAGTATATGAAAAAAGTCATTGAAGAGGCTTGACTATAATGTGGAGGTGGCAAGAAATGAAGGGCAATATCTACAAGAAGCATGATCGCGATACTACTGCTAACGACTTGAATCCTGGATGTCGTAGAATCCTTGCTAATACAAAAGCAAGAAGAAATCTTAAGAAGAAACTGCGCAAAAAGTTGCGCAAAGCCATAGACAGGATTGTAGAGAGCGAAGAGGAAGAACAGGATTCATAGCGCATGTTCGTTTAACTTTACTCTCATTTAACTTGACATATAAAGCAAGCCGTGGTATAATGCTAAATGTAAGGAGGAATGAAAAATGTTGTACGCAGTAGGTCAATTTTGTATTGAAGATGGTTCGGTTGAATTTGAAGGTTATGAGAAGGTGTTTCATGATTTTCATAAAGCGATAAAATATGCTTTTGAGCAAACTATTGCAAGCGAAGATTCAGAATATTATCATGTTGAGCCAATGCCTGAAAAAATTGTTGATGTAGGTGGTCTTGGAGATTTGATTGTTTCTGAATAAACTCTTAACATTGGAGCAATAGAAAATTAAAAATGTGCTTTGGCCCTTACGGGCCAAAGCCTTTTTTTTAATTCTATGTTAAGAGCGCATCACGCGTCACGATTTTTACATAAAATTAAAGGAGGGCGTTAACCCTCCTTTTTATGTCAATCTTCTTCGAAAAACTCATCAATCGCCTGTCCCACTACTTCATACAATACATAACATCTAATTGTTACGTCACAAGTTTCAGCGCCTTTCATAATAGCCTGTCCTACGTATTCAGCCCCACCGCCATAATCTTCGACAACTTCCACAAGCAAGTCAAGATTATGACATAGACACTCTTCAGCCTTCCAAGTACTAAAGGTATAAGAACCGCTTGCATTTCCGGTAACAGAATCACTCATCATACATTCATCGGTTACCCACTCTGCGAACTCATCTTCATCCATCTGACTATGACGCGCTTCCACTTCCTCTTTATGCTCTTCCAGCCAGTCAATAACGCTATCCTTCACCGCTTCACGATAATCATAAAAATCAGCCATTGTTTTGTCCTCCCTTTCTTTTGTACCTAAATTATATCATACTTCATGTAATAAGTCAAGTTAAAGGATTGTTAACTCCGCATCGCGTGCTCCGCAGTTAACCAAAAATTAAAGGGGCTGTCAAGCCCCTTTAATTTACTCTTGCATATCTTCCAGCAACTTATTCCACTGTGTGCGCGTCAATGCTTTGTCCTGAATAAGTATCGTCTCACCGATAGCACACCCGCTTCTGAAGTCAAGCACTTCACATTTTGTACCATCCCAGATAATGCGAAATTCAACGCTAGTCGAAAACCCCACGCTAAAGTCGCAAGTGTATTCCAACCACTTTGAGTTATGAAGCACACTCTTAAAGAAATCTTCATCATAGCCCATTGAACGCGCTCTCTGTACTTCCCACGCACAGCCGTCAAACCCCATAGTACCATAGATAGAATAGTCGTTAATCTTCATTTTGTAGCACCTCATTTCTCATTTCTTGACTATAGTATATCATACTTTTCGCGCAAAGTCAATACCCTTTGTATGTAAAGTTTGTGAAAACTTCCGCTCACGTGCGCCGCCGTTAACATAAAATTAAAGAAGGGCTTTAGCCCTTCTTATCACCACATAATGGTCAGCGTATCAGTTTCTTCATAGTCATATAATGTTATATATCCCAACTCATTCAACCCATTCATAGCCTGCGTAACACAATTTCTATACTCTTCCGTGATCGCAACTTGTGTTGAATCTTCCAAGTTAAATACGGCCAGTGAAATAGCGCTTTCAATCAAGTCCATCAGTTTATACAGTCTTCCCGCTTCTACTCTATCTCGCGCTTCCTGTGCAGTCATAATCATTTCAGTATCCCTCTCTTTCTTTTTTGTACCCTTATTATACCATTATGGGGACAGTTTGTCAATACCTTTTCTTTGTAAAGTTTGCGAAAAATCCATATCGCGTGAGCAGAACTTTACAAACTTTTAACTTGACATCTAACCGCATTTGCTGTATAATAGTATTGGTTAATCGTGTCTCTTCTTGTGTTAAAACCATATTAACCCTCATACCCTTAACAATATTATATCCACGTTAAGCACCTCCTCCCGCACCTCACACACATATGTCCGTGTGGTACGTACAGGAGCGCGCTCTCCGCACTCCGCGCTCTTATCCCCGTCCACTCCGCGCATGGGGGAGCTGGGAGCTGGGAGCTGGGAGCTGGGAGCTGGTAATCAAATCTTAACTTGACAAATCAAGGGAGCTGTGCTATAATATAGCTACAGTCAAGGGAAGAAAGAGAGGACAAGACACAATGAAGACAAAGCACTACATTACTACTGTCACTATCGCAAACGCCATTGACATTGAAGTGGAGCTAGAACTACCTGCGGATTATAATGGTACACGCCGCGACCTGGAACAGATTGCAGTCAAAGAAGCACTTAATATTTTGCGAGATAGAGTGCTCAATCGCGGCGAATATGATGTAGATGAACCTGTACTTATCTATGAAGACGAAGACGAAGACGAAGAATACACCCCATTTTTTTAATAGAAAGAGAGGTTTCTCCGCAATGGATAAAGCAATTTGGTTCGATATGGACGGTACTATTGCTGACCTGTACGGTGTACCTGAATGGCTTCACAAACTGCGGGCCGAAGACACTGAACCCTATGATACCGCAAGTCCTATGGTAGACATGTACGACCTTCATAACCTGCTTTCTTATCTCAAGGATAGAGGTTTCACCATCGGCGTTATCAGTTGGAATAGTAAGACAGGGAGTGATGATTATATGCACGCTGTGCGTATCGCAAAACGCAACTGGCTGAAGGATAAAGGACTGAATGACGTACTGGATGAAATCCATGTAGTAAAGTATGGCACTCCCAAGCACTCTGTGGCCGCAAAATCTGGCCGTCGCGGCATTCTTATTGATGATGATGAAAATGTGCGCAAGGCGTGGGAGAAAGCTGGCGGTCTGGCCATTAACCCTATGGACACTGATATTCTTGACGCACTCCCTGAACTGGTGTATGAATGGTTTGACTAAACTAGAAAAGGAGAATAAACCATTATGACTATCAAAGAACTTTATGAGTGGGCGCAAGAAAACAACGTCGAAGATTATCAGCTTCACATCTATTGTACGGAAGATAATGCGGACAAGCTTTGTACGATTGATAATACGGGCTATGACGATGATCCAACTGACCCCACTTTCAATAATCTTGAAATCGGTGAATACTGGAAACATAATCGGCCAGACCACCCCGCCGTATTTATTAACATTGCACCGCGCATTGAATACATCGGCGCACTACCCGATTAAAGGAGGACTGTATAGTTATGTCCACAAAGACTACTAAAACTCGTCCTGTTCTTGATGATGAAATGCGTAACGCACTTCTGGACAAACTGGAAACTTTTCTCGCGGGCGAAGGTATGGACGTTTTGCGCGTCCCCATCACTGAAGCCACAAACAGTCCTAACTATCAGCTTGCTATCCCCACTCTTGATAGTGAGGACAATGAAAGTACTCTCCTAATTAAAGTTATAGTACCTCGCCGCAATCGCGACACTAAAGAAGAATATGATCCTTATAGCGAAAACGAACGTTATAAGGAAAATGTGGAGCGCGCAAAGCGTGCGGAAGAAGCCCGCAAGAAGAATAGAGAAAAACGTCTTGCGGCAACGAGTGAAAGCTAACAATATACACGTTTATTTCTTCATAAATAAATTGTTCACTTAACCACCTTTTAACTTGACAAATCCCGCAATCTGTGTTATACTGTAAGTGTTGAAAGGAACTGACATTTCATTTTTGAAACGCCTTTCAAGTGGATAGCATATTGGCCCCACACTATATGCTTAACCCACCCGCCGCATTTCATTTTAACTTCGCAAGCAGAAAGGAAAAATGCTTATGCTTTCACAACTTTCAAAACCGCCCCCGATTTAACAACCTATTAACTTGACATTCTCCGCGAACTGTGGTATAATAAATACGAAATCAAGGGAAGGAACACCCTATAAAACCAAAGGAGATAAAAGGATTATGACTAGAATTGAAGAGCAGAATGCTATCCGTACCGCCGCCCGCAACGAGTTTCTCCCCCGCTTTGAGGCTGCTTTCCCCGAAGCCGTCCGCATTCCCGGAACTTCTCTTTACTACCTGAAGGGTACTAATGAGTGGCTTACTGTTGAGATTAAGGTACCCACCATCAATGGCCGCACCCGCAATGGCAATGGTGATGAGTTTGACCTGAACGCCGTAATTGAGAAGGCCAATACCGAACTGGCTGAAAAGGAAGCCAAGCGTATTGAGCGCGAAAGCCGTCCTAAGAAGTCTACTGAGCCGATTGACCATACTGACTTCGACAATGAAGTGTGGGCAAAGCTGGCGGGCGTAGCCGAGCCGACTGAACTGAAGGCGTTCTTCACCGCTAATGAGTGGGATGAAGGTATCACCCAGCAGAAGGTTATGAGCGCTCTGCGCCGACTGCGCGAAGATGGTCGTGTAGAGAGCATCGACGGTGATAAGAATAAGAAGCTGTGGAAGGTGGCCTGAACCCTATGATGGAGCTTGAAAGACTTGTATCTATGCTTGATGAAGCGTGCATCCCTTACGAGCGCGACGATGATACTGAATACAATCGACTTGTAGATGTGTCCATCAAGCGCATTAAGTACCCGTGCATTGATAAATTTGTCTGCTCCGCCATTCAGGGTGATTACACCTACGGCGGACGCGAGAATCTCATTGAGATTATGGGACTTCTTACAGATGAAGAACGACAGTTTGATGAAGTAAGGGGTTATCTTACTGCGGATGAAGTCTTTCGACGCATTAAGGCCGACTGGGACGCACATAGCGTAGAACCTTAAATCTTGCGGGGAGAGGTACTCCCTCTCCCCAAATTATGCCACTGTGCCGCAGCTAGATGAGACGGGGTGGTCTCAAAAACCACTACAGATTAACGATCACGTCGTGGGCGCACATCCCACCAGTGGCAGGCATCAATTTTCTCTACCTCCACGCGGTTGATGCTGGGTAATGCTAAATGAGAATACCTCTCTTTCTTGCGGGCGCAAGCCCGCCTTCTTCAGCCTGTAGTTCAGTCCAGTTAGAACAGTATCCTCATAAGATATGTGACGCGGGAGCAAAGCCTGCCAGGCTGACCATTTTACACACACTTAACTTGACAATTCACTCCGCCTGTGGTATAATTAAACCATCAAATGAAGGAGGAAACCGCAATGGAAATCAAGAAAAGCAAAGAGCGTTTTTACACCCCCTATGAAAAGCTAAGAGAAGGTGCAGTATTCAAGATTGACGACGGAAAAAGCAGCATCTTTATGAAGGTAGACGATGAAAAAGGTGTATGTCTTAATGACCCAGAAATTGTGTATTTTTATAAAGATGTTTTAGTAAGAGAAATTAAAGCTGTACTTCAGTTAATGGAGGGTTAAGAGCTATGAAAATCACTGTTCAGCGAGAAGGCACGAAAACCTGCTTCTTCAAAAACATCGCGGCTGGAACTATCTTCGCATTTGCGAATGATGACTTTGATGAGATCGAAGATGCTTGCTTCATCAAAGGACACGACCCTCTTACTAATGACTATTATGCTATTAACTTCAAAGATGGGCTTATCTATCGTCCAATAGATGAACTCAAAGTTCGTCCCGTGAACGCAGAGCTTATCATAAAGGAGGGCTAACCAATATGATTTGTGAAATCCATTTCTATAAGCCTTCTACTGATGAAGAGGATACGATCCGTATCAACGCCCCTAAAGAAGTTGTAGCGATGGACTGGCCGCACCTTTGTCGATGGGCTCGCGAACATATCGCGGACGTAGTGGACTGTTCGTTCAAAGTAACAAAAGTCTATTACATCCCCGCAGGACATTTCTACCCGGAGGAAACGTAAATGTCATCTATTATTGAACAGCAAGCGAAAGACTTCATCCACAATAACAAAAATCCCAATGAAGCTCACGGCTGTTGGGCATTCAACACAGTAAATGAACCACTGAAAGAAGATATGTTTGGCGCTCTAGCACATGATGGCGAAATCTCTATCTCAAAGCGCATTAACACTCTTTATGTCTTCAATCCAGAGAAGTTTTTCGCGGCGCTAAAAGCGCATAGAGATGATAATGATTATACCGATAAGCTTTATGTAGACATTCATCGTTATGAAGGCTCGCCCGCAAAAACGCTCTATTTCACTTATGATTTCATTAAAGATATTTGGCTAGAAATTGCGGACGAAATAGGCGATCTAGAATATACGTTGAACCAGTATAAAGAAGAACTTGATTTTATTAGGAGGGTAATGTAGTATGACCATCAGTGAAGTCCTTAAAGTCGCAACCGTAGCCGCCGATAGTGTTTATGAATGGATGACCGATGAAGGTTATTGGCCTAATACGGATGAAGACGCAGATTTTTACCGCAATGAAGCCCTGCGAATGGTTCACAAGGTAATGCCTGAAGCACTTGAGAGCATCGGTATTGTGCATACGGAGGGTTAAGTATGAAAAAGTTTATTGCAGTAATTATGGTTCTGGTTTGTGTTCTCGCGGGCGCTAGCGCCAGTGCGGCGGTGACTTATGAAAATGTAGTAGACATTTTCCTCACCGTAAAAAACTACGATAGCGCAAGTCTCAAGTACGAAGATTACTATAGCGAATCGGACTCTTTTACGGACTTTGTAAATTACTTCCACGACGATTATGACGTTTATATTGGTATCATTAACAACGACGAATCCGCAAATGTCCAGCTTATTGGTCAGTCCGCAGATGAGTTCACCCATTATGTTAATTTTGATACCAGCGCACAGGATGGTATTGTGAACATCTATAGCGTATTCACAGCACTCGCAGACAACATTAAAGAGGATGAAACTCCGGCTGTGTTTTTCTTCGCTGACCTGTACACTACTAATACACTTTGTTTCTTCTGTTCTTCTTGGACTGAAGCCGATGTAGAGGCTTATAATGACGCACATGAAGAAACGCCACTGGCTGTCACGAAAGACGTTGCGATTTTGAAGATGAATTACGCTTTCGCTAAAAATTAGGAGGACAACAGAATGAAAGTCAAGAACAAAGACAAGATTATCGTTCCTTTCGAAGCGCTTCAGTCAGGTGATTGTTTTCTCGACATGGTGCTCGAAGTAGCAGTAATGAAAATTAGTACTACGGTGGAGTCAATTGATGGCATAGAAGTTTCAAATGCAGTCATTCTGAAGACTGGCGAACTGATGTTCTATGATAAGGATGAAATGGTAATTGCCCTTCCTGAAGCGGAGATGACATACTGATGAGCCTATTTCTTACTTGTGAATATCCTAAAACCGCAATACAAGATTTGAAGTATGGAGATTACTTCAAACTAGAAGGAGACGATACTCTTTATATTGCGGCGAAACAAGAGTTCAAACACGTCAGAACCGCAATTAACATGTCCAATTTTGAATGGGGTTGTGTTGAGACAGATACGCAAGTTATCCCCGTCAAGTTCCACTTAAATCTTCGCTGGTTAAAGCCCTCCAAGTGAGGGCTTTAATTTTTTGTTAAAAACGCATCACGCGCTCTCTTCTTAACCCAGACTTAATATTTTTCAGTTAAAAAAAAGAGGGTCTCCCCTCTTTTTACTTTACCACTCACCCCAGAAGTGATCTGTCTCTTCGTACAGTCCTTCCAGCTTGACAGAATAGCCTAGAACGTTCTCTACACGCTTCATAAAGTCAGTAAGAGTTTCATCTACACCCTTACTTGAGAGAATGTAGAAATGCGGTTCTGTGCGGTCTCCTGTGCGAATAATCCAACGCCCGTCAAAGTCTTCCCCGTTGAAATCCCACACACCAACGCCATCATCGCCTTTATAATTGTCTCTAGCCGTAAAAGTAAAGCAATTAAATTCCTCTATCGTAGAATGAATCTCTCCATCATCATCCTTAAACTGAATGCCACCATAAATTACTTCCATACTTACAGCCCCCTCATAAACATCATATCTTCGATATTGCCGTCGTTCTTGTCGAGACATTCTTCAATCTCACTTATCCACTCATCATAATCTGCGCCCTTCTTCACAGCCAGAAGAACAGTTCTGCCGCCATAATCCTCATACCAACTAGTCGCATTCAGCACATAATGCTCACTATGCGCTTCGATGAAGCTCTCATTTCCCCTCTTGTCAACCCATACGCCAGAAGGTAATTCTCGCATAAAGTGAAAATCATTCTTGCCCATCCTAAAAGCTACTCTATATTCATCTGGCGCAATAAGTTCTTGCGCCGTTATAATCCGATATTCTACTGGGATATAACGCTTCATATCACAAGCCATAGGATAGAGATTAGAAGGAGAACGCGCCAGTACTCTGTAAGAACCGCGATCTTTCGTAACACTCACCCACTGCGTCACACCAAACGCAAAACCGCCGCAATTCATCTTATCAAACTGTGCTAGAATCATTCTCATCTTCACTTGCCTTTCTGTTCCATTCGACGACTTTATTATAATCTACAGGAGTCAATTTGTCAAGTGAAAAGTCTGCTAAATGGTCGCGCAAAAGTGCCAGCGCTTCATAAGGATAAGGATACTCAAGGATTTTTTGAAGATCAAAAGGCCAAGGCTGACTATATTCTTCTTCTACAATAACTTGCGCGTCAGGATAAGCGGCGAAAAACTTTTTAAAGTTTTGATAATGCTTGTGCTTATAATGAAGAGTAACGTCATCAGTAATTACATTAAAAATACCTTCAAGAACGTCGAACCAATTTTCCTTGGTCGCGGGCAGTTGTTCAAACCGTTCGTGTGAACCCTCAATTGGTTTATCCACAATAATATCAGGCGCATAATAAACTCCAATAACTTCATCGCCGCAATGAAAATTGAACTGATGTTCAAAATAATTCAGCATATCTCTCCTCCTATTCTATCGTCATAATTTCTTCCAGCACTCGCACCTGCCGCAAAATAGTTTTCTGAAAGGGAGTGAGACTGTCTTCTTCATACTCTCCCAGATAGCGGAGCATAGCGGAGTGAACGTTCTGTGCATATTTCTTCTTTTTGTTCGTATTCCGCATATTATCTACATAATCAACCGTATTGCCCAAACGCTGAAAGGGAAAGTAGTCAATACCAACTTCAACCGCCCTATCGTGTAGAATGCGAGACAGAATATAACTTTCAATTTCAGCGTCCGCAAGAGCCGTATGAGCTTCATCAAAATCGTACTTCTTACACAAGTACCTGAAAGTACTTTCAGCGCTGGTTTTGAAATATACTCCGCTTGAAGTCAGCATTTCATTGTCCAGACACTTTTCTTTATACGACTGGTTATTTATGAGATACTTACAAGCCATACCCCAAATGTCGAACAGCTTATAATCATGATTGCGAAACTTAAAAATATCTGGCTGAAATTCATATTCTCTCTTCACTTTGCGGCCATCAATGATATTACGACAAATAATTCGCTGAACTTCTTCCCAGTCACAATAATTATCACTGTAAAACTTGTTAACATAAAGTTCAGTGAAAGGGATAGCTTTTTTGAAGTCAAACATTGAATTGAAAGCACCCACAAAATCGCTATGTTGGAGAGCATATTCAAACGCTTTCATAGCTCCATTCCAGTCCGCGAGCTTAATAGAGCCGTTCTTAATGCCCTCCAAGTAATAAGGACGTTTGTCCTTATAATAAGCTGTGTTAAAAATGGAGGGGACAGAGAAAATCTCACTAATAACATACTCTTCCCGTGAAATGATTTCGCCACTTCTATACATCAGTGTCCAGCCAATGTTGTACACAAGGGGTTTAGAAATGGCGATAGTTTTCTTCTCATTCTCATTGTGCGCAATTTCATTCACAAACGGTAGAGTGGCGGTTTCAGTGTCCACGACCATATACACAAGCTTTTTACTCATAGCGGTTATTTGTCCTTTCTGTAGAGCGTTTAGATTGCGTTCATCAAGCTATCAGCAGTCAGTTCAAAACTCTCAATATCTTCACACCTATCAACCAGCGGAGCGGGCAGGCCGTAAACCGCACCGTTAATGGCCAGGTTCATCGTACCAATTACTTTAAAGCCGTCCGCGATATGAATGGTGTTACCCTTATAAAGAAACTCACTCTTACCATCAAAAATACCCTGAAGGAATCGCAGACTGTCAAAGGGGAGAAGGTTAATTTCATCCAGAGTAATGGGTTCTCCCATCTCCATAGCTTTTGCAAGTGCAGAAGGATGAAACACCGCCTTGCCATCGTCGAAAGTGAAATCCTCCATCAAGTCGGCGGGCATCATCGACGCATTGCAAACGATACAGCGGTTCGCGGTTTCTTCGAGAGCTTGAGTAGTCTTACCAGTGCCCTGAGCACCATAGTATACCTTAAAGCGCTTATTGATAGCCTGAGTGACTTCTCGAACGAAAAAGTCTCCCAGAATGCCATTGAATTCAGGACTGTCAATCTTATGACTTACTTCTTCCGCATACGGACTATCCATAAGGTAGAAGTAATTGAGCACATACTGCTTTGCTTCCTCAATACCTTTTCGCGCCAAAGTGTTTACGAACCTAAAAGAGGGAGCAAAATTGAACTCTTTGAAGAAGTTAATCATATTGTTCAAACCGCGCTTCAACTGATCGTCCACAGCCATAGATACTTCCTCTTTCTGTTCCTGTTCCTGTTCCTTCCCCTCGTCGGTGCGTTTTTCAAAGTATTCAACATACGATTTATACACTTTTAGACGATTTGCTTCGATCGTTCTACGAATCGCCTTATAAACAGCTTCAGCTTCGCAAGCAGTACAGTGAAGCTTATCCATCAGCAAACAATTAGTGTTACCCATCGTCAACACGATATTACCAGTGTCCTTCGACTTAATAAGCTCAATACTAGTATCAATTTTCATTGTACTGTCCTCCTCCTCATTTCTTGACTATATTATATCACACTCGCGGTCAAATGTCAAGTTAAGAAAGTGCAAACTGTACTGCCCGCTTGACATAACGTTCAAGTTCTTCGGTGTATTTATTACTTATAACTACCTTTGCGCGTCTACATTTCTTCGCTTCATCTTCATTCGAAGGATCAGTAATAAGAGTTACATTGCTATAATCAAATATGGTCATAGGGGCGGCCGCAGTATTGATAATGTGCGGATCAGTATAAGCGTCTCCATCAAACAACACAATATTGTAGTTAGGAGTGTTTACCTTCTGCACTTTGCGCCAAATTGGTACAATACTCTCATCCAGCCAATTACCACCCACACAACTAATGCGGCGCTCGTCGTGTCGTTTCAGTTGTTCTCCAACGTTACAAGTGATAAGCTCAAAAGTAAAGAACTTAAAACGATTTTCAAGTCGTTCAAGAGCTTCTAGAAGTCCATTTACCTGCGGTTGATGGCGACAAAAAGAACCACTCGTATCAATAAACAGATTCAAGTTCATAGAGCCATAACGGTTATTGCCTTTTTCCTGAGCCATGCGGTCAAAATAACGATAATCATCTCGCGCCGCATTGCGGGGATTAAGTACGCCGCTATAAGCTTGAAACGCAGAACCGCCGCTAGAACGCTTATTATAACCATAGAACAGAGGATAGAAGTAGTCATAATAACTGTTCGCGAATTTCTTTTGAGTGGCTTGTCTTTCTCTGTCAAAATGAGATTCTGGTTCTCCTACTCCAAATCCACCATTAATTCTATCAACAGCATTTTGAACCAGATTTCTTGCAACATCTTTATCTTCAGAAGAAGGACATTCATCAGTGGTTCGCTCTTCTCCTTTTTCTTCCTCTTTATTTTTCTTTTTCTTTTTCTCTTCTTCCTCAAAATCTTTTACAATATCTTCATAAAGTGCCTTAATGCTTTCTTCATAAGTGGCCAAAGTCTTACTAGTAGCGTTAGAGAAAGAAGAAGTAACAAACGAATACTTTTGAATAATCCATTTCACTTTTTTCAAGTGTTCCGGCTTACCATACCTAAACCGCACAGTCTGAAAGAAAGCTTCATCCGCGGTGCGCGGTTCATGCGGTTTGTCCCATCCGCAGATATGCTTCACATTTGCTTTGAAATCTACATTGATATAATAATTGTAAAGAACAGTTTCAATGCGTTCATCTTCAAAAACATTGTAATAAGCGGGGTTATTCTTCATATCCTTAGGAGTAAGAAGAGCATGAGATACTTCGTGATACAGAAGAGCACGACACACGCTTTCAGTGTCCATCTCTACACCCTTATGCTCAGCGTCTTCCATCGCCTTGCGAATCATAGGATAAGAAATATTGATAGCATAAGTAGCCAGATTGATGTAGGTTTTATCCTCATCAGTGAGCCGCACAGACATTTCTTTGAATGCGTAATAGCTGATAGGCAGGGTCTTGATAACCTTCTCCACTTCAGTCTTCGAATACACCATTTATTTGTGCCTCCCTCTCTTTCAGTGTCTATATTATAGCACTGACGCGCTAAAAAGTCAAGTTAATAGTATGTTAAGCAAATGCCACGCGTTCAGATCTTAACCTAACTTTAACATACGCCAAATGCTTGACACAACCTCCGCCCACCTAAATGCTTGACACCGCCCGCAGGTAATTAAATGCTTGACTCGCACGCAAACACTTGCGGGGCCATCCTGAAGGGGCCGCGAGTGGGGGAGCTGGGTTTGCGGCTGGGGGAGCTGCGGCGGAGGGGTTGCGGGCAGAGGGAGCTGGGTCGGATGGTGGAAAGAAAATAGGATAAGGATGTGTATTTTCTTGCGGCGATGCGACGAAATGTTTATTTATTCATAAATAAATAGCGCATAGTATCAAAATGATATTCAAATATAAAAGTTTTTCATTTACATATACTTGACTTTTTCCGCAAAGTATGATATAATAAGACATATTCAAAAAATACTGGTAAAGGGGTTGTGTTTATGAAAACATTTAGAGTTCTTTCTCAAAACTATGCACTGCGACTACTATCATCTTGTAGGGACAGAACCAAACAATAAATATCCCCAATACGTGGTATATTTATTTGAATATAAACCAGAAATGCTTCTACTAATTAAGCATTTCAAAAACGAAGACAAACAACAAAAACAGGAGTCACAACAAAATGTATGCAAACCAAAAGAGACTAATTCAAAAAAATATCGGGAAGGAAGTACCATTTAATCCTGAAGACAAAGCACACATAAAAGCAGATATAAGATTTCATAATGGATTTTTGTATATACGTAATGAAGTAATCTCACGCGCAATGTGTAATTTAACTGGTAATAGCTTAAAATATTTGATGTTCTGGCGCGGGAAAAAGACAATTGCTTTTAGTAGACAATCAGTATGTAATGATACAGGAATAGCAACTCTTGCGGGAGTATCGCGAGCAATGGATGAACTAAAGAGAAAAAATTATTTATATGAAGAAAACGGAACTCTTTATTTCACACCTATTTAAATTGAATATCTTTTTTGTACTATCCAGATTTAGACATTCACTCCGCCTCGCCGCAAAAGGCGGGTATCTCTACAATAAGGCTAATTTATTTTGATACGAACTTTATATCATTTTGATACCTTATGTTAGAATGATTTTGATACGGAGATAGTATCAAATTGGATAGAGAAAAAATATATAATAAAAATAT